>JGI24702J35022_10002134_pt1 | contig 12206 bp, 8 predicted proteins | sample TergutTh196P4_FD_35022 | JGI IMG/M metagenome (IMG submission 35022)
AAGAAAAACCTCTCTCGGCCTTAAAACCATTTCGGTTGCAAGAGAAGGTATCTGCAATATCCAGTTTTTCTGCTTGCCGTGATATTTTTTGCTGATCTCTTTTAAAGCGTTCACAAAAGCTTCGACGTCGGATCTATCGGTTCCTATTCCGGGTATTGCCACAAGATTAAATATATCGGCATAATCAAGCTGTATGTTATATTCTTTAGCAAGTATACCGTCTATTTCATATCCCGACAAGCCTGTTTTTGTAACGTTGACCGTAAGTTTCGTAACATCCAAATCATATCCGACGCTTTTTATTTCCTGTCTCGTAAAACATTTCATGGAAGAAATATCATTATTGATATATGTCCGTCCCCATTCGCATGCCTGAATAACTTTATCAAGCATATGGGAACCTTTTAAAACGGCCTGTCTTCTTGCCAAATCAATTGAGGCGAGAGTAAGATAGCTCGGGCTTGTCGTCTGNAGCATTGAAACGACTTTTTTTACTCTGTTTATATCAACAAGTTTTGAATTGCAATGAAGCACCGACCCCTGCGACAATGCCGAAAGAATTTTATGCGTCGACTGAACGCACAAGTCCGCTCCGGCGGCAGCTGCCGACTGCGGAAGATCTTTATTGAATATCAAATGAGGACCGTGCGCTTCGTCGACCATAACTATCTTGCCTCTTCTGTGGCAAAGATCGACGATTTTTGCAAGATCGGTTACTATTCCGTTATATGTCGGACTTGTGATAAATACGGCTTTGGCTTCGGGATAACGGTCTAAAGATTCTTTTATCTGGTCATATGAAGAGTTAAAAATTACATCAAGATTCTGGTCTATTTTAGGCTGTATCCAGATCGGCCATACGCCCGACAAAATCACGCCGGACATAATTGATTTATGGGAACTTCTTGAAACTATTACGGAATCTCCCGGGTCGCATGCGGCAAGAAACATCGCCATATTTCCGACGGACGTGCCGTTAACAAGAAAAAAAGAATTTTTTACATTGTATGCTTCAGCCATCAATTCCTGGGCTTTTTTTATAGGCCCGACGGGATCATGCAGGGAATCGACTTCGTCAAACACGGTAACGTCGAATTTATAAACTTCTTCGCCCGTATAATCTTTAAGCCTGCCGTCTATGCTTCTTCCGTTTTTATGTCCCGGACAATGAAAAGAAACAACATCTCTTTTCGCATGCCCCATAAGGGTATCGAACAGCGGGGCTTTGCAATGACGTGCTAATGATGATTTAGATTGTTTTTTCATTTTATTAAAAAATGCCCGGTAGAAGTTCTTAACCTCGCCGCTGTTCTTCAAATTGAACATACTTTGGGCAAGCGCCTTTTGAGCATATAACTACACCGGACCAGCCTAATAAATTGCGACAGTTTACAGCCTTACTATCTTACTAAGTTATAGATTGTATCAAAAATCTTTTTTTACTTCAAATGTTTATTTCGCACAAATGTTTTTACACAGCATTGCAAAAATTACACGAATTTATAAAATAAGCATAAAGGGTAGTCTTTTGGCAAGTTTTTGGAATTGGCAGCGTATCAATCTTTTTTTACTTCAATATCTACCCTGCGCCGCTCCCAAAAAGATTTACGGAGCGGCAGGACGCAGTTGTCAATTTCTTTTTAAATAATCAATTGCGTTTTGGAAGATTTTTTTGCCCCAGCCGTGTTTTCCGTCAAAACCTTCGCGCGCGGGATGCTGCAGAGCGTAAATATAGCGTTCAGGATGAGGCATAAGCCCGAAAACATTTCCTTTATCATTGCAAATGCCGCTTATTGCGTTTACGGAACCGTTGGGGTCTGCTGGATAGCTTGCCTTAGAACCGTCGGCATTAACGTAGCGGAAAACGACTTGATCATTATCTTCGATTTTTTTAAGCGTTTTGGGATTTGCGGCTATAAATTTACCTTCTCCGTGAGCAACAGGCAATGTTATAATTTCTGGCAAATCTTTCGTCCATAAACATTTATTCTTTTCATTTTTCAAGTATACCCAGCGGCATTCAAACTTGCCCGAATCGTTGTAAGACAGCGTTGCAGTTTGGTCAAACAGTTTGGGGTCCGGAAGCAGTCCCATTTTAACCAGCACCTGAAACCCGTTGCAAATGCCTATAACGGGCTTTCCCGAAAGGGCAAACTTTTTTATTTTGTCGCCAAGTTTATTTTTGATTTCATTGGCTAAAATTTTACCGCTTGCAATATCGTCGCCGTAACTAAACCCGCCCGGAACAAGCATTATGTCGTAAGACAAAATTTTATCTGCATTTTTTATCAGCTCATTAATGTGTACGCGTTCCGCTTTTGCGCCGCAAAGCTCAAACGCTTTTTGCGCTTCCCAGTCGCAGTTAGTTCCGGCTGTACGTATAATCAATACTTTTGGTATTGCCATAATTTTATCCTTTGAGTATGGTAACAAGTAATAGGTAATAGGTAATAGGTTTTGGAGTTTTCGCTTTGCGAAAACCTAAAAATAGGTTTCGGCTGGGACAAAGTCCCTGCCGAAACACAATATCTGTTACCTTTTACCTATTACCTTTTATCTATTATCTGTATTTGCCAGGCCTTGCGCAAGACGTCTATGTTTTCACTTACGGCAAGTTTGCCGCTTTTAAATATAACTTTGCGATCATCCGAAACCGCGCCTATAACGTTTACTGCGCTGCCTCTAAAAATTTCTTTTATTTTTTTGACGTTTTCATATTCCACTTCAATTATAAACCGCCCGTTAGATTCTGAAAACAATGTTTCGGCATCAGTTAACGTCAACATGGATTCCCGATTACGAATTTCGGGAATGACAGATAAGGGAATTGCGTCAATATTTACTTCTGCGCCAAGGTTCCCAGCGAAAGCCATTTCGCTTATCGCCGAGGCAATGCCGCCTTCGGAAATATCATGGCAAGCTTCTATCAAGCCTTTGCAGGCGGCATTATAAACGGCGCGCATAATTTTTAGAGATTCTTCGGGATAAACTTCAGGCACTATGCCGCCTTTGATTTTATTTATTCTGTTAAACACGCTTTGGCCAAGCTCATTGCGCGTTAAGCCGAGTATCATTATTACATTTCCAGCGCGTTTAAAATTCATCGTCATTGTGTTTTCAACGTTATCAACCACTCCTACGGCGGAAATTAAAAGCGCGGGCGGTATTGAAAAAGTTTTTCCGCGTATAGTATACTCATTATATAAACTGTCTTTACCGCTTATAAAAGGTACGCCGAATTTTTTGGACATATCATAACAGGCCTGCGCAGCGCGCACTAATGAACCCAAAACCTCCGGTTTATTGGGATTACCCCAGCAAAAGTTATCCAGTACCGCAATCCTGTCGGGATTAGCGCCTGCGGCAACGGCATTCCTAAGCGCCTCTTCAACGGCAGACGCAGCCATTTTGTAAGTATTAACTTTGCCGTATTGCGGGTTAAGTCCGTTAGAGATCACAACACCCTTTCGTGTGCCTTTTATTACGGTATAAGGCCAAATTACCGCAGCGTCACCAGGTCCCCAAATGTTTATAGCGCATCCCTGTAAAGGCTTAATTATCGTCTGGCCTTGTACTTCGTGATCATACTGCCTGATAATTTGCTCTTTGGAGCATACTGCCAAATCCGATAAAACTTTTTTCAGGCTTTCTTTAATTTTCGCGCCGTTAAACTTCACCGGGTTTTGTAATATTTCTTTCGGCGGCGTGTATCTCGCGGGCATTGCGGTTTTAGGCACGCCTTTGTGCAGAAATTTCATATCCATTTGCCCTGCAATTTTGCCGTTATAAGCAAGCGTTAATTTTTTGTCGCCGGTAAACTTGCCTATGACCACAGCTTCAACGTTTTCGGATCTAAACAAACTTAAAAGTTTTTTTACGTTTTTAGGCGGCACGGCAAACACCATTCTTTCCTGAGCTTCGCTGATCCAAATTTCCCAAGGGGCTAATCCCTGATATTTTAAAGGCACTTTTTCAAGTTCTATGCGTACGCCGGTACTTTCGCCAAGTTCCCCGCAGGCGCTTGAAAGCCCGCCCGCGCCGCAGTCTGTAACTGCGCGGTAAAGTTTTAAATCGCGCGCTTTAAGCATTACGTCCAATACTTTTTTTTCTATTATGGGGTTGCCTATCTGCACTGCGGAAACGTCGGACTCTTTATCAAGTTCCACCGAAGAAAACGTCGCCCCGTGTATGCCATCGCGTCCCGTGCGTCCGCCGGCAACGACGATCAAATCTCCGGATTTTACTTTTTTTTCTATCGCGCTTTTAGGCATTATGCCCATGGTGCCGGCATAAACCAGCGGATTAGCCATATAACCGTCGTCAAAATGCACGCCGCCGTTGACCGTCGGTATGCCCATGCGGTTGCCGTAATCGCGCACGCCGGCAACTACGCCTTTTGCTATGCGTTTAGGATGGTGTATACCTTCGGGAATATTTTTTGAAGGCGTATTGGGATCTCCAAAACAAAACACGTCGGTATTTGCTAACGGTTTTGCGCCAAGCCCGACGCCTAAAATGTCTCTTATAACGCCGCCAATGCCGGTTGCCGCGCCGCCGTAAGGTTCCAGCGCCGAAGGATGATTGTGGGTTTCAACTTTAAAAGCAATCCCGTTGTTTTTATCAAATTCTATGACGCCGGCATTGTCTTTAAAAACGGATAAACACCATTTTTTGTTAAGTTCTACGGTAGCTTTAAAAATTGTTTCTTTAAGAAGGTTGTTGTAGACTCTTCGCGTCTTTTTTCCTTTCAAATCAGTATAGGTATAGTCTATAATGCCCGTCAGTGTTTTATGTTTGCAGTGCTCGCTCCACGTCTGTGCTATGGTTTCAAGCTCTATAACGGTAGGATTGCGTTTTAATTTTTTAAAATAATTTTGTACGGCTTTCATTTCTTCAAGGTTTAAAGAAAGCGTATTTTTTTTGCTTAAATTTATAAGTTCTTTGTCCGAAAGCTTTAAAATTTCAATATTAGCGCAGTTCATTTATTTTATAATCCTGAATTAAAGTATTTGCCAAAACCGAAACGGCGATTTTTTCTAAAATATGTTTGCCGACGGCGCCGTAAATATAATAAATGTGTCCCGTTTTTACTTTAACTTCTTTGTTTATGCCTAAATCTTTAATGGCCTTCACAACGCTTTCCGAAACGGTATCGGTAACGCCTTTTTTAAACCAAACTTCAATAGCGTGCGCTTTTTCATCTCCGGAAACTTGCTTCTTACAGCCGCAGCCCTTTGCAGTGATTGAATTTTCAGCGACAAAAAAAGTTTCGGTAATTTTGTCGCTTAGAGTCTCCCTGCCTATTAAATCCGCTTCCGTTTTGGTTATCCCGTCTATGGCGTATACCGGCGAATAGCCCGCTTTTTGCACGCCTTTAATGCCTGCCTGCAAAATGTCCGCTAAAACGCGCTCCCCGTGCAGATCCGTAAAACCCTTTTTAGGCAAAACTTCTATTATATACTCCATTTATTTACTCCTTTTAACTACAGTGTGGAGTGTGAAGAGTGGAGTGTGGAGTGAAAATACCCGTCCGAGGAGTTTATCCTCGAAATTCGTAATCGGGTGCGTCCACCCTCCGCTTCGCTCTCGGGCAGGGCGCTCACATCTCGCGCCCGTTCGTGGCTCGCGCTCCTTATTCGTCGCGCACTCACCCTTTTATGAAAAGGGGAATTAACAGCCTTGTCCTTATTCCCCTTTTGTAAAAGGGGTGCCGCTGAAAGCGGCGGGGTATTTGCCTTTGCCGTTAACTCCACTCTACACACTCAAAACTCCAAACTCTATTAACGGCAACCACCCCGTCGCTAACGCGCCACCCCTCCAGCATCGGAGGGGAATTAGCGGCTTGCTGCCGTTATACTGTTCTCACAATAAATTTTTTATCGCTTCTTCGATGTCAAGGGGTGACAATAATATCGGCGGTATATCGAATATTGTCCGCGCTCCGCATTCCCCTTTTGCGGACAGTTTATATGCCGCACGCGCATAAGACAAAAGGACGGATGCCGTAAATTCAGGATTGGAATCCAGTTTTAATGAAAATTCAATAATGTGTTTATTCGTTTCGCCGGTTTTGCCCATATGTATTACGTTTCCGCCGTGCGGCAGCTTGCCGTGATCAGCTTTTAGTTCATCGGCAGATATAAAACATACTGAAGTGTCATATTCGTCAAAATAGTTCGGCATTTCTTTTATTTCTTTCTCAATACGTTTTTTATCGGCGTCTTCCGTAGCCACCACATAGCATAATCTTGTATGTTTTTCGCGCGCAGTCAGCTCGGGATTCTCTCCGTTTCTTATTTTTTCCACTGCATGATCAACGGGGATAGTGTACTGAATTGCGTCTACGACGCCTTCAATCCCGCGTATGGCGTCCGAATGTCCTTGGCTCACGCCTTTACCCCAAAAGGTATACGTTTTTCCGGTTCGTATTATTGAACCCATGTATAGCCTCATCAGGGAAAACAGTCCGGGATCCCAGCCGATCGATATTATGGAAATATTGCTGCCGGATCTGGCCGAACTGTCTACAGCTTTGAAATAATCATGGATCTTTGCGTGGGTATCGAAGCTGTCAACCGTATTAAAGATTTTTGCAAACTCAGATCCCTGCACCGGCAAATCATTTGCCGAGCCGCCGCACAGGATCATAACGTCTATTTTGTCTTTCCACTCGGCGGCAGAATCAACGTGTACAACCGGCGCGTTTGCTTTGATCTGTAACGATTCGGCAGGTTGTCTTCTGGTAAAAACGGCGGCTAATTCCAAATCCGGATTTTTAACGATCTCAGCCTCGACCCCCCTGCCTAAGTTGCCGTAACCGCATATGCCGATCCTTATCTTCTTTTCCATGCTCTTTCCCCTTTTAACGACACGTAATAGGTAAGAGGTAAAAGGTAAAAGGTTTTGGTGTCTCTAAAAACCCTAAAAAGCAGCATTTCGCAGAATGTGTCATCCTGAACTCGTTTCAGGATCTCGTCGTGGAAATAAAAACTACTAGACCCTGAAACAAGTTCAGGGTGACACAGTTAGGGGTTATTAGAGATACCCTTACTTGTTACCTTTTACCTATTACCTGCCGTTCCCCATCGTACGTTTATATTGTTTTGTATCAGATACTCTTTAAGTTCGCCGACCGTATAATTTTTCTTCATTCTCGGAGAATACAGCATACTGCTTATTATCGCCGCGTGAACGTCCGTATCGGTAAACAATGTTTTTAAATGCTCCGGAATTCCCGCTCCGCCCGACGCTATAAGAGGAACCGAAACGGCAGTTTCCGCCAGCTTCATCAATTCAATGTCGTAGCCTGAAAGTGTTCCGTCCTTATCAATACTGTTTAAGCATATCTCTCCCGCGCCAAGATCCTGCCCGCGTTTTATCCATTCAACGGCGTCCATACCGGTCGCAAGTCTCGCGCCGTCTATATATACCTCGTAACCGCTGGGCATTCGCTCTGATTTTTTCACCTGGGTGGACAATACGATACACTGCGAACCAAATGCTTTTGCGCCTTCCGAAATAATTTTTGGGTTTCTGACGGCCATAGAATCAACGCTTATTTTTTCAGCTCCCGCTTTAAGCGTTTCATACATGTCTTTTAAGTCTTTGATCCCTCCGCCGACCGTAAAAGGAATAAAGACGCGCTGCGCCACTTTTTTTACGGTTTCAATGTCAATACCGCGTTTTTCTGCGCTTGCCGTAATATCGTAAAAGATTAACTCGTCGATCTGCGCGTCGTACATGGTTCCGGCCAATTCCTCAGCCGGAGCAACGTTTATATTGTCCTGAAACCGCACCGCCTTTGTCACCATGCCGTTTATAATGTCAAAGCAGGCTATAAGCCGTTTTGTAAGCATTGTTTAATTCCTTTTAACTACAGAGTGGAAAGTGGAGAGTGAAGAGTGGAGATATTGTATTTCGGCATGGACAAAGTCCATGCCGAAACCTATTTATTGGTTTTCGTTTCACGAAAACACATCATCTTCACTTTTCACTCTTAACTCTTCACTCTTTTTTATTAAGGTTGAGAAACCCATCTAACAAATCCAGTCCCGCTTTGCCGCTTTTTTCTATATGAAACTGGGTTGCGTAAATATTATCCTTACGAACTGCAGCTGTAAACGAACCGCCATAATCCGCTATACCCCATATATCCGACTCATTTTCGGGTTTGGCATAATAGGAATTTACGAAATAAAAAAAATCATTACGAAATTCACAAACCGGAGTTTCTGCAAGCTTCACATTATTCCAGCCCATTTGAGGAACTCTGATTTTTGAAACGTCGAATTTTACGACCTGCCCTTTAAGCCACCCTAAACAATCCGCATTTCCTTCTTCGCTATGTTCAAAAAGTATTTGCATACCTACGCAAATACCCAAAAACAAAATCTTCTTTTTAAGTACCGCGTTTTCCAATTCTTCTGTTAAATCCATTTCCCGCAGAGATTCCATCGTTGCTTTTGCGCTGCCTACGCCCGGCAGAATAATATGCGTAGCCCGCGCGATATCATGCGGGCTGCGGGCAAAAACCGCTTCATATCCAAGACGGTTGACAGCATGCAATACGCTTGGAGCGTTTCCGGCTTTATAGTCTATAATGCTTATCATAATTTTAACCTAAACATAATATAAATCATTGGACGAAAATTCAGGAGTACATGTATTGTTTATGCCTAATTTTTTAAGAACGCTCTCATCCGCTTTTGATATCATATGAGAGGAATGTGCCACGCATCCCTCTAAATCCTGAAGCTTTACAAGACATTTTTCAGCCAAAGGATTTGTCGCGGCGCATATACTCAAAGCGTTTAATACTTCCTCAAGGCTTAATAAAGGATTTTTGTCATGCAGGATTTTTTCTTTTAACATCAGCATTGGCTCCAAAACGGCAGGAGAAATAAGATGAATATCATCCGGAATACACGCTAATTTTTTAATACAGTTTAATATAAGGTTTGAAGGCGCGGCTGCAATATTGGTAGTTTTTCCCGTTATGACGCTTCCGTCGCGCAAAATCAAAGCCATAGCCGGACATTTACTTTGTTCGGATTTTTGTATCGCAGGCACGACCGCCAATCCATACTCGGGAGATATGCCGAGCCGCTTCATTATAATTTCTATTTTTTCAATCGCGCTGATTTCCACGCTTCCTTCTTTATAACAACAGTATGTTCTAAAATACCTTCTTACAATTTCCTGTTTAGCGGCTTCTTTTACCAAGTCATCGCAGATAATACAATATCCGGCCATGTTTACTCCCATGTCTGTAGGCGAATTATAAACATGTTTTCTTTCCATAATTTTTGTAAGTATGTTTTTTACAATAGGAAATACTTCAATGTCCCTGTTATAATTTACGGCTGTTTTACCGTATGTCTCCAAATGAAACGGGTCAATAGCGTTAACATCGTTCAAATCCGCGGTAGCCGCCTCATAGGCAAGATTTACCGGATGATTTAAAGGCAAATTCCACACAGGAAACGTCTCAAACTTAGCATAACCCGCTTTGATATTTTTTTTATGTTCGTGATATATCTGCGAAAGACAAGTCGCCATTTTTCCGCTTCCGGGTCCCGGCGCCGTAATTACCACAAGCGGTTTCGTTGTTTCAATATACGGATTAGCGCCGTAACCTTTATCGCTTACAATGGATTCAATATTTGTCGGATAACCCGCAATAGGTTTATGAATATATACTCTTTCGCCTCTGCGTTCAAGCTTGTTTTTAAACATATCGGCGGAAGGCTGATCTTTATACTGCGTAATAACAATGCTGCTTATATAAAGTCCCATTTTCCTGACATCGTCTATAAAACGCAAAACGTCCATATCGTAAGTGATCCCCAGATCGGCTCTTATTTTGTTTCTCTCTATATCGGCTGCGTTAATGCATATAATAATTTCGGTTTTTTCTTTCAATTTTTCTAAAAGTAAAATTTTGCCGTTCACGTTAAATCCGGGCAGCACTCTTGCCGCGTGATAATCGTCAAAAAGCTTACCGCCGAATTCCAGATACAATTTATGATTAAACTGCTCAACTCTTTTAAGTATCTGTTCCGTTTGCTTTTCTATATAAGCCGAATTGTCAAAACCGATTTTCATTTTTATTCCCACTCTATCGTAGCCGGCGGTTTCGGAGTTACGTCCAATACCACCCTGTTAACGCCTTTTACTTCGTCTGTTATGCGCTTTGCCGCCGCTTCAATCAATTCATACGGCAATCTTGCAGAACCCGCGGTCACAAAATCTTTGGTGGCTATTGCGCGCAATGCGATTGTCTCTTCATAACAGCGTTCATCATTTCGCACGCCGACGCTTTGAATGCCGGGCAAAATGGCGAAATACTGCTGTATTTCTTTTTGCAGTCCGGCTTTTTCTATTTCTTCGCGGAAAATAGCGTCTGCGTCGCGTAAAAGATCAAGTTTAGGTTTTGTCAGCTCGCCTAAGCAGCGCACTGCAAGCCCCGGCCCCGGAAAAGGCTGGCGATTTGCAAAAGCTTCCGGAAGTCCAAGCTTTCTGCCGCATTCGCGGACTTCTTCTTTATAAAGCAGTTTGATCGGTTCAATAACCGCTTCAAATTCTATGTTGAGCGGCATACCTCCGACATTGTGATGAGCTTTTACCTGTTTATGCCCGTCCGCGCCGCTTTCTATAATATCGGGATAAATCGTTCCCTGCACAAGACAGCCGACGCTCCCGAGCTTTTTTGCTTCCTCTTCAAAAACGCGGATAAATTCTTCGCCGATAATTTTACGTTTGAGTTCCGGTTCGGTTACGCCTTTAAGTTTTGCTAAGAATCGTTCCTCGGCGTCAACGCGGATCAAGTTTATCGCATACGTATCGCGAAACAGCGCAGTTACCTGATCCCCTTCGTTTTTACGCATAAGTCCCGTATCAACAAAAAGACAGGTAAGTTTATCTCCAACAGCACGATGAGCAAGCACTGCGCATACCGCGGAATCCACGCCGCCTGAAAGCGCGCACAATACGGGACGTCCGGCAGCTTCTTTAAAAATGTTTTCGCAAGACTCCTCAATAAACTGTTCGATACTTCCCTTAAGATTTGACATATCATATTCTCCTTTTTAACGACAGAGTGGAGAGTTGAAAGTGAAGAGTGAAGATACTATAACTACCATGGATTGCTTCGTCGGAGCTCCACTCCTCCTTGCAATGACAACGACAAACGCCTTTTGTCTTTGCTCAGCTTCTTAGCTTCCCAACTTCCGTTTTTGCCGTATCTCCACTCTTCACTCCCCACTCTTCACTCTTTTTTATCTCCTACCTGCCGTTCATGGTATTCCTGCAGCGAATAGATATCTGCATCAGGATTTTTTTTCTTTTCCGAAATCCCTTTTGCGGCGGCCAGCGCTGCCGTCAGCGTCGTAAGATACGGGATACTGTATTTAATGGCGGCTTTTCTGATATATGAATCGTCATAGTTGCTTTGTTTGCTGCTGCTTGGCGTGTTTACAATTACGTCCAGCTGATGATTTTTTATAGCGTCTTCAATATTCGGACGCCCCTCGTATATTTTGTTTATAATCTCGGCATTTATGCCTTTAGACGAAAGATAGCTTTGAGTCCCTCTTGTGGCGATTATTTTAAAACCGAGACTATCAAACTGTTTCGCAGCCTCTGCGGCTTTCTCCCTGTCTTGTTCTGCTACGGAAATCAACACCGAACCCGAAAGAGGCAAAATGGTTTTACCGGCTTCAAGCGCCTTATAAAACGCAAGCCCAAACGAATCCGCTAATCCTAAAACTTCGCCGGTAGATCTCATTTCAGGCCCTAAAACAGGATCAACTTCCGGGAACATATTAAACGGAAGCACAGCCTCTTTAACTCCGTAATATGCAACCTCAGGTTTACGCATAGCCGGCAAATCAACATTTTCTCCGGTATGCTCGGCCATAATCAGTTTAGTGGCAAGATTTGCCATATTAAAATTACATATTTTGGAAACAAGCGGTACGGTTCTTGAAGCGCGCGGGTTGGCTTCTAAAACGTATACCTTATCCTGGTGAATGGCATACTGTATATTCATAAGACCCGTAACTCCCAATTCTCCGGCGATTTTACAGGTATAATCGCGGATCGTTTCGGTTTGTTTTTCGGTAATATTAACGGTAGGAATCACGCACGCCGAATCTCCGGAATGAATTCCCGCGTATTCAATATGTTCCATGACCGCAGGCACAAAT
>JGI24702J35022_10002135_pt1 | contig 12199 bp, 9 predicted proteins | sample TergutTh196P4_FD_35022 | JGI IMG/M metagenome (IMG submission 35022)
AAGCATTCTGCATATCTCTTCCGGAATGCTCAGCTCGATCTCCTTTGTTCTTCCCGCTCTTCCGAAAGATTTCACACGTGCGTGAACGATACCCAACATATCTAATTCAGATATCAGGTCCGTTATTCTGCGCTGGGTGTTCGCCGTTATGTTAAGAACATTGCACAGTTCTTTGTACGTCGAATAAACATCGCCGGTGGTCATCGTTTTTTTATCTTTTTTTGTATTATATATTATACTCATAAGAACGGTCTTTGACTGCTGTGTCAGCGTTTTTACCGTTTCGCCGATCGTATCCAATTCGATCTTGTTCTTGGCGGATTTCACATGAGCTGTCGTTACCATGCTGTCGCCGCTCCTTTCAGCGATCTCAGCCGATATCCTGAGAAGATCGAGCGCCATTCTTGCGTCGCCGGTCTCCCTTGCAGATAATGCGGCGCAGTATGGTATCACGGCGCCGTCAAGCGTTCCGTCGTCGAATGCTATCTTTACGCGATCATTCAATATGTCTTCCAGCTGACCCGCGTCGTACGGATGGAACACCATCTTCTCCTCTCCGAGACGGCTTTTCACTCTGGGATCAAGGAATTCCATGAATTTCAGATTGTTGGAGATGCCGATGAGAGAGAGCTTTGAGTCTTTCAGATCTTCGTTTATCTTTGATAAATGATAAAGAACATCATCACCGCTCTTATCTACCAGACGATCTATCTCATCAAGGACAACGATGAACACTCTGTTCTGTTCATCGATATAATTCTTCATTTCGGAATATACTTTCTCAATGCTCCATCCCGTGAACGGTATCCTTCTTTCGAAATCGATTATCATCTGATTTCCTATGTTGTGCAATATTCCGTACTGTGTATCAACGACGCCGCAGTTTATGTAGATGTAGATGCACGTGTTCCCTTCGGGATCCTCTTTTTTCAGTTCGTTACCAATGAAATTCATGACCGCCGTCTTTCCCGTTCCCGTTTTTCCGAATATCATTATGTTCGACGGCCGGTCGCCGTCGAATGCCGATGCAATTACTGTTGCAATGGAATCGATCTCCGCGGACCGGTGCGGTAACTCACCGGGAAGGTATGATGTTTGAAGGATACTCTTGTTTCTGATCAGTCTGTTCCTTTTCTCAATATGTTTCTTGAATATTGATCCTGACATGTGATACCTCCACCGGAAAAATGTTTCTCCCCAACGCCTTCATGTGGAAAGAGGATCAAGTATAAATCTATTCCCACAGAACGTTCCGGGAACAGCGTTCGTTTAATATCCGTACATTATATCCATCAAAAACGGATGTAATGAACATGAAGAAAAAGAAGATGAGCGGCTGGCTTGTGATAGGAATATGCATCGTTGCTCTGTTCGCGGCCGTCGGCGTTATCTACGCGATCGGCGCGTACGGCTGATCGGTCGCGCAGATACTTTCCACCGGAAACGAAGGGGCGGGGGTGTTAGTATAACTGTAGTGCCCATGCTTATATCGTACCCGCATAATCTGTCCTGCCGATCATATGGCGAAGGACAAATACATTCTCATGGCGTCGGCGGCCGTTCTTATCATTGTTTTTACATGCACCGTCGGTTCCTTCAGCACGAACGAAGTTAACGGCAACGGGATCACGGAGATAACGGGAGTGATATCCTCGCCGTCGGCATCGCAGAACGGGACAGTTTTTAAAATAACGGACCTCGGGGGCAACGAGATAAGATGCTTTTACGGCGCCGGTATGCCGGAGATGCCCATTCTCTGCAAGCTGACCGGAAGCTTCTCTTCCGACGGGAATATGTTCTTTGTCGACAAGATAGTCGTTGACGGCAAATGGTGACGCCGGCGGATGGGATTTATATTAGCGAAAACTTGGCCTCATCATGTACATCGCCGTTGACGATACGGACTCCCGCACCGGAAATTGTACAACATATCTGTTAACCGAGATAATACGGGAACTTTCCGACACGGACATCATAGGAAATCCAAGACTCGTACGTCTGAATCCGGCGGTCCCGTGGAAGACGAGGGGGAACGGCGCGCTCATGATGTGTGTAGGGACGGGAGCAGGAGAAAGGAAACGCATCGGCGTAATCGGCGGTAAGGATGTTCACTGTTATGCCGACGCATCGGAACGGGAGCCGGACGCAACGGAACTTATTGAGAGGATAGCGCCGATCATCGAACGAAACCGCTCCGATGATTCCGATCCGGGACTTGTCGTCTCCGCGAAGAGACCGTCCGCGTCCCTTTACCGGGAAGGCGTCAGCAAGATCGTTGAAAAGGCGTACGTTATGAAAGAATTGGAACGGATAGGTGCGAAGACGTTAGAGATGGGGTGCGGCCGCGGTATTATCGGAGCGGCATGCGCCATGGCGTGGGAGCCTTCGGACAGTACGTACGAAGTTCTTGCGTATCGTGAGAAAGGACGCTGGGGAACCGTCAGAGAATACGATCCCATGTCGATAAAAGAAATGGACACGATGTTCCCGGGAACGTTCAACAGCTGGGAGGAGAGATCGCAGAAAGTGACGATGATACCGTCCACGCCGTGCCCGGTGCTTTTCGGTCTGAGAGGCGATGACGAGACCGAAACGATGAACGCGGCGATGCACCTGCGCACCGAACGCATCGACCGCTGGGTGACGTTCCTGACAAATCAGGGAACGGACGATCATATCATACGAAATGCGTCCGCGATCACGGAGAACAGTTCTTATGAGATAGAAGGCACCGTGTGCTCGTACGCGAGACACATACGCGGGGGTCACACGCTCATGGATATTGATACCGCATACGGGATCGTAACGTGCGCGGCGTACGAACCGTCAAAGGAGTTCCGGATGCTCTTCGACAACCTGATCCCGGGGGACGTGATATGCGTTCTCGGGGAGATGCGCGATCAGCCGAGAACGCTCAACACCGAGAAAGTGAAGGTTATAACGCTTTCCGAGAAGATCGTAAAGACATCCAACCCCGCATGCGTGAAATGCGGGAAACGGATGCAGTCCGTGGGGAAGGACAAAGGTTACAGATGCAAAGAATGTCATACGCGTTCCAAAGGACCCGTGACAGAGAAAGGGACGCGCTGGGCGATACCGGGATGGTACGAGCCGCCCGCGTCAGCGAGGCGGCATCTTTCAAAACCTCTGAAAAGGATGAACGAGGAACAAAAGGTTGAGTTCGTCAATTGCCGTACCGAATGACCGACAATAATAAATACACTTATAAAATAAGCGTCCCCGTGAGCTATAATGGATGAAGTTGTGATCCTCAGCGCGGTAAGAACACCTATAGGCAAATACGGTAAAACGCTGGCCGATATGAAGGCCACGGACATCGGCGCCGTCGCCGTCAGGGCGGCGACCGAACGTGCCGGCATTGATGTAAAAGATGTTGAAGAATGCATCATGGGCAACGTGATATCCGCCGGTCTTGGTCAGAACCCGGCGAGGCAGGCGGCGTTACGGGGAGGCCTTCCGGTGGAGATCGGAGCGACAACGGTCAACGCAGTTTGCGGATCGGGGATGAAAGCGGCGATGTTCGCCGCCGATGCGATAAAGGCGGAACGCCGTAACGTTATCGTGGCGGGCGGCATGGAGAACATGAGCGCCGCGCCGTACATCATGAACGGCGCGAGATGGGGCTACAAGATGAATGACCAGGTCGTTAAAGATGCGATGGTGCACGACGGCCTCTGGGAAATATTCAACGATATGCACATGGGCCTCACCGCCGAGATCACAGCGGAAAGATTCAAAATAACACGCGCGGACGCCGATGAATTTTCATACGAAAGCCACATGAAAGCGGCGGCGGCGATAAAGAACGGATCGTTCAAGGACGAGATCGTCCCCGTTACGATAAAGCAGAGGAAAGGCGACATCATAATGGACACTGACGAAGGGGTACGCGATGACACGACCGTCGAAGCATTATCGAAGCTCAGGCCGGCGTTCAAGAACGACGGCATAGTGACGGCGGGCAACGCGTCGCAGCTGAGCGACGGAGCATCGGCGCTTGTGATAACATCGGGCGCATACGCCAAAGAACACGGTCTCAAGCCATTGGCGACGATAGAGGCGTACGGGGAGCGAGGCGTTCTTCCGGAGCACATCATGGAGGCACCCATACCGACGACGAAATGCGTACTGAAGAATGCGGGAATGAAAATAGATGATATCGATCTCTTTGAGCACAACGAGGCGTTCGCAGCTGCGTCCATTGCAGTTCAGAAAGCACTGAACGTTCCCAAGGAGATCTTCAACGTCAACGGCGGCGCGGTTGCGCTGGGACACCCGATAGGGTGCTCGGGGGCGCGTGTCCTTACGACGCTGCTTCACGCGATGATGCGCCGTCAGAAGGATATCGGCCTCGGAACGCTGTGCCTCGGAGGCGGTAACGCAGTGACGATGATAATCCGCCGTTATTGATCACGTAAGAAATATCCCGGCGATCAACATGGGTATCGCAACAACAAACACTCTGATCATGCTGGAAACCTTAAGCGATCTTGCATCGGCGATCGCCTTATTGTATCCCTTCTCCATTCCAGATTCGTCTATGGGGTCGTTCTTTCTTAACTCTTTTAGAAATGTTGTCGTAGAGAACCCATCGTATTCTGTGTGTACAAATAACATTGTACCTTCATCAACGTATGCCTCTGCATCATATTTCTCACTTTCATACCAGTACGCAGATATCCGTCGAATGCCTGGCCTGACCGGTATCAAGACGGTGTCCCCGGGCTTTACATTGGCCGCGCGTATCCCATCAACAGATATGTTGATCCCTATGCGCCCGCCAACAACATATTTTGTCACATAGGCCGGAACAAGTATGCAGCCCTCCTCGTTCTCAATGAAAACACTGCTGTCTTTGCGGGGGATCTTTCCGGATATTTTGTCTGAGTGAACATACAATATGGAGAGGATGATCAGGAGCATGAACAGTATGAGAAAGAACACATTCACGTTTACACCATCAGATCATGATAACCCTTCTTCTAAAAGAAACCTTTCGCAATAAAGATTCCACCGGTCAGATCCGTCGGGAACGATAATATTGATGCAATATTGCCGACCGTTCGATAGCCTTCCATGCTCATATTGGTTGGATTGAAAATCTTTGCTGCAACCTTCGACGCAAACTTCGTGGCCGCCTTTGTTCCGGCTTTACCAACAATCCCCATGGCCCCAAATGACAAAGCCAAAGAGGCTCCGGTGAGCACCCATGACGCCGATTCCCAACGGTCATCGCCCGTTATTTCTGCCATAACACTACAGCCAAAACTCGCCACGCTACACACAACGGCCGCGACAAAATTCCATACTCCGCCGTCATACACCATCTCTTCCGCCGACAGTTCGGTGTACTTGACCGGCATTTTCAGTTCGTATGAGCAAGTACTCATGTCTTTGCCTTCTGGTTTGCTGACTGACTGCGCATCGCTGTTAATAGTATTTAAAGCGATGCAAAATGTACTTCATAAACTTCGAACAGTGTGCCCCACTCTATTTATATTCTCGCCGTTAAATTACATACGTGAAATATCCACACATTGACCAGCACGATTCTTCCGATTGCGCGGCCGCCTGCGTAGCGAGCGTCTGCGCATTCTATGGTAAGGAAATTACCATCATAAAGCTAAGGGAACTGCTGGGGACGGACATTTCCGGGACAACGGTGAAGGGAATAACCGAGGCCATGGACAAGCTGGGATTCGAGGCAAGGTCCGTCCGCATAGATCCCGGCGCCTTCAAAAAAGGTTTCACGCTCCCCGCCGTCGCCCGCACCGTCCGGAAGGACGGAACGGCGCATTTTGTTGTGATATATTCCATAGGGACGGACAAGGTACGTTATATGGACCCGGCAACGGACAGGATCCAGAAAAAGACCATACCGGAGTTCTACGAGGACTTCGACGGCGTGCTGGTGCTGATGGTTCCGAACGAGAACTTCATCAGGAGCAAGGACGGTGCTAAAAGCGTATTCTCAAAATTCATGGGCCTGCTGAAACCGCATTGGAAGATGTTCGCCGTCGCCATAGCGGCGTCCGTCGTCCTGACAATATTCGGAATAATATTGTCAATGTTCAACAAGACGCTGATAGACGAGATCATTCCTTATAATCTTGACAATCAGCTCACAATGTTCGCAATAGCGTTGGTGGTCGTCACCATCACGCAGACCGTGCTGTCAGCGTTCAGGCAGCAGATTATAATCTATCTTTCCCAAAGAATAAACATCCCTCTGATGCTAGGTTATTTCCAGCATATATTCAGACTGCCGATGAATTTCTTCGCTTCCAGAAAGACTGGCGACATACTTACAAGATTCCAGGATGCTGGCGTTGTCCAAAGCATACTGACAAGCGTCGCATTGACCGTCGTGATCGACGTGGCGATGGTGGTCATCGTCGGGGCGATACTGTATTCGATGAATGTATCGCTGTTTATGATAATTCTCCTGATGACGATACTCAGCGCAATCCTAATATTCATATTCAAGGGACCGTACAAGAGGCTGAACAAGAGGTCCATGGAACAGGGTGCCAGGCTGAACTCTCAGATAATCGAGAATCTCAACGGCATAGAGACGGTGAAAATAAACTCGTCCGAAGAGCTGACCATGGAAAAGATCGAAACGGAATTCATAAAATCAATGAGGATCGGGTTCCGCGGCGGCGTTCTTTCAAACATTCAGGGATCCGTATCCTCGGTGGTAGGCGGGCTGGGCAGCCTCGGAATGCTGGTGTTCGGAGGGTTCATGGTCATGAGCGGCGACACGACCTTGGGAACATTGGTCGCGTTCTCTTCACTGGCGGGCTTCTTCATAGATCCGATAAACCGTCTTGTCAGCCTGCAACTGAGCATCCAGGAGGCCAACATATCTCTGACAAGACTGTCTGAGATATACGATGTGGATGAGGAAGAGGATCTTGAGACGGGAAAGGACATGACAATACTGGACGGCGGCATAAACGATGTGATCGTGAACAACATCTCGTTCAGGTACGGGTCCAGACCGCTCACGCTGAAGAACGTGTCTATCGCTATACCCAAAGGGAAGAAGGTCGCGATAGTCGGAAGATCTGGGTGCGGTAAAACAACCCTGTTCAAGTTGTTGCTGAAATTTTACTTACCGGAAGAAGGCGACATCAAGATCAACGGCACGGAGATCAAGGACATCAACGCCTTCCTGCTCAGGGAACGCATGGGATGCGTTCCTCAGAACGCCCAGCTGTTCAGCGGCTCCATAAACGACAACATACTTATAGGGAAGCCGGACGCATCGCCGGGCGATATCAAAACGGCATGCAAGCTCTCTGGGTGTGACGAATTCCTCAGAAAGTTACCGATGGGGCTCGGCACGTTCCTTGACGAGAACGGCGGTGGGCTCTCGGGAGGCGAAAAACAGCGTGTCTCTTTGGCAAGGGTGCTGATAAAGAGCCCGGAATTCATAATGCTCGACGAAGCGACGTCAAATATGGACTTCATCACCGAACAGACGATCTATGACACGCTGTTCAACAAAATGAAGGGCACGACGATGATGATCATCGCCCACAGGCTCAGCACCATCAGGAGATGCGACCGCATTTATGTGATGGACGACGGCAGTATCGTTGAATCGGGGACGCACGACGAACTGATGGCAAAGGACAGCATGTACGCTGAGATGTGGCGCGGTCAGACAGGCGAGCCGAACCCCCACAGGAAGAGCGACGGGGACGAGAAGACCGAAGATAAAAAAGGGGACACCGAGAGAACATCGGACGATGAGGACGAGACAGAGAACAAGGATGTGATACACTATGGATAGAGAAATCACGATAGTTGAGGACAAGGTGCTGAAACTCAAGAACGTACTCTCTAAAGAACTGGTCTCCGGAGATCCGGCGGAAACACAAAAGTCCGCGCACATGTTCGAAACATACATCAGATCAAAAGGCCTGGAACCGTACGGGCCGATGATAATCAAAACATCCGTCACATTCGAGGACGGGAGACCCAGAGAAAGAAAGGAGATCATGGTCCAGATCAGAGATGTTCCCAAGAAGGTCGAGCCGCCGTACGCTTTCACGGAATTGCTGAGGGTGGAGAACTGTCTGCTCGCCAGATACAGAGGGGATACGTTCAACCTGCCGATGGCCTACGGAAAGATGCAGGTGTACGCATTCGAAAAAGAGATGGACATCGCGGGGGAAACATACACGATTGTTGTGGAACAGAATGAGAACAGCATCCTGGCGGATGTCTTCACGGTGGTGAGATCATGAGAAAATTCGGTGAGTACGATCTGAGCAGGCTTAGCGACAGCCGCATTCTCTATATGCGCAAGCCACCGAAGTTCATGCCGATATTCGTTGTTATTGTGGTGGCGATACTTGTAGGCGGAGGGGTATGGAGCGCAATAGCCGTAAAATCGCAAGAGGTAAAGGCCGCGGGAATGATCGCGGCGGAAGGAAAATACCCGGTGGCCGCCGAATCTTCCGGGACGATATCAAGCATCTATTTCCAGGAAGGGGACACCGTCAACGCAGGAGACATCATCTTGGATTTCGACACGGCGGAGCTGGACATCAGGATAGCGAAATTGCTGTCGGATCTTGAGAAGGTCGAGGACAGGATAGGGTACATAGAGCTTATGCTCGATGCGATAAGGGCGGATCCCCCGCAGAACCCGATCGTCGCGGCGGACGATCTGGAACTGTACCTGTTGTTCGAAGAGTTCCTCGTCGAATTCGGTCTCATCGGAAGCGACAATGCGAGCAAGAGAGAATCTCTGATAATCGCCACGGAGCAGAAATTGGCGATCGACAACCTATCAAGCATAGCCGAAAGAGATTCCGTCGCGTCTGAAATTGCGATGCAGGAGATAATGCTAAGCAAACTGAGATCCGATCTTCAGAAGACCGCGGACAGGATGGGATACATCGATCTGCTGCTGGCCGAGGTCGATGCGGCATCTCCCCAGAACCCGATCGGCGTGACCGATGACGCAGGTCTTTACCAATACTTCGAAGGATTCCTTCTTGAACTGAGCCTCATAGGCAAAGATAACGATGACAAGCGAGAATCGCTGAGGCTCTCGGCGGAGCAGGCGCTCGCCGGAGAACGAAGAACGAGCGAGAACGACAGGGACACTCTGGTCGCCGAAATTGACATTCAGAACGAAGTGATGGACAAGCTTGATGCAGACCTTAACAAAGCGGAAGCAAGGATGGCGATAATAGCGCTTTTGGTTGCCGCAGCAGACGCAGGCACACCCGTTAATCCAATCACCACGGCGGGCGACAAAGAAAAATACGCAGACCTTTACCAATACTTCGAAAGCTTCCTTCTTGAGCTGAGCCTTATAGGCAAGGACAACGACGACAAAAGAGAATCGCTGAGGCTCTCGGCGGAGCAGGCGCTCGCCGGAGAACGAAGAACGAGCGAGAACGACAGGGACACTCTGGTCGCCGAAATTGACATTCAGAACGAAGTGATGGACAAGCTCAGCGCAGATCTGAGCAAGGCAGAGGCGAGGATCGCGATAATAGCGCTTTTGATCCTCGCGGCGGACGCAGGCACACCCGTCAATCCCATTACTTCAGCGGGTGACAAAGAAAAATACGCAGACCTTTACCAGTACTTCGAAAGCTTCCTTCTCGAGTTAAGCACCATAGGCAAAGAAAATAACGATAAGAAAGAATCATTGAGACTTTCAGCGGAGAATGCGCTGGCGAACGAACGAAAAACAAGCGTGAACGAACAACTGTCCTTAGAATCCGACATCGTGATGCAGGAGCTGAGACTTGACAAGCTGGAAGTCGACCTAACCAAAGCGATAGCCAGGATAAACAACATAGACATCGTCGTCAACGCAATAAATCAAAACCCCCCTCCGAACCCCACTTCTTTGTCAGCGATCGAGACGGAGGACTGGGAACTTTACATGTACTATCGTGATTTTTATTCCAGGTACAATTATCCATATGATCCCGCGCCCCCCGCTGAGGTCCTAGCCGCCGAAAGAGAGGGTGTAAAAATCAACGCATTGCGAACACTGGCAACAGAAAAACAGTCGAGCACCAATGAACGCAACACCCTTTTGGTAAACATAAGTCTGCAGGAAGAAGGGATCAAAAAACTGAAGGCCGACCTCCAGAGAGCCGAGGACAGGATCGATTACATAGACATGTTACTGGTCAAGGTAAGAGACACCACCCCGCAGAAACTGAACGACCTCTCCCCGGTAGATCTGGCCCTATATCTGTACTTCAACAGTTTCGTGTTGGAATTTGAACAGATAGGCAAGGAGGACAATGATAAAAGACAATCCGCCAGGATAGCCGCAAAGCAGGCATTTGCCGGCGAGAACAAGACAAGCGAGACCGACAGGGACGCTCTGATCTCAGAGATAGCGGCGCAGAATATAAAACTCAACAAGCTGGAGGACGATCTGCAGAAAACAAAGGACAGGATCGGGTACGTGGATCTCTTGCTCCAAGAGGTCAGGCAGAACACACCCCACAACCCGATCACCGAAACAGATGATCTGGGGCTGTACCATTATTTCAACAACTTCCTGTTGGAGTTCGGGCTCATAGGCAAGGACGACGGCGATAAAAGGGAGTCCACGCGCATCGCGGCGAAACAAGCGCTGGCCGGCGAGAACAAGACAAGCGAGACCGACAGGGATGCTCTGATCTCAGAGATAGCGGCGCAGAACATAAAGCTTGAGAAGCTGGAGGACGATCTGCAGAAAACAAAGGACAGGATCGGGTACGTGGATCTTTTGCTCCAAGAGGTCAGGCAGAACACACCCCACAACCCGATCACCGAAACAGATGATCTGGGGCTGTACCATTATTTCAACAACTTCCTGTTGGAACTGGGAGTTATCGGCAATGATAACGACGACAAGAGAGAATCCGCAAAGATCTCGGCGAAGCAGGCGCTGGCCGGCGAGAACAAGACAAGCAAAGAAGACCTGGACGCACTCACGGCCGAAATAGGCATGCAGGACGAGAAGAACAACAAGCTCAAAGCAGACCTTGCAAAGGCCGAGGCGAGGATCGGGTACATATCGTTCATGTCCGCGGAGCTAAGATCGACCTTCCCGCAGAATCGGATCAATGTGGCGGACGATCGGGCGCTGCACCTCTATTTCGACAATTTCATCCTCGAACTCGGGCTGATAGGCAGCGAGGACGATGACAAGAGGGAATCGCTGAGACTGACCGCGGGGCAGAACCTGGCGAAAGATCTGAGGTCTAATGAGAATGAAAAGGATGACATCGAGGTCAATATAGAGGCACAGGAAACGGCAAGGTCAAAATACTTCATAAGATCCGCGATAGGTGGCATACTCCATTACGATACTGATGTCTTCGCTGGAATAACGCTGCAGATCGGTACGGTCATCGGCAGCATAAGCGACCCGGATGAAAAGAAGATAATCGAGATGTACATCCCGTCGGGAGAACGTTCCAGAATAGAGGAAGGGCAGGAATGCAGATTCACCGTTGACGGTCTGGCCCAGACAGAGTACGGTTCCATAAAGGGAAAGGTCAAAAGCATATCCGATGACGCGATAGTCAAGGATAATTATGCGGTGTTTAAAGTGGTTGTGGAGTTCGACGCCGATCACATCACCGATTCCAAGGGGAACGAAGTAAAACTTGAGAACGGAATGACCGTTACCGCATGGATCACATATGAAAAAGTGACATACATGAAGTACTATGCAGATCAGCTGGGGCTCGGAGATATTTATGACAGACTGTTCAACCGGTCATGACCGGTTGCGGTCTCGTCATATTATCACGGTCTTTGCGCGTTTGCCGCCCGTTCGTCGTTTACGGACCGCAAAGATCGGTCATTCGGACAAATGAGCAATAAAACGCATTCTGTGACCGTAATCTATATATGTCCCATACTTGGTTTTATACTTTAACGGAGAGAATAGAATGGCTTCGGACAAAATTCACAGACTGGTATTGCCGGAAGTATACAGAGACCTTTCTACGGTCGAAATGGAATATGACGGAAGCGGTCTCTTTGATTTCTTCGGGGATCTGTGGGGCGGTCTGACAGATGTTGTGGGGGGTGCAGTGGGCGGCATCACAAACTTCTTCGGGGATCTGTGGGGCGGTCTGACAAGCTTTGCCGGAGGTCTGTGGGGCGGTCTGACAAGCTTTGCCGGAGGTCT
>JGI24702J35022_10002136_pt1 | contig 12196 bp, 11 predicted proteins | sample TergutTh196P4_FD_35022 | JGI IMG/M metagenome (IMG submission 35022)
GCGGATGTTTTCTTCCGGTTGGGGCGCTTCCCCTGCGCCGATGGAACCGTCCATACTTCCGCCATCGCGGGGTATTACTGCCGAGAAAACCATATAATCCCCCTGAAAGGATAAACTGATGTCTTTTTCATCGAAGCCGGCAAGGGCGAACTCAAAAATAAGGCTCCTGTCGGAGGTCATGAACACGTTCATGGGGGGATAGGAATAGTTGGGGTAGTAATCGGTGTTTTCGTCAAAAATCCATGAGCGGCCTTCGCCCTGCCTGCCATGGCAGTCATTGGTCTGAGGGTTAAAATTTCTGCGAAATTCGTCGTGAAAATCCCGGGCTGCTTCGAAGATTTCATCGAAAATGGTACCTAAATCCATATAACCTTTGGGTCCTTTCATAGGACACTCCTTTGCGCCGGATCTAACCGTTGCGCGCTTGCCGGCCTTATGGCCCGGCAGGGATTGAACCCTCATACGAGCGGTTCGACTCTAATAACCATGCAGGGAAAAAAGAGTCTATACATAATATAAGTCTATTCTATAATGATGGCAACTGTAATAATCAGCAATTTTAAGTTTTACGGGAATTATTGGTGAAAAAAGCGCTCCAGGACGCCTGACTGAAACAAGAGGCGCCTGGTCAGGACCAGTCCTCTACCTTTAACCCGTTTATCTTGGAAAAATGCCTTATATTATGTGAAACCAATACCGCCCCCCTGGACATTGCTGAAGACGCTATAAGCATATCCATGTCGCCAAGGCTCGTACCAGATTTCTCAAGTTCTACCCGTATCTTTCCGTAAAGTTCTGCCTGTGAGTCATTAAAATCCAAAATTGTAAGTTTCCCAATGATGGTATTAACTTCCGAAAAAAGCCTTTCTGAACCTTTCTTTTCCAGGCCATAGTACAGTTCAGCATAGGAAATGACGCTTATGCAAATCTCATCATTTTCGTGTTTAATCAGGTTTTTTATTACAGAAGAATTATTTCTTACAATAAGGCTTACCATGTCGGTGTCGAGTAGGTAAATCATAGGCTTACTTTGCGTGGTTTATCCTTTAGCAATTCCCTATGGACAGAAAAATCCGGGTCTCCACGGAAATCCTTAAATATTTCAGCCCAGGTCTTTAGAGGCTTTTCAGAAAGAATAACCCTGCCTTTTTCTTTCTTTATATAAACTTCGCTTACATTGAATCTAAATTCCTTTGGAAGCCTGACTGCCTGCGATCTTCCGCTAGTAAACACCTTTGCAATATCTGCCATTCTCTGCTCCCGAAATGATATATATTTAAATATATATCATTTCGGAAAAAATATCAAGTGGACAGTTTAATTTCTACGTTAGGCAGTATTGTGTGGTTTTGTTAATCCATTATTTTTGTTATAAAAAATTTATTTTTGGCAGGAAATTTCTTTCTTACCCGGTAAACGGCAAAAGCTGAAGCAAAAAGCAGGAAAATACCTGTAAATGCGGCGGCGCCTTCTCCTGTTTCGGGGAAAAATAAACGGATTGAGACAAAACCTGCCATAAAACCCAGTATGGGCGGCAGAAAGGCTGTCAGCGCCTGCCCTGCTATGCCGCTGGTTTCTACTTCCACAATTTGACTAACCGAAATGGGAAGGTTTTTTGGATTCTCAGCGGTGATGGTTCCTCCGCCTGATCTACATTCCAGGTTCATACAGCCAAAACAGGCGCTGCTCTTTTCAGGGACTATTATGGCAAGGTTTCCTCTTGTTTCGCGAATTCTGCCTGTTTCAGTCACCGGGATCCTCTTCGGCGGCGGTTTCTGTCTCTGCTGGAGGGGCTGGAATACGCAGTCGTTCTATTGTCAGGGCTTTGCCATTATCGCCAATTTCCATAAAAACACCCTGAAGTTCAGGTTTCTCCCATGCATCTCTGGTCCAGTCAGGGATACCTGAAATATACTCTCTGATCCGGACTTCCCGGTCGTTCCCCCCCACGGATTCGATGCTGCCGGTTCGGCCTGCATCGGTGATAACCGCTGTGCCGCCCGGAAGGATCCTTTCATCGGCGGTCTGAACCCTGGAGTGAGACCCTATTACCGCGGAGCAGCTTCCGTCCGCCATGGCAAAGAAGGTCTGTTTTTCCCCTGTTGCCTGGGCGTGGAAATCTATAATGACAAACGGAGTCTCCTGGCGCAGCCTTTCCAACAGGGCGGGAAGTCCTGAAAATGGATTATTGCCGTGAAGTCTGCTGAATCCACTCTGTCCCAACAGTACAGCCACCGCTGCTTTTTGGTTTATATGTGAATTTCCGGTATTGAAAAACCTGGAACCTGACCCCGGAGCTTCAATATTAAGGTTGTCCGGTCTTAACACATAGGGAATTTTACCAAGGTTTTCTGTTAAGTCTTTTTTATAGAAACAGCATTCTCCGGTTGTAAGTACCCCTATCCCCAGCTTATGAAGGTAAGCTGCGTGATTCCTCCCAAGGCCGTTCCCGCCCGTAGCGCCATCGGCACAGGCGATGATGAAATCAGGTTCTTTATTTTTTTTTAGGTCCGGGAGGCATTTCTTCAGGGCATAAACCCCGGCTTTGCCGACAATTTCGGCTATATATAGAATTTTCATTTTCCGGCTTTTTTAAATGGATCTGTCTCCGGCAGAAGAGTATTTACTCTTACTGGAACCTTTGCCCGGCTGTTTATCCTTTTTTGTGTAAATTACAGGAGTATCACTAACCGAATTAAATTCTCTGAGGATCCGTTCAAATTCGGCTGCTGCCCGGTAATCCTGCAGCTCCCGGCAAGTATCCCGGAGATTGTAGAGGGCATCATAATAAACGGGCATTAAGCTAAGGGCTTCTTCAAAACAATGCCGTGCTTCTTCGTAACTTCCAAGGGAAAAGTACAGAACCCCAAGATTATTCCATACTTTTGGAGAATTTGGATCCCGTTCCAGGGCACTGTGGTAGCAGTTTTCTGCAGAATCAAATTCCTCCATTTCATAATATATAAGGCCCATTGCTCCCCATGCATCGGCCATATCATCATCAATAAAGATTGCCCGTTGGAAACTCTCGAGAGCATCTCCATATTCTCCAGTCCGCTGCTGGGCAATACCAAGGTTTAGCCAAAGAAGGGGGTTTTCCGGCTCCATTACTAGGGCTCTTCGAAACAGGGGGATTGCTTCATAGGGTCTGTTTGCCTCAGTCAATGCAATTCCAGAATCGTTGAGATAGGCTGCAGTTTCCATTGACCCTCCTTTTATTAATATATCTCCAAAAACATTTTTTTTCCATGTTTTTGAGAAATATTTTTTCTAATCGCAATAAATATTCTGCTGCTGTACCCCATTTACCACCATATTTATGCAGGTATAATATGCTGCAATTCTTCATTCATTCGACCCCTATAAATTTTTTTTAAAATATGCTATTATTAATATGAGGGAAAAAGTGAAAGACCTGGCTGAATATACTGAAGCTATTTCCGAATATGAGTTATTCTCTTTTCTGAGTGACAGGGTTATTTCCAGGGAAATTACCAAATTTTCCCAGTTAAGGGAGATTGCTGCCCCCATTCTAAAATTTCAGAAAACCTATCCTGTAATTATGCGAGTCTTTGAACTAATTAGGAAGCTGAATTGGGGTTTTTTTGCGGATATGACCAAGGAAACCCATCTAAGACTCTGGAAGGAAATGGTTATTCCCGACAGCAAATTTCCGGATGCCGGAGATATTAAAGATACCCTTCAGATTTCCAACCTCTATGTAGCCATGCTGGATATTCATGGTTATACCCAGTTTTGTATGGATTCGCGGAAAAACCTGTCCATGATGCATACGCTGGACTGGGCAATGAATACCGGCGCCCGCCGCATATCTGCATCCTGTCAGGCGGTAAGTCAGCGGGAACGGGGAGACGAAATGGTTGTAGTAGCCGCCAGCGCTACTGATGCCCTGACTGTAACCCTGGCTATTATGGATTTTTTCGCCAAAACCAACGTAGTGAACGATCCCAAAATCCCAACCAAACGCGAGGGAAACCTGGACGCCTTGCCGATGTTCAAGATTTCCGCCGGGATTACGGGCGGCAACACCCAGAGTCCCCTAATCATCACCGAAAAGGGAAATCTTTCGGGTTTTCTCTTAAATTCCGGTGCAAGGCTCCAGACCCGGGCCAATGAACTGTCAGGTAAAGAATCCAGGATCATGATAGCCAAACAGGTCTACATGAATTATATGAAAGAAAACGAAAAGGAACGGAACTCTCTTCTGAAAAATAAAATCATATATTTTCTTGATACAGGCCAGATTGAATTCAAGGGAGTTCAGATACCTTCTTGCGAGGTCGTCTTCAAAGCAGAGGACATGTATAAAGAAAGCATAAGTGAAGAAATGGTGCAGCTGTTTGGATCCATCAAGGAAAATCTCTGGGAGCAGAAAATATTTCAGGATTTAATGACTCTCCTTTCCAAAACCGCCCAGGTTATGCCCAAGTTTACCGTTGTACCTCCCAAACCAATTAACGGCATGCAATCCATCACCAATGATTCTTTTATGCAGCTCTGCCGAACAGCCCTTAAAGCCTATGTGCACGACGAGGATTACTCCGCCGCAGTGGATATGCTTAAAACTTTTATTGCCCTGATTGAGGAAATACCCCATTTTGAAAAACTTATTCTGGACTATCTTGAGGGCATTACCGATAAATACGATCTACTTTTAAAGTCCTATCTGGAAACAATTGACAGGGAAATCGACAGCCGGGCATCGCAAATTTTCCAGAACAGTTACCTTAAAGCCTGGAACGCCGCCAAAAATGCCGTCACTGTCTATGAAAAACTAAAGGCGATAGGCCGCCGCAGCGACGAAGTCCCCAAGAAAAAATCCCTTTGGTACAATCTCATTAAAAAGAAAGCGGATGAGATGGAGTTTGTTCTCCACTCAGGAAAGAAATAGCAATAGAAGATTTTCCAAAACTTCAGTTAAAAAAGCCTTGATTACCAAATAATTTCCGGCCATTTCTCTGCTTCCGGTTTTTGCAGAATTCAATGATTTTTGGTATTTTTTTTGCCTCAAAAAAATTTTTAACAAGAAATTCTTCAAATCCAATGCACCAATTTTTATATTTTCCTATATTGTTTATATGGAGAAAAAAATTATGAAAAACGATGAAAACAAGATTTTTAGTGAAACAGAAAAAACTGTTATTTTTATCCACGCTGCCAACCAGTTCATTATGGACAATACAATTACTTCGGAAGCCATCTATATAAGGCTGGCGGATGAAGAATTGAGGGGAACAGAGAGAAGTGAGCCATACTATCTGGAAGAATTGCGCAAGGCTGCCAGATCAGACAAAAATTACATAATCATGGAATTTGATCCTTTTATCTGCGATTTGGTAGACAAGTTGATTAAATCACCTGAATATGATTTCTGGCGCTGGCATCTATATGTTTTCTTCCATGCTGACACATGCCCTCCGGGGGAGGAGCCAAGCTCCATGCATAACCTGGATGACGAGAAATTGGGAATTTTATGGCCATTATATCACTCTGAATTTATCCTTAAATACACAATACCTGTGGGGCATACCCTCACCCTGGAAGATCTGCATAAAATGAGGAAGGATTTTACCGGACCGGAAACGGTAAAGGAATTAAGAAGACTGGAATGGAGCATAAGAAAGGGGATAAAACCAAAAAGACTATCCTTCCCGTTTTATGAAATTGATAATAAAACAATGAAGGAATTTATGAAAAGGAGGTTTGGAAATCCGGTACACTGCAGAAGATCGAATATTGCGCTGATATAAACATTGGCCCGGATGAGGCGGAGAATCTTTCCCCGGGGCCATCCCATAAGGCAGATATTGGCGGTATGTGACAGGATATTCACAATAAATCAGTTCTGCCGGCAGATTTAATTTTCTTAACAATTTCCTTAATGTGCTGGGTTTCGCCTTTTTTGGAAATTAAAACTGCCGCAGGTTTGCCATCACTGCCGGATTTTACAACTACAATCAGGTCCTCTGTCCCGCACAGGGCTACGGGGATATCTGAGTCAACAAAGCAGGTTTCTGTTTTTTCACCGGCTCTATATACTTCTTTGCCTGTATTTACCGTAAGCCGGACATATTCATCCCAGCTTCCAACATCGCTCCATAAAAAACCCGCCTTTATCATAATGGATGCCAGGCACTTTTCTGCTATGGCGCAATCGAATGAAATTGCCCTGGTTTTCCTGTAGGCAGATTCCAGATTGTCCCAGTGTTGCAGGATTTTGAGACCTTTCCTGAGAAGAAAAGAGTGTTTCCCGGGAACCGGCAGATTACCGAAAGGTTTTATAACTTCCGGAGAAAGATGGTGGAATTCATCAAGCATAAAATTTGATGAAAAGGCAAACATCCCAGAGTTCCAGAAAAATTTTTTTGCGGCAATGAACTCTTTGGCTTTTTCAATATCAGGTTTTTCCAGGAAAGAAGCAACAGAAAAAACTTCGCTCCTGTATTTCCGGTGTATGCCCTTACCGCCGGGAAGGGCAAGAGCTTTGCCGGTTTCAATGTATCCATACCCTGTTTCAGGTCCCAGAGGCGGTATTCCGAATACTGCCAGCCTGTCCGCCCCGGCCATTACCGCCGCAGCATTTGCGTCAGCCTTAAATATGCCTGTGGGCCGGATAATATGATCGCTTGAGAGAACCATTACCTTTTGATTCCTCCCCTCCGAGACCCCTGCTATATAGGTCAGGGCGCAGGCAATGGCTGCGGCGGTGTTTTTTGCATGAGGCTCAGGTATCAAAATGATCTGTTTGCGTTCTTTATCCTTTAATCCGGCGCATTCTTCCGCAATCAGGTTAATATGGTTTTCCCCTGCAGCAATTATTACCCGTCCTCCTGCCGAATCATCTGTTATGGCCAGAGCTCTTTTTATTGCGGCGTATAAAAAACTTTCTGTTTTGCCGGCAGCGCGGATGCCCTCTTTTGACGGTACTGCAAGGAATTGCTTTGGCCGCTGTGAGGTGCTTACCGGCCATAACCTGGTTCCGGATCCTCCGGCCAAAATTACACAGTAATCAAACATTGTTTCATTATAAATGACTATCCCTTGTATGAGAAGCGAAAAACAAACGGTCTTGTTTTGCGGTTTGATTTTTTATATATTTGTTATATGCATATTCTGACATTGGGAAACGAATGCCTTAAGGAAAAGGCGCTTCCTGTAAAAACAATAGGGCCTGAGTATATTGGGATTTCGGAAGAACTCATAAACACTCTCCACGAGGGGAAAGGCATCGGCCTTGCGGGACCTCAGGTGGGGCTTATGGAAAGGATTTTCGCCATACATATTGAAGGAGATATTCCCCGTATTTTTATTAATCCTTCCCTGATTGAAACTTCCCAGGAAACTTTAAAATTGGAAGAGGGATGTCTTTCCATTCCCGGAATTTACACCGACGTTATAAGGCCCAGATCGGTAAAGATCCAGGCCTGGAACGAAAAGGGCCGGCCCTTTACTCTGGAGGCAGACGGTATTATGGCCAGGGTCATACTCCATGAATATGATCATCTGGAGGGGATACTTTTTATTGACAGGGTATCGGTTCAAAAGAAAAACCGCATCCTTGCCAAAATGGAAAAAGCTGTTGTTTCAAGGCGGGAATAAAACCATGCGGGTCCTTTTCGCGGGAAGTCCGGCTGTTGCTGTTCCGTCTTTAACGATGCTGTCAGAAATGGAAATGAAGGGAAACGGGATAGTTCTTGCCGGGATCCTTACCAATCCTGACAGCAGACGGGGCAGACACGGCAGGGCTGAACCTACTGATATTTCCGTGGCTGCATCGGAGCTCGATGCGATAAGAAAGGAGAGGGGATTCCCTTTCATTTCCCAGTTAAAACCCGAAAAACTTGATGAGCATGCCCGGGACGAAACCGCCGCACTCTTTCCGGACCTTCTTGTTTCTTTTGGCTGCGGGCATTTTTTTGGCCCGCTGTTTTTGGCCCTTTTTCCCCTTGGGGGCATCAATATACACCCCAGCCTGCTTCCCAAATACAGGGGGGCTTCACCCGTACCGGCAGCTATTCTGGCCATGGAAAAGGAAACGGGAATTTCCATCCAGCGGATTGCTCCGGAGCTGGATACAGGTGATATTTTTACATCGGATGTTTTTCAACTTTCGGGACGGGAAACCACCCTTTCGTTATGCGAAACCGTAAGCCGGAGGGCGGCCCTTCTTCTTTCTGGACTGCTTTTGAATTTCGATCCCGGGGCTGCCCGTCCCCAGGAGGGAGAAGCTGTTTATTGCCGTGAGATAAAAAAGGAAGCAGGGCTTATAGACTGGACCAGGAGCGCCGCTGAAATTGATGCCCAGATCAGGGCCTATACACCATGGCCGCTTTCGTTTACATGTTTTGGAGGCAATTTGCTTTTTATTCTGGAAACCTTGCCTCTGGATGCGCTGCCTGGTGTTCAGCCTGGTACTCCGGATGCGCTGCCTGGTGTTCAGCCTGGTACTCCGGATGCGCTGCCTGGTGTTCAGCCTGGTGCTCCGGATGCGCCTCCTGGTGCGGCCCCGGGGACAGTTTTGGGTACTGACAAAGATCATGGAATACTAATACAAACCGGGAAAGGAATTCTGGCGGTTTCAAAACTCCAGTGGCAGGCAAAAAAGGCTCTGGACTGGAAGGGTTTCTGCAACGGCAGCAGAAATTTTATGGGCGCCAGGCTGGGTTAAACTGCCTTTTTGTGTTTACCGTATTGTATAATTTTCCTTATTATCGCGTCAATTTCTACCGGCTTTGCCAGATGGTCGTTCATGCCGTTCTCCAGACATTTATCAATATCCTCTTTGAATACGTTTGCGGTCATGGCTATGATCGGTATGTTTTTTGCCCTTTTAATATCAAGGCCGCGAATTGTTCTTGAAGCCTCATGGCCGTCCATTTCCGGCATCTGCACGTCCATTATTATGAGGTTAAATTTATCCGGATTTTCCCTGAACTTCTCAACAGCTTCCCGTCCGTTTTCGGCGATATCAATTTTTACCTTCGTGTCTTCAAGCAGGGCAATAAATATTTCCCTGTTTATTTCTACATCCTCGGCAAGGAGCAGTGTAATATCCGAAAAGTCAGGCATTTCTGTTGTGGTTTCGGATCTGATATCAAGCTTTTTGGATGTACCGCTTATTACCTCATTTATTACATTTAAAAGTGCGGAGGGGAACAGGGGTTTGGGTATAAACCTGTGAACGCCAATACTGTGGAGCATGGCGCCGATTCTGTTCCAGTTAAGGAAGGTAGTCATTACAATTACATTGTTTCTTTGAATTCTAAAACTTGAATTCTTTATAAAGTCAATGTTCTTTTCGGTAGCAATACTGTAATCCACGAATACTATATCATAGGGTTTTTGCAGATCTCTTGCCGTTATCGCGAGGTTGAGCGCTTCCTTGGCATTTTCCGCCTCGTCGGTTTGATTAATGCCAAAGCTGCTTATTATTGATTTTATGTATTTCCTTACTTCGGCATCGGTGTCCACAATGAGCAGTTTTATGTCCGAAGGTTTTATGTTTCCGTAAATCACGGCCTTGTCGTGCTGATCCTGGTGTTTAAGCCTGACTTCAAATATAAATTCGGAACCTTTCTCCGGTTCGGATTCTACCCAGATCCTTCCATCCATCATTTCTACTATATTTTTCGATATTGCAAGTCCAAGCCCGGTTCCGCCGAATTTGCGGGCTGTGCTGTTCTCTGCCTGCTGGTATGCATTAAACAGCTTGCTCTTCTGTTCCTCTGTCATTCCGATACCGGAATCCTTAACCGAAAAACGAAGGATGCTGTGATTATCTTCTGTTTTTGCTGCATCAGCCGAAAGCACTATACTGCCGCCCACCGGTGTAAATTTTACGGCATTGGACAATAAATTGGTGATAACCTGGGACAGCCTCAGTTCATCGCATAAATAATGCATGCTCATGTTTGTACCAAAAACGATATTAAACTTTATGTTCTTCTGTTCAATCTTTTCAGAAATAAGGTTGCATACCCTGATCAGCATTTTTTCCATATTCATGGATGTATAGTCAAGTTCGAGTTTGCCCGCTTCTATTTTTGACATGTCCAAGATGTCATTGATGAGTCCAAGTAAATGTGTGGATGAGTTTTCTATGCTTGAAAGGCAATATTTTAGTTTTTCAACTTCGTTGGTTTTTGCGGCAATTTGGGCCATTCCGATTATGGCGTTCATTGGCGTCCGCATTTCGTGGCTCATGCTTGAAAGGAAATCACTCTTGGCCTTGCTCGCCTGTTCCGAGATAATCACATTTGCATGTTCTGCTTCGGCTGTTTCCATGGCCTTTACGATGCAATTTACAGGAATATTTACCTTTAGGGCGATTTTCCTGGCCATTGCATGGCAGGTTTCACTACCGCAGGCATGGCAGTCAACGTTCTGTTTTTCATAGGTATCTTTACCCAGTAATTCAAAGGCTTTTTCTATATCCTTGTCAGTAATTTTCGGGTGAGGTGTGATAAACGGATAGTATTCCCGCATGAAGTGATCTAGTTCCAGTTTACTGTCATAAGTTTTGAATACGGAATCAAAGTAATCTTTCTTTCGGCTGCCTGTTATATCCTTTCTGCCCTGTTCCATTACATTATCAATTTCGAATATGTTTTTTTCATACTGGCAGGCCGGGCCGATATTGCACCCTTCGACGCAATTCAGTACATCAAATATTTTTGGCAGGATTTTCTCATCAGTAATGGCATAGGTATTTAATTTACTGTAAACGCTGAAACCTTCCGCCTTTGATACGTGGATGTCTTTCCCGAAATAAAATTCCATGTTTTCCTTTAGGCCGCCGGGCATTGGAAACAATATGCCCAGACCGCTGTCATCATGATCAAATCCGGTTTCTTCATCAGGCAGATCGATATTGTTTTTTTCCAGATATTCCTGCAGTTTGGCAAAAGTAACATTGTACTGAGTCAGCTGTGTATCGTCAAATTCGTTTGATTTTGCAATGCATGGAGTAATGGCGGCAATTTGATCTATTATTCCTTTGTATTCTTTCATGTATATGGAAATACAGGCCATTGGACTTTGTATGGGTGATAAATTTTTTAGCAGATTGTGCTGGTATATTTCACAGTAGGAAACGATTGCCGGACAAGGCTGTGATATTAAAGGAATGGAATTGCTCTTCTCTATGTGTCTGATATGGGCCCAGACACAGATGTCGGCGCCCAAAGATACGTCGTATATTTTATTTACTCCCATTTTTTTCAGATAGGTAAACAATTTTTTGTATTCCGGTATATTCGACCTGATCGAAGGCGCTGCAATCAGCGAAATGGGAACACCGGCGGATAAATCATCGAAGAAACGTTCTGTATCATCTTCATAAAGCCTTGCTTTATGTTTGCAGGCGGTAACGCACCTGCCGCAGGTAATACATTTGGTATCGTCAACCTTTACCTTGATATTGCCGGCTTCATCCTGATATGTGATGTTGGCAAGTTCCATTGGACATTCTCTGACACATCTGTTGCAGCCAACACACAGATCCTGTTTTGTTTTTATCATGTCTCTCATGTCTTCTTCTCCGGATTATCATTAAGAACCCGATTAAAATAGTCAAAATACCCCGGGTTTATAAGCATAAATATATATTCCCGGTATGGTATTTCTTTATTTTTGGTTTTTTCCCCGTTTTTTATTCGTGGCGGGGGTTTAATACCCGGCCTTTTAAGGCATAATCTGCGGGAATTAAACCCGAGTCCAATACCTTTCAAGAACAACATACCTCGCCATAAATGGCGCCATCCCTTTGAGGCGGGGCTGTTGATTATTTGCATAAGCTTAACACCAAAGCCGGAAGCTGTCGACATATTATTGACAAACGGAGCAAGATCGCAGCCGGCAGCTATGCTGCCGAGTGCTTTCGGCGATGTCTGAAAAGTCAGACCTTCGGTCTGTTGAAAAACTTGTTCGGACACCTTCTTTATTGCGGTATTTTCGCACTGTTTCAACGAAATGGGAGAAAATACAAGGGCTGGCCGAGAAGTAACCAACTTCTTTGACAGCCCCTGTACGGACACGATCGAGCGAGTGCAGTCAAAATAAGTTTTAATCAAGAGGGGAACCGTGCGTCTTTTATTCGACGCCGCATTCGCGGCTCGGTTAAGGTCACCCCGCCGAACTTTCTGTTCGCGCTTGCCGCGAAAAGCTGCCGTAGGTC
>JGI24702J35022_10002137_pt1 | contig 12192 bp, 10 predicted proteins | sample TergutTh196P4_FD_35022 | JGI IMG/M metagenome (IMG submission 35022)
GAATTATCGGAAAAACTATCAGTGAGTGTCCCAACTATTAGACTTGACAGGGTTGAGCTCAGTATTCCTGAACTGCGTGAGAGGGTTATGAGGCTTGCCTCAGAAAATCATATGAAGGTTAAGTCAATGAGCGGCAGTGATATTGTCGGTCAGATCATAGATATTGAACTGAATAACTATGGTGTATCAGTTTTGGAAACAGACGACAGCATGGCCTTTGAAAGGACCAAAATTATTAGAGGCCAGATTATTTACGCTTTTGCAGAGTCATTGGCAATGGCTGTAATCAATGAAGACGCGGCTCTCGTCGGCGTTGCCAATATTAAGTATACTCGGCCTGTGTATTCGGGTACGAGGCTGATTGCGCGATGTGAGCTCAGAGAGATCAAAGTAGTCAGTGACAAAAGATATCTTGTGTGGATAAAGATATTTAATAAAGAGACAGAGGTTTTCAGAGGGAAGTTCACGCTTATTTCCGTGTAATCCAGTCCGTGCAATCCAGCGGGAGCGAGCTGGAAGTAGGTAAGTGAGCACGCGGGCGAAGCCCACATTGGAAACTGGATGGATGGGTTGGCGAGTGAGTGAGTACGAGTATGTTAACTAGTAAGCAAGAGTACGAGCGAGCGCGTGACAGAAGACTAAGGGGGGAATTATTTGCGCATACTTATAGATGCAATGGGAGGGGATAACGCCCCGGAGGCAGTTGTTGAAGGGTGTATTGCAGCTCTTGCGAGAACTCCGGGGTTTGACGTCCTGATGATTGGAGACGCAAAAACGGTATCAAGGTTAGTTAGCAGTAAAGGCTATTCCGGCGGAAGAATAAATATTAAACACTCAAGTCAGGTAATCGGCGGAAGTGACGTTCCGACGAAAGCAATAAAGGAAAAGCGGGATTCATCGATTGTCATCGGACTAAATATGGTCAAGGCTACAGAAGGCGACTGCTTTATCTCCTTTGGGAATACGGGCGCGCTTCTAACGGGGGCAATGCTTCTTACAGGTAGGCTTGAAGGTGTTGACAGACCAGCTCTTGCCCCTATCCTACCCACTGCAATGGGTGGCGCAATGTTAATAGACGCCGGACTAAATACCTCTTGTAAACCTATCAACTACATGCAGTTTGCCGAGATAGGCTCTATCTATATGAGGGAAATGTTTAATATCGCCAACCCCAGGGTTGGCCTTATAAACGTGGGAACAGAAGAGAACAAAGGCACGGCGGTTGTAAAAGAGGCGTATCAATGTCTGTCAGGCTTAAGCGACATTAATTTTGTAGGAAATGTTGAAGGAAGGGATCTGGTTGACGGAGCGTGCGATGTTGCAGTTTGTGACGGTTTTATCGGAAATGTCGTTTTAAAATGCTATGAGGGCATCGGCTCATTTATTAAAGTGGGAATTAGAGACGCCTTCAAAAAGAATAGCATATCAAAAGTGGCTGCTGCCCTGGTTAAGAAAGATATAAGCGCGTTTTTCAAGAAGCTGGACTATGAGTGTTATGGGGGGACCCCAATTCTGGGTATAAAGAGGTCAGTTTTTAAGGGACATGGCAGTTCAAATGCAAAAGCTGTGATGTACGCTGTAGAGTCCGCCGTAGAATTTTGTAAATCAACCATAATGCAGCAATTGGAGAAGAAATACGCTGATAAATCAATGATCACACATTTGTTATCCAATGGAAATGGAAACGAAAACTGCAATGAGAATGAAAATTGATCTGGGAACGAAAACTCAAATTGGAATGAGAATGAGAATCTAAAATTGGAATGAGAATGAGAAACATAAATACAAATGAGAATGAGAAACATAAATACAAATGAGAATGAGAACATAAATACAAATGGGAATGGAAATAATGGGAATGAAGAATAGAGGATTTGGCGTCGGAATCATCGGAACAGGCGGTTGTATGCCACAGAAGACCTTAACAAATCATAATATGGAGGAATTAATAACAGATACGTCCGACGATTGGATAGTGAAGAGGACGGGTATACATGAGAGAAGGTTTTTAGAAGAAACTGAATCTGTGCGGCCACTGGCGGTAAGAGCTGCGGTGGAAGCGCTGGAAGACGCCGGGGTTAAGCCGTCGCAGATAGGTATGATAATTGCTTCAACATCGACGCCGGAGTACTTGTGCCCTCCGTTGTCTTCAGTCATTCAGCATCAGATTTGCGCTGAAAAGTGCGCAGCCTTTGACATTAACGCGGCATGCACGGGTTTTATATACGCCCTTTCTGCGGCGGAGGGTTTCATCACAACCGGGATGTGCGAGTATGTTCTGATAATTTGTGCAGAGTCCCTTTCAAAAACTATTGACTTCAAGCATAGATCTTCAGGCATACTTTTCGGGGACGGAGCCGGCGCCGCGGTTGTTGGAAAGGTTGGCGAGGGGTTTGGCATATTGCGCTCAACTCTTGGCGCGGATGGCGAAGGAGGAAACCTTATAACGATCCCTTGTCTTTACCATACGGATGAGGATGCGGAGATAAGAGCCGGCAGAAGGATAAACAGCGTTTGGCTGCACGGCAGTCAAGTGATGAAATTTGCTTCAAGGATAATGTCTTCATGTATTGAGGAGCTACTTGAAATGAGCGGAAAGAGACTAGAAGAAGTAGATTTAATTATACCACACCAAGCGAATATACGGATTATAGAGAATTCAGTGAAAAGAATTGGGGCGGACATGGAGAAAGTGTTTGTAAACCTGCACAAATACGGAAATATGTCGTCAGCGTCTCTGCCTGTTGCGGTGAATGAAGCATCGCGCGAAGGCAGGTTGAGCTATGGGGACGTCATAATCATCGTTGCTTTTGGGGGCGGCTTGACATATGGCGCTCATCTGATTAGGTGGGGCAAACAAAAAGCGTAGTTGTATATTGGCGCATTAAAGGAAGCTGAGGCGACGTCAGGAGGACAGGCGCCAAGGTGGAGGCAAAAGATGGGAACAGGTGATAACGGGAAAGCAGGGGTGACGGGAGTAACAAGGTAAAGGGGTAGGCTAAGCCAGAAGGACAAGACCGGTGGGGAAGCAAAAGTGGCGGGAGGCGATGTCAGGAAGACAAGAGCAGCGAGGGAGGCGTGAGAAAGGGGCATGCGACGTCAGAAGGGCAAGAGCTATGGTGGATGCATAAGAAAGTGGCGGGAGGCGATGTCAGGAAGACAAGAGCAGCGGGAGAAGTATGAGAAAGGGAATGGAGACCACAGTAAGACAAGAACAACCGGGAGACCACAGGAAGACAAGAGCAACAGGGTGATGTCAGGAAGACAAGAGCAACCGGGCGACCACAGGAAGACAAGAGCAGCAGGGTGATGTCAGGAATACAAGAACAACTGGGCGACCACAGGAAGATAAGAGCTATCAGAAAGAGGGATTAATGGGGAAAATAGCTTTCATATACCCCGGCCAGGGAGCGCAATACGTCGGGATGGGTAAGGACATTGCCGAGAGGTTTCCATCGGCGCAGAAAATATTTAAGACTGCGTCAATGGCGCTTCGGCAGGATGTTGAGCAGTTGGTTTTCGCGGGCGACGGCGAAGAACTCGCGCTCACGGAAAACACGCAACCGGCGCTGCTGACCACATGTATAGCGAGTACGCAACCACTTCTCGAAAAAGGGATCAAGCCGGATATTTCGGCCGGACTGAGTATTGGCGAATATGCCGCGCATATAATTGCAGATACGTTTTCGTTTGAAGACGCCGTTAGAATAGTTAGACTGCGAGGCAAGTACATGCAAGAGGAGGTTCCCCCCGGGGAGGGCGGAATGGCAGCCATACTGGGGCTTGACTCGGAATTTGTAGAAGATATTTGCCAACGCGTTACAGATAGTTGCGCGACCTTTTTGGTAGAGCCTGTTAATTACAATTGTCCCGGACAATTGGTGATAGCGGGAGATTCGGAAGCCGTAGCTCAGGCGTGTGAGCTCTGCAAAGAGAACGGAGCAAAAAAGGTTGTTCCGCTCGCGGTGAGCGCTCCATTCCACAGCAGTTTGTTGAGAGGCGCGGGCGACAAGCTTGAGAAAGCGCTTTCCGGAATCACATATCACGATATGAGTATTCCTGTCGTGTCAAACGTGAACGCTAAGGCTATCAATGATTCCGGACAGGTCGCAAGACTATTGATCGAACAGGTTTATAGCCCGGTCAGATGGGAACAGTGCGTAAAGACTATGATTAGGTTTGGCGTAGATATATTTGTGGAGATCGGCCCCGGTAAGACATTAGCGGGGTTTATCAGGAAAATCGCAAAGGATGTAACGACCCTAAGCGTAAGCGATGTTGAATCACTTGAAAACGCGTGCAGCTTTTTTAAGTCGTAATAGCGACTTTGCGGTTGGTTCTATGAGAAAGGATGTGCTGTTTATTGGATTTAAAAGGTAAAACTGCGGTTATCACTGGATCAGGTCGTGGAATAGGGAGGGCGGTGGCGCTGAAGTTAGCAGGCATGGGCGCAAATATTGTCCTTAATGATATTGCTGAATCGAACGCTCTGGACAAGACACTGGAGGAGCTTAGCCAGCTTGGTTTCAATGTAATCGCGACCAGGGGCGACGTCAGGAACAGCGTCGACGTTACGGATATGTGCAAGAAGGCAGTGGACGCGTTTGGGGGCATTGACATACTTGTGAATAACGCCGGCATTACGCGGGACAAACTCATTTCTATGATGTCAGAGCAGGATTGGGACGACGTATTGGATATAAACCTAAAAGGGGCGTTCTTGTGCACAAAGGCGGCGTCCAGGATTATGATCAAGCAAAGAAGCGGAAAAATTATAAATCTCGCTTCAGTGTCAGGCGTTATGGGCAATCCCGGACAAGCGAATTATTCCTCTTCCAAAGCCGGGCTGATTGGTCTTACGAAATCGACGGCAAAAGAGCTGGCGTCGCGTGGGATTACATGTAACGCAGTGGCGCCGGGAGTGATTGAGGGAATAATGACAGATGTATTGCCTGACAAGGTCAAAGAAAACTACATGAATGGGATTCCGCTCAAAAGGTTTGGGACGCCTGAAGATGTGGCGAATGTCATTGGTTTTTTGGCCTCGGATGCTGCAAGTTATATAACAGGGCAGGTAATACATATTGACGGCGGACTTGTTATGTAATAATATCTTTGAAGCATTCCTTATGAGAGGAGGTGAAAGTATGGCGTTTGATAAGGTTAAGAAGATTATAATTGAGCAACTAGGTGCTGACGAAGCTGATATTACAATGGAGGCGTCCTTTATCGACGACCTGGGGGCGGACTCTCTTGACATTGTCGAATTGATTATGGCCCTGGAAGAGGAGTTTGACATTGAGATACCGGATAGTGACGCTGAAAAGATTGCCACTGTCGGAGATGCTGTTGAGTATATAAAGAATAATACTTAAAAAGAGTCCCGGAAACGGGACTTTATTTTTACCTACGAATTATAGTTTGATGCAAATTATAGTTTGATACGAACAAAGCGCAGTTAGGCGCTAACAAGCTATAGTTTAATATTGGCGAATTATAGTTAGGCGTAGACGAGCCATAGTTTAATATAGGCGAATTATAGTTTGGCGCCAACGAAAACTATTCTGCTTTTGCATAATAAATTAGGTAAGATCTGAAATAATAGGATAGGAATGAGGTATAAATGCCAAAGGGAAAAAGAGTTGTGATAACCGGCGTGGGGACTGTGACTTCACTGGGGAATGGTGCGGTTGGGTTTTGGGAAGCAATTAAGGCGGGCACAAGCGGGATTACAACTGCGACAAAGATTGACACATCAGAAATGCCGACTAAAGTGGCTGCCGAAATACCCGATTTCAATCCATCGGAATTCATATCGGATAAAAAAGATATTAAGAGAATGGATCGATTCACCCAGTATGGCCTTTCCGCATCAATTATGGCCTGTGAACATGCCGGGATCGATTTTGAAAAAGTCGACAGGAACAGAGCCGGTGTAATTATCGGCTCCGGGATCGGTGGGATTGAGACGTTTGAGGAGCAGCACAAAGTGCTGATTAACAGGGGACCGGGGAAAGTCAGTCCATTTTTTATACCAATGATGATTGCCAACATGGCGCCCGGAAAAGTCGCCATATATTTTGGCCTGAAGGGCTATAACGAGTGTATAGTTACGGCGTGCGCCTCATCTACCAACGCTATCGGCGACGCGTTCAAAGTTATCAGCCGGGGCGACGCTGACGTTATAATAACAGGCGGCGCCGAAGCCGCATTGACGCCGATGGCGTTTGCGGGTTTCTGCTCTATGAAAGCTATGACGGAAAACCCGGACCCCAACACGGCGAGCAGGCCATTTGACAAGAACAGGGATGGATTCGTACTTGGAGAGGGCGCAGGGATCATTGTCGTAGAAGAACTGTCTTGCGCTATTGCCAGAAACGCTAACATCATTGCTGAAATAGTGGGTTACAGCAGCACAAATGATGCTTACCATATAGTACAACCTGCCGAGCAGGGCGAAGGCGCCGCGAGGTGTATGCGAGCGGCCCTGGATGACGCGGGGATTGAGCCGAACATGGTTGGCTACATCAACGCCCACGGTACTTCGACGTATTACAATGATAAATACGAAACGATGGCGATCAAGACGGTTTTTGGAGCTCACGCATACGAGCTCTCAATCAGTTCCACAAAGTCTATGACCGGTCATCTGCTTGGCGCCGCCGGAGCAATAGAAGGAATTATTACCGCTTTTGCGTTACGGGACGGCTATATACCGCCGACCATCAATTACTCAGAACCCGACCCCGAGTGCGACCTTGACTATACTGTGAACAGTGGGAAGACCAGAGATATAGAATACGCGCTGTCAAATTCATTTGGTTTTGGCGGACACAACGCGGTAATAGTCCTGAAAAAATACGCCTAGAACCCGGGCAGACATTGGCTTATACCTGGAATTGGCATGTGCCGGAAAGTGGCTTATGCCTGGAATTGGCATGTGCCGGAAAGTGGCATGTGCCGGAAAGTGGCATGTGCCGGGAATTGATATGCGCCGGGTATTGGCATATGCTGGGAGTTGGTATATCCCGGACATTGGCATATGCTGGGAATTGACTTATCCGGGACATTGGCATGTAGCGGGCATTGGTCATACCTGGAGTCGGATTATGCAAATATACAATTCCCAAAATTAACGATAAAAGACGCGATAAAACTGATTACCACCAATTTGGTGATTATGAAAGGACAGTTGTTATCACCGCAAAGAAAAGTTACTTTGCTGAGGGTTCAGAAAAAACAAGATACGTTTTCAATTTTCCTTGAAGTTTAGATGTATTAGAACTGCGACGCGTGTCGGGTTATTGAGCTTATTGAACTCCAACCCACACGCTTCCGCAGTCTAGCCACTGCGCCTGCAGCAGCTTTGATTGAAGGATGCACTCCTACTTGGCATGCGGATACGATGACTCCTTCTACGACTTCGCCAACAGTTCATTCAGGTCCGCCTTTGATCATCACTTGACTTTTACTTCAAAGCTTCGAATTGCCTTGTTTATTTCTTCTGTCACCGTCTTATCGATCTCTAAGTTGTCATATGCGTCGGTTCGGTCCAGAGTCAACACAAGTTCAGTCAAGTAGTCAGACATGAGTCCCATCTGCCGAGCGCTAAGTTTATCCGGGGTGTCATTTCTGGTGTGCCAGTTTTTCAACGGACCTCTTGACAGATAACCTGACGGCGTCCCCATGCTTGCTATGTAAGCGTGGTCCCAATACATTATTGTCCGATTGTCTATAGCGAGAGGAAAGCCGATGCTGTCAGCCGCCTCCATGCAGACTTCCGCCACGCGCGCCTCGCCTATGATTTGAAGGTTATTCTGACCTATATATGGCCCGCATCCGTCTATATAGATCATCAAAACCGTATTGTTAATGGTAGCCGTGTTCTTGTCTATATAATCAAGCGCTCCCTGTCGGTCAATCTCTTCCGCTGAAAAGCTGACAAATTCTACATTATATTTATTCAGAGTACGTGTAGTTAATTTTTCCGCCGTATCCATTATAACTGAAATACCGGCTGTGTTATCTGTGGCGCAATGAGGCAATGGTATTGTATCATAATGGGCGCCAAGCATTATGTTTTTCTCTGCACCGCTTGTTTCTATTCGAGCCGTTACGTTTTCAGAATGAGCCCGCTCCTTGTATTTCGCTTCGATATAGAGATGCAAAATGTCTGGATTCTCCAACACGATAGTTTCTGCATCACTGTAACTAATGCTAGCCATTGGGAGCCCAGGACAATTCATCACGATGTATTTATCCATAAGACCCACAAAAGGATCATTACCCGTGCATATGGATACTACAGCTGCAGGCCTGTGTGACTTTAGAGTTTCAAATAGTGGGACAGATCCAATAAGCTCCATGTATAAAAGTATTATTTTATCCTCGGCTTCCTGACCGACAGATTTAAGCGCTTCCGGTGAGTCGACATAGAGAAAACTTTTATGCAAACCCTCAATGGGCGTACTTGGGCTGTAATAGCATGGGAGCGCGCGGATTTCCTTTTTGACGCCACCTTTTCCCATAAAAAGTTTACAGTCAGTAAAATCCCACGCTCTGCAAAGGAAGGATTGCCTTTGCACATTTTTAAGTCCTATACTGTAAAAAAACTTTTCGATGTAAGCAGCCGCCGCAATGTCGCCGCCAAATCCGGCATTCCTTTTACCTATTGCACACATATTGTACAAGTGATCAATTGCCTCCATAATAGCACCTTCCTCATTATTTATACCTGCCTAATGGTTAGCTTGGCCTAGTGTCCCACCTCTACGGCTTCGGGATAAAGGCGATAAAACCCTTGTGGATAACTCGACTTAGATTCAGTAGTGTTAGCCTCAATTTAGTTGAGTCTCATATACAGATGCTTGTTAACGTGCGCTGCTCAGAATTGCTATGACTCTTAGTAACTAACAACTCGTTAACAGCAATAAAAAACGAGTTGTTAGTTACGGTGGACATGCGCCTCTCCGAGTGAAGCGAGGAGAAAATGGCGCGTCCATTAAATAGTTTTACTTGCCACTAGTATTTATAGCTCGCCAAATTTGCAACACCTTGTGGGTTGCAGGCAAAGCCCGCTTTATTATTTTGAATCTTACTATACATTATTGACCAAAGTCAATATAAATTAGAAAACGTATTCTGTAAAATTAAAAATAATTAGATAAAAACAAAAAACTAAATAATCTTCGAAATCTTTTGTACTTCTTAAAAGGTATATTTGTCGGATTTCAGATATTTCTTAAATACCTGTCCGTACAAAATTAAAAAATGTAAAAAATAATAATATGATAACTGTTATATTTTAGTAATACTGCTAATATTCTTGATGCAACCCATGAAGATGGTAGGCGGTGACTTAAGCAAGGCTATAAGGTTTTTGCTCTGAAATAATTTAATCTATTTTATTGACAGTAAACGCTTACTGTGCTAATATTAGTGCATTCAACAGAGAAAGCCAATTCACTGAGTGTAAAAAATATCATATATAAGAGAGGGATATTATGGCAAAATTGAAAGTTTGTGTGATAGGTGCGGGAACTATGGGCAAAAAGCATATCAATGTTTTTGCTACCACTGATGATGTAGTTTTAGCCGGTATATGCGATCTGAACCTTGATGTTGCGAAAACCGTCGCAGCAGAATACGGTACGGATATTTCTTGCTATGGATCCTACCAGGAGATGATAGAGACACATAAACCGGATGCTGTGGCAATTGCTGTTCCCGATAGCGAGCATAAGGAACCTGTAATGGAGGCGCTAAGAAGCGGCGCCCACGTATTAGTGGAAAAACCACTTGCTACTACTCTTGCTGATTCAGATGAGATGATCGCCTTCGCAAAAAAATGCGGGAAGATACTGATGGTTAACTATTCTCATCGATGGATACCAGTATATTACACGGCTCATGAACGCCTATCCTGTGGCGATATGGGTCCTGTAGCTATGGTGTACGCCAGAAAAAATGACTCTATTGCCATTATGACCGAATGGCCTTGGCTTCAAGATTCGTCTCCAGCGGCATTTTTGTCCAGTCATGATATTGACCTCGTACGCTGGTTCATAGGATGTGAAGCAAAAAGCGTATATGCTGTCGGCTATAAAGGGGTGTTGAAGCGAAAACTGAACATGGACACGTATGATTGCATACAAGCTACAGTGAAGTTTGAAAACGGAGCGGTTGCCGTGTTTGAATCCAGCTTCATATATCCAAAGGCGTATCCGACACTGACAAACTCCTATATCCATATATGCTGTGAAGATGGGCTTATTGAACTACCGCGGCAAATCGACTCGATAGCAACCACTACTGACACGGTACATAATTATCCCCAAACAAGCATTGCCCCCATGATAAACGGCAAGGTGCTCGGAGCATTCCGGTGGGCAAACGAGCATTTTATCGAGTGCGTCAAAAAGGGGCTGGAACCTCTAACATCAGGGTACAATGCCAGGCAAATATCGGAGATTGTTGAAGCTATTCACCTGTCTCTGGAAAACGGAAAGGTCATGGAATTGCCGCTTTCTATATAGAACGGCGGCCTTCGGGCGCACTTCGACGGATTAAGGCATGCTGACAGCGCTAGCGTGGGCTGCTGGTTACTGTGTTTCTTAGCTTCTATTTCATCTTCGCTTATTAGATGTCACAAGTATGTACGAATTGTCATGCTGCAATGCTTCACGATAATAAATATCAATACGAATCTATTATGACGATTCAAAATTATAGAACGGAGAGCGCCACAGCTAAGCAACGTCCGCGAATCTTGATAAGGGGAGCCTGCTCCACTGAAGCCCGACCGGGAATAGCTACTGCAACCTGAAGACCGCTGATAACGAGAACGGTAGCTTTTCTGTATGAACAGTAGTTTACTTGGCTGCTTACAGACACGTAAAATATTTATTATTTTGCTTGCCTGAAAGTAAATAAAAAATGAAAAACAGGAGGAAGAATCTTATGAAAAAAGCAATTCTGAATGTTCTCTGCATCATGTTTGCAGCCGTGCTACTTTTCGGATGTGCAGCGGCAGATAACACGCCGACAACGGAGGCGAACCAGGCGCCGACGGAAAGCGCGACTATGGCGGAAGCCCAGATACCAGCAGGAAACGCGCAAACCGGGGATCCAAATGAGGAGTACGTGTTTGCGTGCATGCAATCCGGAATCGAGTACTGGAACCAACACAGGAACGCGATGTATGACGCGACAACTGAACTTGGCGTAAAGTATTCATTCTACGGTACAGAGGGGGCTGACGCTAATGAGATCGTTGACCTGCTGGAAACAATCATCTCCAAAAAGCCTGCGGGTATTATTACTGCGGGTTACTTTCCGGAAGCGTTTATACCGATTTTCCAAAAAGCTTGGGACGAAGGGATTCCAATTGCAACCACGACAATCGACGTACCAGACTCAAAAAGACTTGTCTTCCTTGGCACTAACTATTATAACTACGGCAGGATGATGGCGGACACTGCAGCGGAAGCGTGCGATGCAACAGGTAAGGTTATTATCAGTACCATGCTTAACAGCGGGCAGCAGACACAGTTCGATATAGTGAACGGGATAAAGGACTGTATCGCGGAAAAATACCCCAATATGTCTATTGTAGCGCAACTTGAGGACGAGGGGAACGCTGAGGTCGTAGTGCAAGTCGTGTCATCAGCGCTGCAAGCGCATCCCGACACTGCAGCTATAATCGGGACAGATTCCTCAAGCGGTATCGGCTCCGCAGCGGCATTGCGCGAAGTGGGGCTGCAGGGCAAGGTAGCAATCGTATGCATGGACCGCGATGTGCCTACGTTGGAGGCTATCAAGGAAGGTAGCATCTATGCTACGCTTGCTGGCAAGCAGTATGCGGAGGTGTACTACGCAGTGAAATTCCTTTATGACTTTAACCACAACAAAGTGCCGCTTGTAGCGGACAATAAGGCAAGCAACGTCATAGCGCAGCCGATGACATGCGACCCTGGCGCCGTTATAGTTACGGCAGCCAATGTAGACGCTTTCCTGGAATACGACATCAATGATGTCAGAGATCCGAATTTCAAGTAATATTATTGTGTGATTAGACCCGTTCCATATGCCAGCATTATACAACACCCGGTGGTGCGCCACCCATTTTAGGTAGTGGTAGGCGTGCCGCCGGGAAATGGAGGACCTAACATGCCTTTACTAAGCATGAAAAAC
>JGI24702J35022_10002138_pt1 | contig 12192 bp, 8 predicted proteins | sample TergutTh196P4_FD_35022 | JGI IMG/M metagenome (IMG submission 35022)
CCATGCCGCCGACCATATCGAGGTTCCGTTCCGCCTTGATCCGCACGTCGTTGTCGGTAGCCGTCAGATCGGCGGAGTTTTTGGCCCGAAGAACGATGTCGTCTCCGGCAAGTGTGATGAACGACCGGCCGAGATTGAGCCGCACATCGCCCGGTGCCGACAGTTCGATGTTGGAGCCGCGCAGCGCAATCTCGGCACCGCAAGCATTTCGTAACACAATGTCGCCGTTGTCAAGAATGGAAACGGTTGCCCGGCCGCTTTCATACGTGACTTTTTCGCTCCGTCCGTCGACGCTCAACTCTTCGGACGGCGGCTCCTCGACGGAATTTTTTGTTTCAAGAGCCGACAGATCGGTCAGCCCGACATCTTTTTCGAAAGCCTTTTGGTCGTCAGGGATCGCCAGAAAATCCCCGGAGTGTTCCCGAAATCCGTTGATGGCCTGTTTGCGGACCACGGAGAGAATTTGATCGGTGACGCTACCGCCCAACTTTCGTGATTCGAGTGATTTTGAGAACTCGTAACCGTTTTTCAGATCGTCCCCGCGTGGATCGTCGATCGCTCTGGTCCGTTTGAAGGAGCGGATGTTGCCGTGTTTGACGAAGTGGATCGCCCGCATGGATTCATGAATCATCGTACCGTCCGCAAGCATCTGTTCCCGGGCAACGCAGATCGGGACTTCACCATCGTCCGGATCGTTCACGGAATCCGTATCCGATGTGTCGATATTCTTGGGCGGGATCCGCATCTCGCGTAAAAGTCCCTGGCCGAGCCAACCGGTAAAGACCTGCTGTCGATAGAAAGGTTCGGCTTTTTCCTCCTTCGGCTCCATGAAGGAAATCCCCTTGCCGTTGACGACTTCCGTCCCCGTATGTTTTTTCCAGGTCTCATCCGGTTTACCGTAATAACCGAGCGCTTCCCAAGGGAGCATCGCGGTTCCTTCGTAGCCGTAGGTTTCATGTTCGTCCATTCCGGCGTACCGTTCATGCGCGAGCGAGTATTCCTGAACGGATCGTCCGACAAGGCGGAGCAGTCGGTCCATGGAGAATATCCAGACACCGCAATCGTGTGTTTGGCGGATGCTTGTTTCATACGGAGAAGTGAAGAAGCCGCCCTCGGCCATATTGGAGATCATGTAGTCCCCCTCACAGGTATCGATGGCGCGACCATGTGTATAACTTGGGATTCCTTTTCCGGTATCCGGGTTTTTCACGACATTTTTGACATACCCGCGATTGCCGATATGGAACCGTCCGATGGCGGAGGCAAGGATCGGTTGATCATACTGGTAATCGAGGACTTCCCGTGCCGGAGCACCAATGATCGTTCCTTTAAGCAGTCCGTGATGTTTCAGTACCAAAACGCGGGTGCCGACCGAGTAAACTTGCGAGATACGCACGGATCGGGTGAACGAGGCGTTCATCATGTCGCCGCAAATCAGTTCGCCGAGATCGCCGTCCAGAATGACTCGATAAGTGAAGGTGCCCGGAATGGCGTAGTGGACGACACCTTCCAATACGGTTGCGGCTGTTACCGATTGTCCTTGCGCGGAACGGATACCGCGAGGGTCTTCGCTGGGACCGCCGTAAGACGAACCGGGGATACCACAGATTCTGGCGGCATCCCGGCGCAACCCCTCGAAATCCTGGACAGGCTTGTCGAGCGTCGTACTCAGATGTCGGTGCCCGTAGGCGATCTGGTGGTCAAGCATAACACGAAATACGGTCAAAAAAGCTTAAAGACGGATAATTTCAAAAAAGACATTCAATAGGATCATTGAGCGGTTCATCGTATTTTCCGCGAGAAACCAGTCTGGAATTTTTTTTGATTCTGAGTACAATTTCACTATGTGCCCAAACGTAAAGTTCAGTTACAGGTGACTTATATGAGGATATCACGCATCATTATAGAAAACTTTCGGAACTTTCAAAATTTGGACGTTTCTGTTGGAAACTCTGTAGTTATTTTGGGCGAAAATCAGGTTGGTAAAACCAATCTCATTTTTGCTTTGCGTTTATTACTCGACCCTAATCTACCAGATAGTGCTCGCCAACTCAGACTAGACGATTTTTGGGATGGCCTAGAACGTCCCATCGTGTCTAAAGACATGATTCGGATTTCGGTTGATTTTACTGATTTTGAAGATAGCGAAGACCATTTGGCAATTCTAGGCGAACACCTCATTAAACCAGACCCCATGGTTGCCAGATTGACCTATCAATTCGGTTTGATGCCAGGAAAAGAACCGTCTGACAACGAAAATGACTTCGAGTTTTCCTTTTATGGCGGCGATCGCTCGGAAAACAGGTTCGGCTACGATGTGAGAAAACGGATCCCTATTGAAATTCTTCAAGCATTGCGAGATGCGGAAGGTGATTTGGCCCGCTGGACAAAATCGCCATTAAGACCCCTGATTGAACGTGTAAAGGCGGAAATTGACCGGAACGACCTTGATGCGCGAATAGAGTCCGTGTCTGAAAAAATGGATGATATCGCAAGTCAACCTGCAATTTCAAATTTGGCTGACCGAATTAACGACAAATTGAACCAGATGATAGGAGATAAACAATCAATCGACACAGCCTTCGGTTTTATATCAACGGATCCAGATAAGATTTTTCGATCTCTTCGTCTCCTTTTTGACGGGGGAAAGCGTGACATTTCGGAGGCGAGCTTGGGCATGGCTAACGTGCTTTATTTGGCCTTGCGATCATTGGAATTGGATTCTCAAGTTGCAAATGGGAGTAGAGATCATACCTTCTGCTGTATCGAAGAACCTGAGGCGCACCTACATCCCCATCTCCAACGATTGATTTACAGGAACTACCTGAAAACACGACCTCATTTAGGAACCACAGAAGTTACGACTCCGAAAAACACAACCTACATTCTCACAACACATTCGCCTCATATTGCCTGTGTTGCCCCGGTGGAATCTTTGATTTTTCTTCGGAAAGATGCCCAAAACAACACTTCAGTCGGATATTCCGGCAACAGTATTGAACTATCTGAACAAGATCGAAGTGACATTGAGCGTTATCTTGATGTTTCTAGGGCAGAAGGATTATTTGGCAAAGGTATTATTCTCGTTGAAGGAGAAGCGGAGAAATTCTTGATCCCGGTCTTTGCATTACGCGCCGGCTATGATTTAGATGCTTATGGAATAACTATTTGTTCTGTCGGGGGCACAAATTTTGAGCCCTTTGTTAAGTTTTTCGGTCCACGTGGTTTAGACATACCAATCGCAGTGGCAACTGATTTGGATCCATATACAAAAGATGGAATTGAAAAGAACCGGGGAATAAAACGGGCGCATACCCTACTCCCTTTTTTGGACTCCTCCAAGAAGACAGATCACGAGCGACAAAATCAAGACTATGAAAAATATGGAATATTTTTGAATGATTCAACGCTGGAGATTGAACTTAATAATTCTGGGTGGATAAATATCATGAGTGAGATCATTCAGAAGGAGTGTACCGTAAATGCGGCAAAGAAGCGTTTCCAAGCACTTGCCGTCGGAGAAACAATAGTGCCGATTCCTGACCCGAAACGCTTCATCAAAGATATTGAATATGTCGGAAAAGGGCGTTTTGCCCAAAGGCTTGCCGGAGAAATCGCAGGACTTGATCCAGACAATGAAGAGTGCCCACCCTATATTATGAAAGCAGTTCAACATGTCATCGCGAGAATCAACAAACTATCTGAATGAGGTCGAGCGATTAAACCAAGGACAAAGGAAAGCGTATGACTCCCAGGGGCATTGCGCCGTTTTGGCAGGCCCTGGTAGCGGCAAGACCAGGGTCCTTGTCACTAAAATGGCACGCATGCTGGCAGAGGATATCCGTCCGCCTCGCGGTATCGCATGTATAACATACAGTAACCAATGTGCAAAAGAACTCAAAAAACGACTGGAAACAATGGGAATTGATGAGAATTCACGAACATTTATTGGAACCGTCCATTCATTTTGTCTCTGGCATATTATAGCCCCCTATTTCAGACTCGCTCATTTGGACATCCCTGTTCCCATCAAAATCGCCACAAAAAAGCAGCAAAAAGACATCTTCGCTAAAGCATTTGAACGTATAGATCGAAATAATAATCCTCTTTATCATAAGACAGAATTCGATAGATTTCGAAGGACTGTACTCGACAGAGATTCAGCCACTTGGTACCGCTACCCTAATAATTATGCAAATTTGGTAATCCAATATGAACAGATGTTATACCAGAATGGAATCCTTGACTTTGATGATATCGTATTGAAGGCCCTATCTCTTGTTGAAAAGCATGAGTGGATACGCAAAGCGATCAAAGCCAAATTTCCTGTATTGCTGGTCGACGAATATCAGGATTTGGGAGTTCCTTTGCACAAAATCGTTCTTTCACTTTGCTTGGAATCAGGGATACGTCTGTTTGCTGTGGGGGATCCAGACCAATCAATTTACGGTTTTACCGGAGCACGGCCTTCCCTGTTAAATGAGTTAGCCGAACATAATGACGTAGAAAAAGTTCAGCTTCGTATGAATTATCGCAGTGGTCGGTCAATCATTGCAGGGTCGGCGGCAGTACTGGCAACTGACCGGCAATATCTGGCTGCAAATGAAGAAGAAGGAATTATCCAGGAGCATTACATTCGTTCCGGCTTTGACGACCAGATCCAGTATATCGTTGGTACATTGATTCCCTCACTCTTGACTGACAGGCCGGGATGCCAACCGGGTGATATAGCAATTCTTTATAAGGATAGATATGATGGCGAGGCTATTGCCAGCCACATCGATGCCTCACACTATAAATATACAAGGTTTGATCAATCTTCCCCATACCAAAGAACAGCGTTGACGATCTGGCTCGAGGATTGCGCATCATGGTGCACGACGGGTTGGAAAAGCGGGAATCCAAAATTGTCGAATATAATACAAGCCTGGGTACGGCTTGTCCCTCACTTGCGGACGGATGCTGAGATACGCGAGTTAAGAAAAAAAACAGTTGCCTTTCTTTTTCGAAACCGTCAATCGGAAGATATGCCGTTACAGGACTGGCTTCAGTCATTTGTGGATGTAGGACTAAAGAACTATCTCATGGAGGAGCAATCGATAAGTGACGAATGTGAAACATTTGCGGAAATGGTAACCGCCTCACAGGATACCCAGAACCGGCTGTCCCAATATACTGTCAGTCAATTAGGGAACCAGCGAGGAGCACCAGACCACCTCAATTTGACAACATATCATGGTTCCAAGGGACTCGAATATGATGTCGTAATCATGCCGGGGTTGGAACAAGGACGAGTTCCAGACAGTAGGGACGATAAAGCGGAAGCACGAAGAAAATTCTATGTAGCGATGACCCGAGCTCGTCATGAAGTCCATTTTTTATGGTCCGGTTGGTATATGGCAAGCAGACAACGCTATGAAAATGGTCGTTCTGTTTTCATTGATGATGTCATGCAGCGACTTGAACACCAATAGACGCCACGATAATAAGAATGCCGTTGGCAAAGCAACGGCACCGGATGGAGAACAAGCTGCTCTCAAGCCCAGCCTCAATTGTTCAACCGGCTGACTTCCAGTTCCGTCCCTTGAATCTGGCAGTTCTCGCTGATCACATAATTGGACACGTTACAGGCAAACTGTACTCCAGTGAGGATACAGTTCTTGGCGGTCAGTACGTTGAAGTTATTGGCATCGCCGCTTCCCGCGACCGGTTCGCAACCGGGCGGAAAACTGAACGACATATTGTTCTTCCCCGCGTTACAGACGTCGCCGAGTGTTGAGTAGAACGCACCGACGATTCCTTTGGGGCCGCAGACCCGCTGGAGTCCGATCTGTGTTTGGCAACGCCCGGCCACGTAGTAGACCTTGTTGCTTGTCAAATCGTACAGTATGGTGATGGGCCTTTGGGCGTTGATGTCGAGGTTCTGGACGATCAATCCCTCGATACTGTTCGATCCGGAATCGCCTGATATTTTCAGGACGAATCCTTCGTTGAATTTCATGCCGCCACCGTACTTGGTTTCGACATCCTTGAACAATTTGTCGGCCATGTTGAATTCCTTTCCTTGAGTCGAATTCCGTTAGGAAAATACCGAATACGGTGTTTCAGATAAACAAATCCCATAAGAACGAATTGAGCGGCACTTGGCCTGTCACGCGACCACTGGCGACCAGCCGATCGGCAAAGAGACGGTGTGTCCGGATCGTAACATCCGGTCCGCTTATAATCCTGCCGCCGAGTCGTGGGTAGTCGACATCGTTTTTGAGTTCGTCCGCCTTCATTTCGATATTCGCCTGAATGGCGAGCCGTGTTCCCGGCGTATTATTGGTAATCCCGACGAATCCCTTGACGACGCTCCGAAACTCCTTTTTGATGAGCAGAGCATTCCGAACGAACATTTCCTCCGTCATCTTCAAAGTAAGGGAGGTGCGCGGGTCGGAATTGAGCGGACTTTTGGATGTCGTAACCGCGTGACGGGCGCACACGTAGCCATCAGCGTGTTTTGTAATCAGGAGCACCCCGTTTCCCGCCATGTGGTTCAGTTGTGCATTACTGAACCGATTGACCCACCCATCGGTTGGAATCCCTTCGAGCGGATACCAACTGACCCCTTGGTGTGGGACGACCGCACCGATCCGTCCGACCAATGCGGCGGCGGGACCGACCGGACTGTAGGCCGGATCGGCGTTGTCCGTAAAGATGTAGCGGACAAGCATATCGTCGTAACCGCTTGTCTCGGCAATCGCGTCGGCATAGTCGTTGTTCGACTGCTTACGCCAGATTTCGAAGGCCATGGAAACCTGATCGCTTGCGACCGATTGCGGATCAAGGTCAAGCCGGACCGCCTGGGCGTTAATGATTTCAGTGATTCGGTATTCCGTCCATGTTTCACGTCCGGCGAGATCGAAATCGAAATGGGTACGGATGGTGTCGCCCGGCTTGATGTCGAGCGTCGTAAAATCGATTCCCGGTGTCATCACGGTATAAGCGGCATAGCGGCTTGATCCGACCGATGTTTCGATGCCGAGTCGTCCGACGACCGGTTGCCCGAAATGATCCGTCAGGATCGTCCGTGTTTCCTGATCATGACCGACCAGATACAAGACGCGTTCCTTGGCGACCTCGTCTTGGTTCATCTCTTTGATATGCTCGTAGAACAGGTCATTGACCTGCTTGTCGCCGAGCGTGAGCGGAAAGACGTGAAACACGTCGTCCCGTTCGGAAATGATGTCGGTAATCCGCCGCCATTCTTCGAGATCGTTGGGATCGGCAACGGCGGAAAGCAGGACTTGGGCCCCCCGTCCGCCGTCCAGGGCGTGATAGGCGGCGTACTTGAGCGGGTTGTCCGGTGTAATAGGGCCAGAGACCAAGTCGTTCAGATCGGACAAGGAGCGGATCGACACAACCGTATTCGCCAGGTCCGGCACGAAAAACCGCATTGACATATAAACCCGTCCGGTCTTGTTTTCGTCAAGTCCGTAGACGGGCAGGTCGCTCAGGACGCCGCCGACCGTCCAAGTCGGCGAGTGGAGCGTCAATCCTTCCCGAATCCGGATACCGCCCGATTCGACCATCCAGTTCTCCTGCCGTCCGATTACCGTCATGGAGTATTCCGGTATGTCGATTTCTTTTTCGACGATATAGAGTTCCAGCGAAACGGCGGAATCGTCGTCCTCGTCGATCCAGTCATCAGGAACGTTCCTGTTGAGGATCAATGTCGGGAAGATATCCGAGTACGGCGATTTACAGGACACGAAAAACTTGTCGCCTTCCATAAGGTATTGACCGGCGAAAGTGATTTCGACACCGAAGCGGCTGACAAGGATCGGTTTATTACGTTCGACGACGCGGATGATCGGCATTTTTTCCGATCCGTCCGCTGTTGTGATGGCGAGTGTCGGACAAGCGTAGCGTCCCGCGTCGGTCGTCGGTTCCACGGCGGGAATCTCGCCGCCTTTTGAAACCGTTACGATATAGGTCACATCGCGCGGCTGCATCTCGGCGGTGGCACCGAGATAGGCGCCGGACGCGGTCGGCGTATTGACGGCCACCGTCGCATCGGCTTGGACTTGCCAGTTCATTTCAGGAGTGAGCGGCACATCATCGGGGAAGATCAGGTACGCGCCCGTATTGCCGATAGGGAGCCGGAGTTCCGTAGTGCCGTCGTCAACCGATTCGACCCGTGTGGATGCCAAGTTGTCGCCATGAGTAGACGTGATCCGAAACCGTGCCATTGACGGTTGACCGCCGATAACGACTTCGACGAGATAGGTGTCGGCGGCGATTCCACGGGCAAGGAGCGGTGTGTACCAGTCGGTGCTTTTCCCAAGCGTAACGGAAACGGATGCGGCCGCTTCCGAGCGGTCCGTGATCGTGACCGATTCGGCGGTTGCCGTCGTGTTCTGGTTGCCGGGCAACACGGTCGGCAACACAACACCGGGCCGATAGCGGGACGCGACATTGGCAACGGTCGTCCACAACTCACGGGCTTCGCCGTCGATGTTCGCGGTAATCCGCACGGCATCGCCGGGTCGGACATCACGATCATAGAGCACGGCGGCCCGGTCGACCGGCCCGTTTTTTCGGAACGAAAAGTTTGTTTCTTGCAGGGAGGCCGAACAGGTAACAACGTTTCGGGCCCCCTTCGGCAACACAAAGGTTTCCGTTGTTGTCCTGAAGTAGCGGAGTAAGGCGTTTCGTAGGGAAACGACAACGCTGTCCCGATCCAAAACGTTGCCGACGAGACAGCGGGGGAGTTCGACATGGAGACCGTTTGACTGCGAATAGGTGCCGAGAAAACCGCGTTCGGCACTCGCGTCCTTGACCGACACGAAGTTGGCGTGTGGTCCTGAAATATGCACCAGGGCCGGAACACACTGTTGGGTGGTATCGTCGATAAAGTGTTGCCGCACGATCATGGTCGGCGGCGTGTAATTCCTGGTTCTCGCCATTGTGAATCCTTTCAGCGTTAGTGTTGGTCATTAAAATTTCACGAAGAAGCGAAGGACACGAAAAAATGCAAAAGGGTTGAAGAATGGGCGAGCAGCACGGAATGGCGGACTAGCGGCAACTCCGTTTTCTCTTCCTGATTCTTCGTGTTCTTCGTGACTTCGTGGTTCATTTTGATTGCGTTGTCCTGCTACCCGGCGGGATCAAGGAGCATCTTAATGTCGATGCGCCGGAGCATCGGTCGATCCGGAGCGATCGACCAGGCGAAGTCCGTCACGTAAGAAAACGTAACAGGAACAACGTACTGGCCGCCTAGTCCGTCGATGACGCCGAGTTCCCCGATTTCATCCAGTTTGAAGTCTCCTTTGAAACATAAACTACCCCGAATCAGCGGTGCCGATTGGAGCAGGTACATGGCCGTCTCGTTCGCGAGCGTTTCCGTGTGACCGGGTTTGCCGGTAATGCAAAAAACGGTATGCGACCCGTGCAGCGTGATGACATAATCACGTCCCCGTTCACCCGTGAGCGACTTGAGTTCGTCGTCGAGTCCTTCCCGCTTGGGGCGGATCGCGTTCCGCCGAACGAGGATGGCCGGCCGCTTTTGGATCATGGCCAACGCATCGTTCGTACAGGTCTCGATCATCATAGCGGTACTGTCGTCAAGTCTCCAAACGCACGAGAGCAACATGGGATCGACGATGGCGGTTGGGTTCCCGAAATGCTCTCGCAGGAGTCCCAAAATCACGCCGGTCGCAAGGATCGGTGAAAACCGTAACCGGCAAAACGTACGGGGATCGACAAAACGTTCGGCGATCGTCTCGGTCGTTTTCGGCGGCGCGAAGGTATGCCGGTTATCGTTTGGGGACATGGTAGGCGGCCAGGTTGACGGACGGCAGTGCGATCTTGACTGTTGGAAATAGTGTTACGTTCGGGATCGGTATGGTTTCGGAAACGATTTGCACATCTTCGGACACAGCATCGGGAGAAACAGGTCGGACTGTGGGGCGAATCGCGTCCGGTTCGTCTCCTTGCTTGTAGACGAGCAGGACTTGGTCCTCGTCCGGTTGTGCCGTCGCATCACGCTTCGCCCACAGTTGCAACAGGTCGTCAGACATCTTTCGGTAACGAATAAGCAATGTCGCTGAACGGCAGCCGTTCCATTGCGAGTCGATAAACGACGGGCACTCCTTTTTGTTCGACGATCGGCTGAATGTGTGTGATCCGGTAGCGTTCGCCGTTTTGGCGGCTCATCCAGAGGTCGCCGGAGACCAAGAGCGGGGACGCGATCGCGCGGGCCTCAAGCCGGGTGTTTGTCACGGGGCCTTGTGTTTGCACGTCCAATTGGATTGAGGCATCGGCAGGATCGACACCGAACCAACTGCACGGAACGGGCCGATAATAACCGCCGACCCATCCGGTTCCGTAACAAAGACTGCAACCGGAATCCCGTACTTCGCCGGTATTGAAATCACGGCAACGGCGGCAAGGGAATCCGGCAATCTTGCGTTTGTACAACAACCCGTCAATCCCCGTCTTGCGGGACAACTGGACATGCTCCGCTCGCATAACGGCGACGTAAATCCGCCAGTCTTCGTACTTGAGTTTCCCCATCGTGTGAAGCGGACGGGAATGACAGATCCGTTCATCCGTATCAAGCCGAATCCGATAATGCGTAAAACCAAATGCGCCGGACAATCTGCGGACGGGATCGGTTAAAAAACAGACCTCCGATTGTGTGACGATATTGGTCCATGCCGCTTCGTCATCGACTCCGGCGTTTCCCGTTTGGAGCGTGAAACGGTATTCCCCTTCGTCACGGACTCTGGAGTCAAGCTCCCATTGGACAAGCGTTCCCCCTTCGCGGGACGGGAGAACGACCGGTTCACCGAACACGAAATCGCAGTCGTACAGGACGCCCGGTGGGCAGGGAACCGAGTCACATCCCGGCCCGGCTGTCATGGCGTTCCTCCTTGTTTCGGCGTGATTCCCCGTGACAGCTGCAACGCGGTTTCCTTTCGCGTGTTCGTTTTCTGGTTTTGTGTCGTGGATTTTTCCAGCCTCGTTTCGTCGTCATGCGTACCTCCAGCGGTTCAGAAAAACGTAATCGGAATGCAATGTCCCCCATCCCTGACCGCCCGAATAATTGAGTTCGTTCTTTTTGAGTCTTGCCCACTGCCGGAACTCGTCCTTATACATTTCTGCGAGTTGCAGGTACTCGCGGTCCCGGGCCTTTTCATCGCCCTGGAGACCGCCGTGTGTGGACAGGAGTTTATTGCGAACGTAGTGGACGACGGACAATCGCAACAGTTCCGCTGCCGTACCGAGCACCCAGTATTCGTAATAGGGGAAGTCCATAAGCGTGTACTGGAACCGGGACAATCGCGGCGGCATCTCGTTGAAAATGCGGACGGGGAGAATCATGGCGTTGGCAATGTCATCCGCCGAGTATTCGACTTGGGCCATAAGATCGTTTTTGCCCAGAAAATCATCCAACTTGCGGCGGATGTCCTCGACGGCGGGGACGACCCGATGCCGCATGGAACACTGATGTGTCACGAACGATGTCCATTCGACGAGCACGATCCCTTTGCCGGGCGCGACGTACAGCGGCCTGTCGTCCCGTGGATACGTCTCCTTGTCCGCGACGGCCAAATGAAACGAATAAATGCACGGAATATTGTAAACGTACTCCGGCAATGCGAACTGGACCATCCCGTTTTTCGCATCAAGAACGGTTCCCCGTTCGGCTTGCTTAGCGACAAGCGTATAGTCCGCGACGGCGAAGCGCAGGAAGAGACCGTTACGGTCCTGTTCGCCGCTGGGATTCTCCTTATCGAAAAGGCCCGTCAAATCGACCGGGGCTCCGGTCCCGCTTCGAATCTGGTAGACGACCGTGGACGGAGCACCGCCTTCGACAATGACCGTATTCGACTTGTCGTACGGAATACAGCCATAATACTTGTCCTCGTTTTGTCGCACCACACTCGTCATAGATGATAGCGGATAACGGATAGCGAATAGTGGATAGTGGATAACGGATAACGGATAACGGATAACGGATAACGGAAAGATAATAACGGAAAGGAGTTGGTGTTACGTTATTCTCTGTCCTCTATCCGCTATCAGTTGTCCGTTATCCGTTATCCACTGTTAGTTCGACTTCGACACCTTCCTGGGCACGGTCGTCCACCGCCGTGAGTGTGACGAGGATTTTGTAGGTGCCGGGGCCGCCGGCCGTGTACC
>JGI24702J35022_10002139_pt1 | contig 12189 bp, 8 predicted proteins | sample TergutTh196P4_FD_35022 | JGI IMG/M metagenome (IMG submission 35022)
CGTCTGCGTGAGCAGCTCGGTTTTTCCAGTTCGATACGCTACCAGCATATTCCTGCCGAGTTAATAGGCAGGGATCCGGATATACTTTTTTCGGCTTTTGTCATCAATAAGGGAACACGTGCAGGTGTAAGGGTGGATATGCCGGTTATCGCCTATCAGGACGGTATACAGGGCCTGGTCGGGAAAGTAATCAATTCCGGAGCTTTCGAAAGTCTTGTTATACCCCTTTATGATTTAAGCTGCTTCGTTTCATCCCGCCTGGCCGAATCCCGTTATGAGGGAATTGTCGGCGGCCAGGGAAATGCTGAACTGCCCCTTTTGATGCGCTTTATAATGAAAAGGGCCAGGGATGAAATTAACTACGGTGATGTCGTTGTATCCAGCGGACTTGGGGGGGTATACCCGTCAGGCATCAGCATAGGCCGTGTTAACAGGATCGTGTATCACGAGAATGATCTTTCCATGGAAGTAGAGCTGGAACCTTCCATTGATTTTTCCCGTCTGGAATATGTATTTGTGATAAGCTCTGCCGGAGAATTCTATGATTAAAAGAATAATCTGGGCCATTGTATTTATTCTGGCAGCAGCCCTGCTTCAATCTACAGTATTCTCCCGCCTGGCTCTTTATATACACGCTGTTCCGGATATAGCCCTGGGAATTCTTGTATTTTCAGCATACGTCAACGGAACCATGACCGGACAACTCACCGGTTTTTTTTCCGGATTTATGATGGATTTCCTTTCTTCGGCGCCCCTGGGTTTAAATGCATTTATCCGCACCCTGATTGGCGCCATGACAGGTTTTATGAAAGGCACCTTTTTTCTTGATATTATCTTTCTTCCAATGGCCCTTTGTGCCGGTGCGACCATTATAAAGGCGCTGATCTATTTTCTCCTCCATCTGCTTTTTTCCGGCGCAGTTCCATCCTATACCTTGTTTGGCTGGACTTTCTGGATCGAGCTCTCTCTCAATACTTTTATTGCCCCATTTCTTTTTGGTTTTCTAAAATTATTTCAGTCCCTGCTTATAGGGCAAAGGGAGAACGAATAATGGCTTCAGAAAGGGAAGAGGGCGGGGGGACAAGGATAGTAATCCTTGGCGTCCTTATAATTGGGGTTTTTATCATCTTTACCATACGTCTTTTCAGCATGCAAATTTTAAGCGGCGATCTTTATCGATCCAGAGCCCAGAACATTGCGCGCCAGACTACCGTAATTCCCGCACAGCGCGGTGAAATATACGACAGCAGTTATAGTCAGCCCCTGGTTTCAAATATTAATTCATTTTCCGTTAGCATTACTCCCGGGGAAGTCAGCAGGGAGGATATTCCGGAACTCTTTGGCCGTGTAGCTTCGATACTCGGTATTCCCCGTGAACAGATTGAAAGAAAAATTCCGCCTTCAATTTATTATTTATATCAGCCTGTGGAAATTTCAGTTGACGTTCCGATTAATACCATAGCCGCCCTGGCAGAACGAAAAGACTCGCTGCCCGGCGTATCCTGGCAGTCCAAACCATTAAGGAATTATCTGGGAATAGAGAGTCTCTCGCATATCGTGGGTTATGTGGGAAGCATTACCAGGGATGAATTAACTATGCTCTATAACAGGGGTTATCAGCAGGGAGACATAATAGGAAAGAACGGAATTGAAAGACAATACGATGAGCTGCTGCGGGGAAGGGAAGGCCTTGAAACCAGAACCGTTGATGTAAGGGGAAGAAATGTAACCGGAGACAATACCTATATCTACCCTGAAATGGGGAAAAACCTCGTTCTTACCATAGACCGGAATATCCAGACGCTTGCGGAAAAAGCCCTAGGAAAACGTATCGGTTCCGTTGTTGTTATGCGTCCATCCAATGGCGAAATTCTGGCCATGGTTTCCTATCCCTGGTATGATCCCAATATTTTTAACCATTCGGATCTGGGGTATGAATATCAGGCTTTGATTGACGATCCCAATAAACCGCTCATAAACAGGGCCATTCAATCCAGCTATCCTCCGGGATCAACTTTTAAAATTATTATGACTACAGGCATTCTTGCCGAGAATTCCTTCCCGCCCGAACAGACCATAGACTGCCAGGGAGAAATTACCTATGGCGACAGGGTCTGGCGCTGTCATATAAGGAAGCCCGGACACGGAAGACTAAACCTGCACGGTGGTATGGCTCAGTCTTGTGATATTTACTATTGGACAACCGGAAGGGATTATCTGGGAATTGAAAACATCGTTAACTATTCAAGGGATTTCGGGTACGGTGAACTTTCGGGGATAGACCTTCCCGGAGAAATAAGCGGTTTTATTCCCACACCTCAATGGAAGGAACGCCGCATGCATGAACGCTGGCTGGGAGGAGATACCATGAACATGTCGATAGGTCAGGGTTATACTCTGGTTACTCCTCTTCAAATGGCAAATTCGGTAGCAATGGTGATCAATAACGGCGTTATATATGCTCCACATCTTCTAAAGGAAATTAGGGATGCCCAAACCGGAGCGCTGGAACAATATATTACTCCAAAAATTCTTCATAAAAGCAACGTTGATGCAAAAGTCTTTGCACAGGTAAGGCGTGACATGCGCGGAGTTGTTAGCGAAGGAACGGCACAATATCCCCTGAATATAAAGGCAGTGGAAATTGCAGGTAAAACCGGAACCAGTGAAGTAGGACTTCAAAACAGATGGCATTCGTGGTTTGCCTCCTATGCTCCCTATGAGACCTCCAAGCCCGAATCCCAAATAGTAGTTTCAGTAATTGTAGAAGCGGTAAATGAATGGGAATGGTGGGCGCCCTATTGTTCTGCCATCATTTATCAAGGCATTTTCGCAAATCAGAGTTACGAGGAAGCGGTTAACTTTCTTGGAATTCAAAACAGCCAGCCAATCCAGGGTTATCGGGAATAGAAGACGGAGATTAACCGGGGAAATGGAGCCCCGAATTTTATGCGGATTAGGGATTTTCTGGAAATTGATTTTATTCTTCTTCTGGCCGCTCTGGTTCTAATGGTTGTTGGAATACTCTTTATTTATTCATCCGGAATAACCAGTGAAGGCCTTCTTATTTCAAATGAATACCGCAAGCAAATAGTCTGGGCTTCGGCGGGACTGGTAATTGCCCTTGTTATTGCCATATTTAATTTCCGGCGAATCTATGATTTCTCGATATATCTTTACATTGCAACCATTGTATTGCTCTTATATACCTGTATATTCGGACGAGTTGTTCATGGAACCCGCTGGCTAAGGCTTGGTTCCTTTGGTATCCAGGCTTCTGAATTTGCCAAAATTACAACCATCATCTATCTGGCGCGTTATCTGGATAGTACACGGCGCAACGAAAAAAATTTTTCACGTTTCATTGTTTCGTGCCTTATTGTCTTTATCCCAATGACAATAGTCCTGATTCAGCCTGATTTGGGGACATCCCTGGTTTTTATCCCCATACTTCTGGGAATGGCTTTTGTTGCCGGAATTTCCCTGAGGTATATTGTTTTTTTGGGGTTAACAATAATAATCGGCGGTGTTCTCCTTGTACTGCCCCTCTGGCAGACATCCATTATGCATAACACTTTACCTTCCCTGATGATGTTTTCCAATAGACGTTTTATTTTTATAGGCTGTTTGTCATTTTCGATGATAGCAGCCATATCCTGGATTGGATTCATCCGCTATCATAAAAGATATTTTTACTGGATCTGTTACGGGGCATGCATACTTATCCTCTCTCTGGGCTTTTCGTTCGCAGCCCAGAAGGTACTTAAGGAATACCAGATCATGAGGTTAATTGTCTTTATGGACCCCAATATAGATCCAAGGGGATCCGGATGGCACATAATTCAGTCCGTTACCGCCATAGGTTCCGGCGGTGTTTTAGGAAAAGGTTACCTGCAGGGAACCCAGAGTCATTATCGCTTTCTTCCGGAACAGAGTACGGATTTTATTTTTTCAATTCTGTCCGAGGAATGGGGATTTATTGGCGGCATACTGGTTTTCGCACTGTTCTTAACAATTAATTTAAGGCTCCTTAGAATTATGCGTATTACCACCGATTATTTTGGTTTATATATTGTAGCAGGGCTCTCTTCCATGTTTGCCTTTCATTTTTTGATAAATGTAGGAATGACAATGGGAATTATGCCCATAACCGGTATCCCCCTCTTGTTTGTTTCCTATGGAGGGTCTTCCGTTATTTCGGCAATGACAGGAATAGGATTGGCAATGAGTGTGCATGTAAGAAGGTATCAACGCTAGCCCTGTATGGAAAAATTCTTTATAGATCCTGTTAAGGATTTTGGCCCTCTTTTGCTGGAAGTTGAAAAACCCGGACGTTATACCGGTGGAGAGTATGGCCGCCTTTGCAATCCGGAACTTAATAAAAAGGAATCTTCCCTTAAAACGGCAATTGCCTTTCCGGATCTTTACGAAATAGGCATGTCAAATCAGGCTCTGCGAATAATTTACAACAACCTTAACAATATTGAGGGAATTTCGTGTGATAGGGCCTTTGTTCCTGCGCCGGATTTTGAAGAGCTGCTAAAGGCGCAGGGCTTCCCTCTCTACGGATTGGATACGGGAATTAATTTAAAAAAAACAGATCTTCTGATGTTTACATTCGGATACGAACTCTTGTTTTCCGGTATATTGACCATATTGGATATTTCCGGTATTCCGCTTCGCTGCTGTAACAGACAGGATGATGATCCCATAATAATCATGGGCGGCCCTTGTGTTTCCAATCCTCTGCCTTTTTGCAATTTCATTGACGCCTTTTGGATAGGCGAGGCGGAAGGCGGCTTTTTTGATTTAGCCCGTGAACTCAGGGACATAAAAAGATCCGGCCTGAAAAGACAGGCGCTGTATGAAAAAATTTTGTCTCATCCATCCATATGGACAAAGGGGAAGGGAAGGGCGCTCCGGGCTATTGATGCGGAGTTTTCGGAGGGGAAGAGACAGCCTGCAGTTAACCCAATTCCCAGTATCAAAGTAGTTCAGAATCATGGATCTGTAGAAATAATGCGGGGTTGTCCCAATGGCTGCCGTTTCTGTCATGCGGGATACTGGTACAGACCCATGCGTCAGAAGAATGCTGATCAAATTGAAAAAGAAGCAGAGGCATTTATTCATCTTGGCGGTTATAGGGAAATAACCCTTTCCTCGCTATCTTCGGGCGATTATCAATACCTTGATTGTTTATTGGAAAGATTAAACAGCAAATATCAGGCTGAACATGTCTCATTTCAGCTTCCGTCCCTGAAGGTCTCGACCTTTTCACTTGGCCTTATTGAAAAAATTTCCAGAGTCAGAAAAAGCGGTCTTACCTTTGCGGTTGAGACACCTTTGGATTTTTGGCAGATGGCAATAAACAAGCAGGTTTCCTGCGACGATATAGTTACAATACTTTTAGAAGCAAAACGGCATGGCTGGAAGGGCGCCAAATTCTATTTTATGATAGGCCTGCCCCTGGGAGACATTGAATTTCCCGGTAATGATTTTAAAAATTCTAAATTTAAACCGGAAGAAGCGGAAATAGCAGCCTTCATTGAAAGGGTTTCCCGGAAAACCGGAATGCATTTTAATATTACAATCAGTGCCTTTGTTCCAAAACCCCATACCCCTTTTCAATGGGTTAAACAAATAGACAGGGAAGAAGCGGGAAAAAAATATGCCTATTTACTATCAAGATTAAAAATGCAAGGGCATAAAGTGGGTATTCAGGATCCCCTTATTTCCGTTATCGAGGGAATTTTATGCAGAGGAGATGAAAGAGCAGGAGATATTTTAGAAGAAGCTTATTTTTCCGGCTGCCGTCTTGATGCCTGGAATGATCATATAAAAAAAAATATATGGGAAGAAATTTTAAAAAAATATGAATTACTGGTGGGGGAGTTTTTGGATAAAAAAGCAATTGACAGTCAACTCCCCTGGAATATCATTGATTCAGGAATTAACAGCAGCTATTTTTCAAGGGAATTTGAAAAATCCAATAGCAGAGAAATTACATCGGCATGTATAAATAATTGCAATAAAACATGCCATATCTGTAAAAATAATACAAGGCTTGTAAAAAATAATATACAGATTAAAGAAATTTCTCAAGAAGAAAAATTAATTAAAAGTAATCCTGCACTCCCTGATCCGGATACATATCGAATACTATTTTCTTTTTCAAAACAAAATACTGCAATTTTTCATCCGCATTTGGGACTTATAGAAATATTTTTTATGGCCTTTATACGGGCAAAAATTCCTGTTCTTTATACAAGGGGTTTTAACCCTTTACCGCACCTGGAAATTGCATCACCTTTGTCCCTGGGAATCAGGGCCCGGAATGAAATAGCAGCTATCGATACAATTAGTTTTTTTGATGCAGAGATTTTTAAAGAAGAACTGAATAAATATCTCCCGGAAGGTTTTGAAATTAAAAGGGCAATTAATATCATGATACCCGGCGGAAGTAAAAAATTCTCGGTTTCATCCCTGCTTTGGGGTTTTGAATATGCAGGAGAAAACGGAAAGATAGACATTGTAAGAGCAAAGGAAGAAAAAAAATATAGAACCGTATGGATGGGTATGAACAGATCCGTTTATGGTCTTGAAAGAATATCGCTTCTGTCAAAAAACATTTCTAAAAACGGCGAAGGGGAGGGAGAATCTTATTTTAAGGTATACGAAACTCTTTATCCCCAAACAAATAACCAGACCGATGTTTAGCGGTCAATTAAAACGGGTATTATAATCCTTCTGGGCTAGAAGCATCTTTGAAACCATTTCCGCTGTTTTCAATCTGCTTCCCATATAACCACCCTGCCATATTGCTTCTTCGAACAGTCTATGGTTTCCTTTCAATGCTGCATCTACAGTAAGATCTGCAATGCCTATATGTTTTGATAACATACCGCAGAAAACTCCGGGGAAATCTTCAATTCTGAGCTGGACAAAACCGTGAGCCGTTGCGACGCCGGGCATTTCCAGCACCGCATTGTTTGGGAGGGATATAATGCTGCCATTATTTGGAACATTTACATAAAAAACCTGATTCTTGTCGTGCAGAATGGATTGGATAATGGCCATTAGCTGTTCATGTTCACCATCCATTTCCTGCCAGAATTCCGCGGGGAGTTTTTCTTTTGATGCGGAAAGTTTTTCTGTCTGCCCGTAACTCTCATCGCCTTCCTGTATTGTTTCTTCAAATGAGTATGCTTCAAGTCCAAGGGTTTTGCCAAAATATCCGCCGCGGCCAAAATAATGCTGGGTAAATTCCGAATAATGACGATCATCAGATACAGGGTAGGCATTATATAGCTTAAAAAATTCTGATGAAAGAGGTCCTATTTCATGATTGTTTTCCCGCTTTGAAAGCGCGTCCCTAAAATCCGGCCAGGCATCAGTGCCGTCGCAATATAACTTGTAAAGAATGACAAAATGGTTAATGCCGGCAGCATGGGCGCTTAACTCTTTATTCGGTAGGCCAGTAAAATTAGCCAGTCTTCTGATACCGTTTTTTACACCATGACATAATCCAATTACCGGTACGCCAGTTTCCTTTCTTACAGCTGTACATATAGCAGTCATCGGATTTGAATAATTGAAAAAAAAGGCCTTTGGACAGAACTTCTTAATGTCTTCTGCGATGGCTGATACAGCCGGGATCATCCGCATGGCACGGGATATGCCGCCGGGCGCCACACTGTCACCTACCGGTTGATAAATATCGTATTCCCTTGGAATAAAAACATCCTTTTCCCAGGCTCGGCGGCCTCCGACCCCTATGGTTGTCACAACGAAATCGGCGCCCGGCAAGAGTTCATGGCGTTCTAAAGAACTTGTCAATTTAATGACATCTTCCTTATTTTTTTCTTTTATCATCTTTCCGCAAAGAGTGCTCATTGCGTCCAATGCCGTTTTATTGATATCTACCAGACCCAATTCCCAGGGCTCATCCCAGTTTTCACTGATCATGTCCATTAAAAGTCCCTGGGTAAAATTAGCGCTCCCTGCTCCGATTAGCACAAGTTTTTTAGCCATTTTTGCCATCCGTTTTATTGAGAATTAAAAATTTAATTTATTTAGTGCCTGTAAGGGCTATTCCTTTAATAAACTGCTTTTGAAAGCACAGGAATAAGATGGTTACAGGAATCATGATCAAAGCAGCAGCAGCCATGACGGTTCCCATGTCATTTGAATGCTGACCCGAGAAGAAAGATAACGCGACAGGCAAAGTCATGCTCCTGGTTCTTTCCAGCAATATAAGCGGCATCAGGTAATCGTTCCAGGTTCCAAGGAATGTGAAAATACCAAGCGCTGCAAGGCAGGGGCGGAGCAGGGGCAGGATGATTCTTGAATACATGAAGAAAGGCCCGGCGCCATCTATAAGAGCAGCCTCGCAAAGGCTGTCGGGAATATCCTCGCAAAACTGCCGGCAAAGAAATATTCCAAAAGCTGAAATAATGGCTGGTATGATCAAACCATTAAGAGAATCATAGAGTCCTATAGCATTTATTATGAGGAATCCGGGTATCATGGTGACTTGGGATGGAACCATCATTGTTGCGAGCAGCAGCCAAAAGAGAGAGTTTTTTAGCCGGAATTTAAATTTTGCAAATACAAAACCCGTAAGTGAACTTGTAAAAAGCACGGCAATCATTACAGATACAGTTACTATAACACTGTTACGGAGCCAGTTGAAGAACGGGGATTCGGTAAATACCCTTATGTAACCGGATAGCACCCATCTTTCCGGCAGTATATTTCCCGGATTCCTGAGTATATCTGTTCTTGTACGGAAAGAAGTAACAAGCATCCAGGCATAAGGCATGAGTATAATAAAAACCGCGATTATCGCCAAAATTGTGAATCTGACCAGACCTTTACTGTTACGTTTCATATCAATATCCCCAATCTACACGGTTTAGCCGTTGGGAAATTGCGGTAAATACCATTATAATCAGGAACAAGGCCAGCGCAATTGCGGAGGCATATCCCATGTTCTTGTATTCAAACGCCATTTTATAGACATGTAAAGTCATAACAAGCCCTGCGTTATCAGGCCCGCCCATACTTCTGGCCAAAGACTTTGTCATTACCTGGAACTGCGCAAACATTTGAAAATGCGATATTAGCGTCATGGCTACTACAAAACTGAAAGTGCGACCCAGAAGGGGCAGGGTAATGGAAAAGAAACGTCTTACCGGTCCTGCACCGTCAATAGCAGCCGCTTCCAAAAAATCTTCAGGTATGCCGTCTATGCCTGCACAGAATATAATTATGTTGTAGCCTATGTCGGCCCAAATTGTAAAAACAATAATTGCCGGCATTAATGTGGCGGAATTTCCCAGCCAGTTACGATGAGGTATGTTGAAAATGTGAAATAAAATATTATTGATAAGCCCGTATTGGGTCGCATATAAACCACCCCAGACCACGCTGGAAGCCACCAAAGGCGCCACACAGGGCATAAAAAACAACACCCTGAAGAAACCCCGCATCCAGTTACGACGCATGGAAGAAATAATCTGTGCTATGAGAAGGGTAATTGAGATATTTAAACTTACCGTGACAACGACAAAAACAAGCGTATTCTTGAACCCGGTTTTAAAAACCGGGTCCGAGAATAGCCTTTTTATGTTGGCCAGTCCAAGAAAAGGGTGCTGCGCCGCAAGAGGGTTATATTCAAACAAGGTTATGCCAAGCCCCAATAATAGGGGGAGCACTGAAAATAACGCCATCAAGGCGAACACGGGAATCAGAACTGCGCCAACAAATTTATTATTCTGCATTTAAATTACTGGTTTTCCCTCAGTTTTCTGTTTAAATCAACAACAGCATCTGATGCGGCTCTGCCGTTTACTACCACGTCTATAAGCGCTTCATTGATAAATTGCTTCAGAACGTCGGAATTGTAACTACCAATATACTGGGCACCATCAAGAATATCAACTATAAACTGGGCATGGGGCACAGACTTAACATATGACGGGTTATGGGCCACGCTTTTGCGCGGGGGCATCATACCGCAGGCAATATTGGTCTTCAGAAGACTTTCAGGCTCCATAATAAATTGAACGAATTCCCATGCCGCGCCCTGTTGGGAAGAGTTGTTGTTAACAGCCAGACCCCAGCCTGTTTCTGCCGCCCATTTTTTCTCAGGTCCCCAGAAGGGCATCGCGATATAGTCAAAATCCCTTCCGAATCTGAGGTTGTAATCATCCACTCCGACAGGAATCGCCCACATGCCTCTGGGCGCCATAAGCGCCTGACCCAAAAATACGTAATCCGCATTTTCAAGATCGTCGCCGCCCAAAAGTCCATTAATTGAAGTAATCTTATTAACCGTAATATAGTCGGCAAGAGTTTTTAAAGCTTCAATGGCAATGGGAGTGTTAAAATCGTAATCGGAACCATTCCTTACAAACTGACCGCCTTTTTGAAGAATCATTGACATGAAAGTGTAGGGTACTGAATCACTGGAAACAAAGTCGAAACCACGCATGGTAAAAATTTCACCGCTGGACTCGGAATTTCTGGTAGCAATTTGTATCATTTCATCCCAGGTCTTCGGATAGGCAATTTTATTTTTATCAAAGAATGGTTTAAGCGCCAATAATCCGCCATATTCAAAATTGAATTCCATTGGTACGCCATAGACCTTTCCGTCTTTTGTAAATCCAGCCAAAGGCGGATCATAGCAGTCAGCCTTCAAATCGGCTACAAAAGCATCAGGAACCTGTGAAAAAGCGTTAGCTTTGATAAAATCAGGCGCCCAACCGCCCCAGATCTTGTAAACATCTGCGCCGCCGCTCCTTGACAAAAGGGATGTTTGAGTTTTTGACTCAAATTCATCATACGGGAAGCTCTCATACTCAATTTTTATATTGGGATTGGCTCTTTGAAAAGCGGTGATAATCCTTTTATCATCTTTGTTCCAAGGAGTTTCAATATGGGTCCAATACTTAAGGGTGATTTTATCTCCGGAAGCCCTGTTACCGCCAGCCATAACAAGCGAGGTAACATTTAGGATCAGAAATAAAACAGCGAAAAATTTGAATTTTGACATTATATGCCTCCTGGGTAAATAATAAGTTAGTTTACAACTATTTTTTTTTCATGTCAACTAAAATTTGCTTAGATATTAAATATTAATTATTAATTATGTATATTAATTTTTGATTGTTTTTGGTAGACAGAATATACATTATGTATAGTAAAATTAAAATCTCATTTTTATTGATTTCAGGCTAATTTTAAAATTTAAAAGTTAACAATAATAATTTTTTTATTTGACAATACCCTCTTTTGGTAGGATAATAAATATAGTTAGTAACCTTTGTTTATTAACTATATTTTTTTGGGGGGTATCATTATGAAGAAAGTTTTTGGTGGGCTTACGATTTTATTAATTGTAAGTTTAATGATGGCTGCCTGTTCTAGCCCGATAGATTTCGCCGGCATTGGAGCAAGAGCCGCCGGAGCAGCCGGTAAAGAAATTATTTGGAATGGCGCTGACGACAGAGCCATTGCAGCGGAGATTGTTGCAGTTGAAAACAGTCTAAGAAAGAATGCTTCAGGGCCCAAAATTACATCCAATGCCCATAGTGCAGATTTCCCGGGTATCTATTTTATTTGGGATTCTAAACAAGCGGACAATGGCTATCTAAAAGTTGATGCTTCTGTTTTCTACGAGTATGACAGTTTTATTCTGACTGCGAAAGAAGGCAATTCATACTGGGATTTTGAAATTGCAATCCAGCCGGGCCAGGAAATATCCCTGGACGATTGTTTTGTTTTCTTCATTCCAAAGGTTGTGGAAAGCGGCAAAAACATTAACATGGTATTTGTAAGTGAATTTAAAGTGCGTCCTCTTGCTCTGCAGGAACTTGATTATACTGAGTTTGTTGGAGATATCCCGAATCCCGACAGAGGCCTTTACAGGGCAAACGACGGCCTAATAGTTCCTGTTACCGGTTCCACCGGCGGTTCCATTACCGTTGACAGTCAGACCACTTTTGCTGGAAGCGTTGCAGTTGGTACCCGCGTTAGTCATATGTATTTTGACCTGCGTAATTATTCCAGTAATGCATTTACAGGCCGGGGTACTCAATTCTCAAGAACTTACGCGGCGCCGGCGGGGGTCAGCATAGGCACAAGGCCCGGCGACCAGCCGCCGTACGACTATCCTACTCATTT
>JGI24702J35022_10002140_pt1 | contig 12189 bp, 3 predicted proteins | sample TergutTh196P4_FD_35022 | JGI IMG/M metagenome (IMG submission 35022)
CTCCTCGCTTCACTCGGAGAGGCGCATGTCCACCGTAACTAACAACTCGTTTTTTATTGCTGTTAACGAGTTGTTAGTTACTAATCGCCGCGCGAATAGCGCGGCGCCAGCGCATCGCGCTCGTGAGGCGAGGGGAACCGCGCTTCGCCGAGCCGACTTGGGTTGCGGGCGAAGCCCGCTTTGGTTGCCAATTATCAATTTCCGATTGGTCGAAGAAGAGCGCGCAAACTGGGAGTATATAAATAACATAAGTTTTTCGAAAGGAGATTCAAGATGAGGAAAAGAGTACTAGCGCTGGTAATTACCTTAGCGATGCTCATGTCAATAAGTCCAGTTGCAGACAATGAACCGTTGCCAGAAAATGAAGAGTCCGATAACGTATTCGTTATTAGCAACTTCTTGGATGAAGTTGCAGGCTTGGCAGGAGATGGCGACGTCGAAGATTTATCGGATGACGTCAGCGATGAGGCTATACTGCCGGGCGATGACCTTGAGGAAGGTGTTGAGGCCGAAGGAAGCGAAGAGGAAGCCGTTGAAGCCGTTGAAGCCGAAGGGAGCGATGAGGCTGAGGAAGAGGACTCGGTAGTGTTGTATCCAGCCGCCGGCGAATATACTATTGAGGGTGACGGCGTATATGTAGAAGTCGACGACAATATGTACGTGACTTTCTACCGAGTCGAAGAAGACGGGACAAAAACCTTAATGACGCATAGGCCGGAACCAATTAACCCGACCGCGCTTCCGCCAATAGCTGCTTTAGCTTGGGAAAACGAGCTTCCGTGGTCGGTTGGCTTTGGAACTTCCAACAATGATTTTAACACGGGATCCGCAAAATTGGTGTCCGATAGTTCAGGATATGTTACGACCGGCGTCAGATCAATCGGCCCCTCGGGAGTTGCGGGTTATGAATTGGCTGTGGACGATTTTGTGGTGTCCAGCGCCGTAAATACAGCAAATGTTGAAACATATTTTGGATCTGGCGACCGCCTTACTGTCACGGGTAAAAGTGACACGCTCAACCTGACGCGAATTTTGGTGATTGAGACGTCCCGAAAAAATCCGGGCGTCGTATCGATATCGTCACAATACCGCTACGATGGAGTGGGTACTCTTGAAATCGCGAGATTTGTAGAAAACAACTATAAGATATATGACCCGCTTCCTGCTGGAGATTATCTTTCAGGCCACAGGGAAGCCGGTTTGTGGACGCAGCAGGGCGCCACGCTAATTCACGGCAGGGATTACACAATGCCCGTGTTCAACACAATGGGTGTAAGGCCCACCACCAGAATGAATATGGAAAGATGTAACCAAAATGATCTGATATCGAGAAACAATTGGTATTGGGGTGAAAACGGCGGGCTGCCTTTCAATGATTTTTACGGGACAACCGTAGGCATATTTATCGGTTCCGCGATGCCCTATCAGATTCGCGGTATGGAACTGCCCACACGCGGAAGCGCTATTGCCGGCGAACATGACACGGCTTACACATGGCTTGGATGGCCAGGAAGGACGCTTGAGGCGGGAGAACTCACAGACGTAGGCGTTAGCATCGTTGGCGTTCACACAGGCGACTTCTACAACGCAAACAGGCAATTCGCGCAAGCGATGGCGTATATTCCAAGTCTTGAAGAAACTGGAATAGGAATGGAAAGTTCAGTTGCAGCCGATTGGCTTGCGCTACCGGATACCAGCACATATCCTGATTACTCATGGATGAATACCTGGGAGAGTTGGGGCGGCAATGAAGGATTCGACCCAACGAAAGCTATGGATTGGGCTGACGACGGTACTTTTGCAGCCGTTGGCGTAAAATACCTCATATTGGACGCCGGATGGTATCCTCGCGGCACGATCCCCCGTGGCGGCGCGTCGATGGAAATGTGCCAGAGGGGCGGCGAAGGCGGATATATTGTTCAGCCGTATAAATGGGCTGGCGTTGCGGAAAGACTTGGTATGGATTGTGAGACGGAAGCTGATGCTATGAAAGTCGTCAAGGGATTTACAGATTATTTACATGACAGAGGTTTTAAGGTTTGCGCTTGGGTTATGCCTTCGAGCGTATATCTGTTCCCCTCTGATGATGATAACGGCTGGAACGAGGGCATGGGCGTAACATTTGCCGAGGCTGGCGCCGTGAGGGACCCTGCCAGCATCCGTAACCTTGCAATCGATACGGAATTTACACGGGCGCATCCCGATTATTTGGCGACCGCAAACGAGGCGTTGTATAATCCCGTGACAGGGGAACTCCTGCCAGGATCGCCCCGACCATACTACATGAGGCAGTGCGGATACTACCCACAGACTGGTACTGCGGATCTTTGCCTGGGAAATCCCAGGGTCATGACCGAGTACGTCGATTATTTCTGTAATCTTATGTTTGACGAGTACGGATTTGACGGCCTGAAGATCGATACGCAGTGGGGCGCTCAGGCGTGTTACGCAAAAGGACACGGACATGACGACGACCCGGAAGCGGGGATAAAAAACTACGCTTTATATTGGAAGAAGATATATGATAAAGCAAAAGAGATATTGGGTGAGGAACCTTGGATTAAGCATTGTTGTTGCGGCACGATGATGAATTTCTTCAACAATAACGGGACGAACCGTCCGATAGCCGGCGACGCGGGATCGAACGCAAAAAAGCGTTACTCGAACAGGATGTGGAAAGGATTATACGGAGATAACGCCCCGGCAGTGAGCGACAGCGCAAACTCGGCAAGTATGAGAAATATGCATGGCGCGGGCCTGGTGCTGGAAACGATGATGTATGACCCTACCGCCGCCACCTGGCCGAATGACTATCAGAAGTGGTTTTACACAATGTCAGTGGAAGAGGGCCTGTCCAGCGCAAATTATCTGGATCTGTACAAGTACGGCTTTGATTATCCGGAGGCGTACGCATTTGATAAACCGGAAGAACAGACAAAATACTTTTCTTTCTATGCGACAAGAAACGACATTGAAGGGTATTTAGGCGGACTTAGTAGTAATGCCACACCGTTGATGCTCAGGAGAGATCTCCTTAACACATTAGAGCTGGGAATGGCCTATGAGGGAGAGGTGGAACTGCGCGGCTTACAACCCGGGAAAATGTATACGGTTCTTGAATATGTAGATAATACATATATTAAAGACCACATTGCGGACGAAGACGGAGTAATCACGCTTGATTTAGCGTCGCATGACTTTGACGCGGCAGGTAACAAATTCACGGAGGTATTACTCCTTAAGGCAATTGAAAAAGAAGAAGGGCCTTATCAATTCGAGGGCAACGGGATTTATGTTGAAGTAGACGAAGATATGTCGATGACTGTTTATCGCGTCGAGGAAGACGGTGAAAAAACAGCTATGACGCAAAAGCCTGAGCCGATTGTTCCGACAGCCCTTTCAGCGGGCGCGCAAGCCGCGTGGAGCGGAAAACTTCCCTGGTCTGTTGGCACGAGCTACGATAAAGAAACCGACAATAAGAATTTTGACGCCGGTTCAGCCAAACTCCTGTCAGATAAATCCGGATATGTCACAACGGGAAAAAGGTCAGACGGAACCGAGGGAGACGAAGTGGCGATCGACGACTTTTCAGTCTCTGACGTCGCTTTCGAAACAGACGTGGAAACATACTTCGGCGACGGCAACCGGATGACGGTGACCGGATTAAGCGCTTCGCTCAATCTTAAGCGAATTCTGGTGATTGAAACATCTAAAAGAAATCCCGGGGTTATTTCGGTCACGTCAAAATACCTGAACCAGAGTGGCGCGGATCTTGACATCGCGAGATTTATCGAGAACAACTACAAGATTTACGATCCGCTGCCTGCGGGCCAGTATCTTGAAGAACACAGGGAAGCGGGCCTTTGGACGCAACAGGGGCAAACTCTCGTCCATGGCAGGGATTACACCTTCCCCGTATTCAATATTTTTGGTACGATGCGGACTGCCATGCTGAATCAGGAGAGAATCGACCAGGAAGACGATGGAAATGACGATGATCTTATTTCAAGGAATAACTGGTTCTGGGGTGAAAACGGCGGACTTCCGTTTAACGATTTTTACGGATCAAACGTGGGTATCCTGATCGGATCAGCCATGCCGCATCAAATCCGCGGTTTGGAACTTCCGACCAGGGGCAGCGGCATTGAAGGTAAACACGACACGGCTTACACCTGGGTCGGTTGGCCCGGTCGGACACTAAGGCGCGCGGAACTCACCACTGTGGGAACGAGCATCGTGGGCGTCCATTCCGGGGATTTCTACATGGCGAACAGGCAGTTCGCCCAAGCGATGGCGTATATTCCCAGCCTGGTTGATACCGGTATTGGCATGGAAAGCTCCGTGCCCGCCGACTGGCTCGCTACACCGGATACCAGCACATACCCGGATTACTCATGGATGAATACCTGGGAGAGCTGGGGCGGAAACGAAGGCTTCGATCCGACGCGGGCCATGGATTGGGCTGACGACGGAACTTTTGCGTCCATGGGTATAAAATACCTCATACTTGACGCCGGATGGTATCCCCGCGGGACGATTGCCCGTGGCGGCGCCACTATGGAAATGTGCCAAAGAGGCGGTGAAGGCGGGTACATTGTTCAACCGTATAAGTGGGAGGGCGTAGCCGATAGGTTAGGCTTGCCATGCAAAACGGAAGAGGACGCCATGAAAGTAGTAAAAGCGTTTACAACCTATTTGCACAATAAAGGGTTTAAAGTCTGCGCGTGGGTCATGCCGTCGAGCGTGTTCTTGTTCCCGTCGGGTGACGATACTGGCTGGGAAGCCAATATGGGTATTTCATATGATCAAGCCGGCGCCACGGTGGATCCGAATAACAAGCGCAACATTAATATATCGACAGCGTTTACTGAAGCGCACCCCGACTATTTGGTAACGGCAAACGAGGCGCTGTATGATCCTGAGACAGGGGAACTCCTGCCTGGCTCGCCAGCCCCGTATTATGTGAGGCAGTGCGGATACTATCCGCAGAGCGGCACGGCGGACCTTTGTCTTGGCAATCCCAGGGTAATGACCGAGTACGTTGATTATTTCTGCAACCTGATGTTTGAAGAATACGGTTTTGACGGACTCAAGATTGATACTCAGTGGGGCGCGCAGGCGTGTTACGCTAAAGGCCATGGTCATGACGACAACCCGGAAGCCGGGATAGCGAATTATGCGTTGTATTGGAAAAAGATATATGACAAGGCGAAAGAAATATTGGGCGAGGAGCCGTGGATCAAGCACTGCTGCTGCGGCACGATGATGAACTTCTTCAACAACAACGGGACGAATCGTCCGATAGCGGGCGATGCGGGATCAAATGCAAAGAAGCGTTATTCGAACAGGATGTGGAAAGGATTATACGGGGATAACGCTCCCGCAGTGAGTGACAGCGCGAACAGGACTTCTATGAGGGGTATGCATGGCGCTGGCTTAGTGCTTGAAACTATGATGTATAACCCAACCAACGCATCGTGGCCGAATGATTATCAAAAGTGGTTCTACTCGATGTCAGTGAAGGAGGGCTTGTCCAGCGCAAATTACCTGGATCTGTATAAATACGGCTTTGATTATCCCGAGGCTTACGCCTTTGACAAACCTGAAGAACAGACTAAATACTTTTCCTTCTTTGCGACAAGAAACGACGTAGAAGGGTATTTTGGCAGCCTGGCTGATCACGGCGAGGCGCTCAGGCGAGATCTCCTTAACAATTTAGAGCTGGAAATGACCTATGAGGGAGAGGTGGAACTTCGCGGCCTTGAACCTAAAGAGTACTACAGGATATATGATTACAGTCATTATGTTGATGAGGAAGGAGAAGGCGAAGGAATAGGAGAAGGCAAAGGCGAAGGAGAAGGCGAAGGCGAAGGAATAGGAGGCGAAGGAAGAGGAGAAGAAGGAAGAGGAGAAGAGCTTGAGGCGGGTGAGGACGCCGATCTTATAATTGAAGCTGATGAATATGGGATCAGTACTATCTATACTGAATTTACGGAGGTTTTGTTGCTGAAGGCTATTCAGGTACAAGCCCATTCGGTTATCTTTATTGTGGATGGCGATATTTATTCAGATATCTACACTATACATGGCAATCCACTATTGCGACCGGAAGACCCTATAAAAAGTGGATATACGTTTGCCGGTTGGTACCAGGACATGGGCTTGACTCAATACTGGAGTTTTGACAACCCGGTTATTAGCGAAATGACGCTCTATGCCAGGTGGATGATATTTACGGCGCCTACGCCATCGCCGCCGCCGAAGGTAAGTTATGGCGGATCACAACTCAAGGGGGCAGTACCTGTGGCAACTCCTACACCTACGCCAACTGAGGCGCCGGGTGAAGAACCGGGCGAAGAGACTAGCGGGGAGCCTACGCCTACGACAACGCCATCGCCCCTGCCCACGCCCACTCAGCCGTCAAGGCCGCAATCATCAATGACAGATATTGCGCCTGACTACTGGGCGGTTGAGTTTATCGACGGTTTAGCGGCCCGTGGTATTATAGACGGGTATCCAATGCCTGACGGCTCGCGGGAGTACCGTCCGGAAAATGATATAACAAGGCTCGAGATGGCCAAGCTTATTGTGGCAAGTCTAGAACTTGAACTGATATACGGCTACGACGGATCCGATACGTTCGCAGACTGGGTTGACGTTCAAGAGTGGGGCAGGCCGTACATGGCTGCGGCGATAGAAGCCGGAATTGTTTTGGGCTCTGTGGAGGAAGACGGCCTGTATCTGTTCCCCAAGAATAATATTATTCGTGAGGAAATGATTGCGATGTGCGCGCGCGCCCTTGGGGCAGAAACTCCTGTAGGCGGGGAAAGCGACGCGCCCGACTTTGATACAGTATCCGAATGGGCTATGGACAGTGTAGCGTTTGCGGTAGAAAACGGAATGATAAACTTACGTCAAGGAAACGTGGCGCCCGGAGCGAACGCGACCAGATCGGAAGCGGCTATGATACTCTACAAACTGATGGAGTATTTGGGTTTGTAAACTCACTGGCGCAAGATCGGCTTATGACTACTAGTGAGCTGTTCAAATTGCTTTACGACTTACTGAAGTCGTAAAGAGATTTAAATATAGAATGAAGGGGTGTTGCAAATGACATATCGCGATAATGAAGTGCTTTTTACCTGCAAAGCTAAAGGAATGACTCTCAACGGCGGAAGCTACACTATAGATTCATTTAGCGTTACAAGCGGCGAAGACCCGGATAAGAAAATCGCCGCCGGCAAAACGTTTACAATGAGAAGCAACGGCGCGCTTAACTTCAGCGTTGGGCGCAAAAAATCCTCGACTGTGGCGCAGTGGTTCAACGCCAGAGTACCGGCAAACAAGACCACTTTTGGGCACACGGCGGGAGAACTCAACTTTGCGTTCATCGGCCGTCTGGAATTGAGGTTCGCCAATGGCAGCGCATATACTTTCAAAGGCGTTGCGTTGGCGCAAGGCCAATCCGGCGCGAGCAACAACTGGTGGTTCGGAGGGGAGACTTGCAGCTATAAAGGGAGCGACAAAGCCAGTTGCCAAGGCGTGGATGCATCCGGCAAAAGCTGTACATTCACATTTACGCGCGGCGGAACGGGTAATAGTGTAAACGAGGTAGCCATCATGGAAATCGTGGACGCCGGCAGCAGCGCCAGCAGCAGCCCTGCTGTTACCACGACAAAAAACGAAGTGGTATTTGAGTTCGGTTCCGGCGCCAAAATCGCAAGCGGCAGCTACACAGTCAACGAACTAAAAATCAGCGTCAACAAGAAAACTGACGTCAAGGTGGGCCAAACATATAATTTGGCAGTGGACAGCAAAAATAACGAAGGGACGCTGGCATTTGGCGTCGATCGGCAAAAAACGGCCGCGGTCGCCGCCTGGTTCAACGACAGGGCGCCGGAGCTAACCACCACCCGTTCCGACGCCCCAGCCGAACTGAATTTCGCATTTGTAGGAACCTTGACGCTCCGTTACGCGGACGGCGGAACGTACTCTTTTGGCGGAATCGTACTTGCCCAGGGCAACGATGGCATCCGCAACGACTGGTGGTTCGGCGGGGCGACATGCATAAACATAGGCAACTATACGGTCGATTGTGTGGGAGTGGCTTCGACCAATGCCAAGTGGAGCTTTCATTTCCGGCGCGGCGGCGCAAGCGGATCAGGGAGTAATGTCAATGCGATAGCGGTCACGAGGGTGGGAATAGGCTACAGTAAAAACGGGAATTACCCAAACTGGATGGGAAACATTTCGGACAAAACCATGCGTTTGCGGGACTTGTCGATTCCGGGTACCCATGACTCCGCCACCCAAAAAGCGCCTCCGGGGCCTGCCAGATGCCAAAACGCGGACATTTTCAAACAGTTGAACGACGGCATCCGTTTCTTCGATATAAGACTAAAAAAATTGCTACTGACGTCACGCATCCTGGAACTATACCACGACGGCGTCACATGCAGTCTCAATTTTGGCGAAGTGCTTGTATGGTGCAGGTATTTTCTGGACGCCAATCCCGACGAAGTAATACTGATGAGCGTGAAACAGGAAGGCGTGAGCTATGAAATCGACGAGCTTTTCAAAAAGTATGTCAAGGCATGCAAAAACCTGTTCCTTGATACAAAAATTGTTCCGACACTTAAGGAGGGGCGCGGCAAAATTGTACTTTTCAACAGGTATAAAACCTCCGAATTTGGGATCAACTGGTACAACTGGAGCGGGGGCGGCAAAGAAGAATGGAAGGACAACGCCGAATTCGACATTGCTACCAAGAGCGACGATAAATTCCATATTTATGATAAATACAATTTTTCAGACACCCCTAAAAAAAGCGCCGAGGTTCAATCACAACTAAAATCATCCGCGAATCAGGCAAACAAAAACGTATTTTATGTGACTTTCAACAGTATTGCCTATCAAGCCAACACCCGTACAGCATATATGTACGCATGGGGCGGAGGCGGCGTCAACCCGGCTATGAACCCGGAGCTGTTAGAATTCCTTAAGAGCAACACAGGCAAAAAAAGATGGGGCGTCGTCATTTTGGACTACCATAATAATGAAGGGAAGAGCGCAAAAGATAACGAGCTTGTGGAATTGATTATCAAATCCAACTTCAATTAACGCAGCCCTATTATCAACTTACGGCCCAGGAACTGCAATAAAAAGCGAGTTGTTTAAGCCGGAAGTTGCTAATCGCCGCGCGAATAGCGCGGTGCGCGGACAGCGTCCGCGTGAGGCGAGGGGAACCGCGCTTCGCCGAGCCGACTTGGGTTGCGGGCGTTAGCCCGCATTGGATACTAAAGCTCCTGCAAATAGCTCCTACTAATAGCTCCTACTAATAGCTCCTACTAAAAGCGCCTGCAAATAGCTCCTGCAAAAAGCGCCTGCAAATAGCTCCTGCAAATAGCTCCTACTAAAAGCGCCTGCAAATAGCTCCTGCAAATAGCTCCTGCAAAAAGCTCCTGCAAAAAGCTCCTGCAATACTCTGTATCGCTATAATGCAGACTGTCCCATATGTAAGAGCGGTATCCAGACGACTACGATTTTTACAAACGCCTAACAAATCTAACAATGAAAGGGGTTAATCATGCCAGATATCATTGAAGAATTCAAAGACGGGCTGCCGACAGGCCCGGAGCAAACCGGAACGTTCCTTTCCCGGGACGGGGATATGGTGAAGCTGGTTTACAAGACGGTCGGAAACGCGGACGTTTGCGAAGGGGATATTGTCCTGCGCGAAACCGTCCCGGACGCAATCGTGCCCAAAGCAATGGGAATCAAGAGCTTGGGCGCCTTGTGGCCAGAATGTATCATCCCGTATGTAATTGACAATGACGCCGTCAACAAAGGTGTAATCAGGGACGCTATCAAATTCCTGAATGAAAACACAGAAATGACAATGATTCCCAGAACAAATGAAACTGACTATGTCAAATTCATAAAAAGCGACGGCTGCGCCTCATATGTCGGCAGGCAGGGGTCATGCCAACTTATATGGATAGCCAACTGGGCTACCAAAATGAGTGCCGTCCATGAGATTTTACACGCCGCCGGGCTTTGGCATGAACAGTCGCGCACCGACCGCGATAAATATGTGACCATCAACTGGTCCAATATCGAAAAGGGGATGGAACATAATTTTTATATGCAAAATAGCGACGGTTTTGACATAAACACATATGATTATGGTTCCATAATGCATTATTCGCGAAACGCTTTTGGTACAAACACTATAGTGCCAAAGGATCCCGCCGCGAATATCGGCCAGCGTTCAAACATGTCAGCGCTTGACAAACTTGGGCTGATGGCGCTGTACGCGAAGGAGTTTGAGGGTCCCTTTACTGACATCGCTGTAGTCTCCTCAGACAGTTCGGATCCCGCGCCGCCGGCGGGCTATATCAGGTTGCACCAGGATACGAATGAGGGCGCCGGAGGCAAATACATATACATCTGCCTGAAAAAAGGGACAGGGGCGAACGCAATCACGGATATTGCAGTGATTTCAGGGAGCGCCAGCGGCATCGCTGCGCCGGCGGGTTATACCAAAATACCGCAAGACTTAAGCCAGGGCGCGGGCGGAAAATATGTCTATATATGCTATAAGCGGCAGCCCGGGGCGGCGCCAATCAAGAACATAACATTGATATCCGGCTGGAGCAGTAGCGTCCTTAACAGCTATGCCGTCGGCTACACGATCATTCCCAAAGATTTGAACGAAGGCGCAGGGGGCAAGTACATCTACCTCTGCTACCGTAAAGAATCGAATGTAAGCGTTGCCGACGTGACGGTGATTTACGGAAATAAAAGCAATATCCAAGCGCCCGCCGGGTACATACGCTTGGACGTAGACTTGAACAAAGGCGCCGGCGGCGATTACATATATCTCTGCTACAAGCCAGGCGTCCCGGGAGCTAATGGCGTGTCGGATTTGTCTGTCATATACGGCGGTTCGGCTAACGTTTCAGCGCCGGCAGGGTTCACAAAAATAAACGTCGACTTGAACAAGGGGGCGCACGGCAAGTATATTTACCTCTGCAAAAAAATGGGAACTGCAAAGTTCGCGGAGGTCGGCGTCATAAGCGGGTCATCGTCGAGCATTTATCCGCCGGCCGGTTGGGACAAGATTAATGTGGACCTCAACATGGGGGCTTCTGGAGAATATATATACATTTGCACCAGAACAGCAGCTCAAAGCGCTGAACCGGGATCCGACCCATATGTGGCGCCCGAACCCGTTGAGGTTCCGGACTGCGTTATTATGGAAACCGGAGAGATTTATTTAGAATTCGCAGACGCGCTCGAAGACGTGCCGGATGGCGGCAGCCGCACGATAAGGCTGCTCGACAATGTTACACACAGGAGTGGGATAAGCATCGTAAACAAGACGATAGTGTTCGATTTAAATGGAAAATCATTGAATATCGTGGCTGGTGCGAACGGCGGAAACGGAATCGATGTATCGAACGGGCATATCAAATTGGCTAACCCGGAAAATACGGGCGCCGGGGCTGGCGGCGAGATCAATGTCAGGGGCCCTCAATATGGCGTATGCGCGGTCAATGGCAGCACGGTGGAGGTGACTAACGTGTACGGCGGCGAGGCCGAGGGAGGCGTCAGTCTTGGCTTCGGCGTCGTCGCCGGCGGCGGAGGCGTCAGTGTCGCAGGAGGAAGCGTGGTCACGGTGAACGGCAGCATATTGGCGTCCAGCGGCGCAGCCTACGTCAACATAGAGAACACGAAAACAAAGCAGGCGCAATCCGCATCCACTACCACCAAGGCCGAATATGTGACATATACCGATGGCTCGAACACTGTATGGGCGAATCCCAAGGCAGCCGGTAATAACTATGTCGTGAACATGCAGGCGTACGATTCATATAAGGGCGTAACTCATCATGAAATGCACAGGCAGACCTGTACAAACCTGCCATCAAGCCGCAACCAATTCTGGGTAGGCTTGCACCCTTCCCCCGGAGCCGCTATCCAGGCTGCGCGCAAAAGCTTCAATAGCGAATTTGAGGGCGCCGTTGTCGACGGCTGCTTTGTTTGCTGCAACGAAACGCACACCATGTAGCTGCGCTTCAGTGCTATGCGGGTGGCGGCGCAGGGGCGGCGCGGGTGGCGGTGCAGGGGCGGCGCGGCGATGGCGCAGGGGCGACGCGGCGATGGCGCAGGGGCGGCGCGGGTGGC
>JGI24702J35022_10002141_pt1 | contig 12188 bp, 9 predicted proteins | sample TergutTh196P4_FD_35022 | JGI IMG/M metagenome (IMG submission 35022)
TAATCGCGATGAACATTGCTCCGGGTGTTTTTCGGGACAAATACGCTTTTGAAAAATGGGAAGATTTTGATGCCGAATTATTTGAACAAATCAGTACCGACGACAGTCAGGAGAAAGTTTTTACCCATAAATGCTATGGCTCGGATATTTCCCGGAAAGCCATAGTGGCTGCAATGACGAATGTGAAGAATGCCGGCTTATCCAACTATATCGAACTCAAAGTCTTACCGTTTCAGGAAATGCAGGAAAATCCCGGCAAGGGAATATTGATTACCAATCCCCCTTACGGCGAACGACTTCGTCCGAATGATTTGATGAGCCTTTATTCCATGATTGGCGAACGTTTGAAACACGTTTTCCCCGGTTATGAAGCGTGGATTATTTCCTCCAATCCGGAAGGTTTCGACAACATCGGACTGAAACCTGCTTCCAAAACGAAGTTAATCAATGGCGCCCTGGACTGCGAATACAGACAATATGTTTTGTTTTCGGGGAAACGGAAGGAGCGGGTGGAACGTGGCGGCAAAGACACAAAGTTTTTTTAAGTAGCAATTAAAATTTTTAAGTAAAATTATATAATTTATATTTCATGGAAGGTATTGTAGTCATTATAGGACTAATCTTGGTAATTTTCCCAATTGTCATCGTTGTGAAGCTAAACTCAATAAAGAATGACATTAAATATTTGAAGGAGAGAATTAACGAAGTGCCGAAGTCAATAAGTAAATTATCAACTACGGAAGTTACCGTAGCCCCAAAAAACCCGGAAGTTGTTGAAAATAAGAAAATTCAAGAAAACAAGGTAGTTGAGAAAACCGTATATTCTCCGGCGGCCGCACAGAACGATTTAATTATTGCTCCTCCGGGTATCACTTCTCCGGTTATCAAAAATGAAAATATTGATGAACGGAATGTTTTTGAAAAACTTCTGGGAACTAACTGGTTAAGTAAAATAGGTATTGTTACACTCGTTTTAGGTATCGGATTTTTTGTCAAATACGCGATTGACCAGGAATGGATCAATGAAATTGGGCGTGTAGGGATAGGTATTTTGACCGGAGGTATAATCATCGGAATAGCTCACAAACTGAAATCCAAATATCATGTCTTTTCGTCCATACTGGTAGGAGGCGGGATTTCGGTGTTTTACATTACGATCACACTGGCTTTTCGCGAATACGAATTATTCGGACAGTCGTTCGCCTTTGGTTTATTGATTGCTGTAACCGTCTTTTCCGTAATACTTTCACTTCTTTATGACCGGAAAGAACTTGCTATTTTCTCTCTGCTTGGCGGCTTTGCTTCGCCGCTCATGGTCAGTACGGGTGTTGGAAATTATGTTGTACTTTTCTCCTATATTCTGATACTGAATACGGGAATGCTAATTGTTTCCTACCTGAAGAAATGGCGTACAATTGGAATTATAAGCTATATCCTGACGCTTGTATTTTTCTGGACATGGACGCTCAATTCATACGAGAATCAGTTTTTCAGTGTATCGTTGTTTATTTCTTTATTTTTTATACAGTTCTATCTGTTGGCATTGTTCGACCATTTCAAATCTTCTGAGAGAAGAATATCGGCTTATCAGGCATTTCTGATTCTGACAAATAATCTGTCGGCGTTTCTCGCCTATCTATATGTTTTCGGCCCGTATTCCTATGATATAAGAGGATTGATAACCATATTGTTTGCGATTGTAAATGCGGTTGTATTGGTGATGCTTTTCAGAAACAGCCGTATTATCGACCGGAATATGATATATTTAATTATCGCAATTGTTTTAAGTTTTGTCAGCCTTGCCGCACCCATCCAACTGAAAGGTCACGCTATCACGCTTTTCTGGGCAGCAGAATCGGTTGTTTTACTTTGGCTGTGGAAAAAATCACTGATTAAAATTTTCTACACGGGATTTATTTTGATCTCCTCGTTGGTTCTCATCTCGTATTTCATGGATATTCTTACATTGTATTCATTTGACTATACGATGACATTCTTGGCAAACCGGTTGTTTGTAACAGGTGTTTTCGTTATTGCTGCATTTGTCGTAAACCGGTTGCTGTTGAAACGCGAATTGGAGGAAACAGATGATAGAAAGCAGATTGTCCGGATATTCAGTTTAATCATCATTATACTTGCCTATATTGTTCCGTTTATTGAATTAGACATGCAATTAGCGCATTATGTGAATGTTGAACATTATTACCTGACGTCGAGTTTCAGATATGTTACTCTCGCTACCTTCACGACCATTTATATCGCTGTTTTGGGCTTCCTTTATAAGAAGGATATTTCGGCTAAAAAATATATTTTCGGATTATTGTATTTAGCAGTCCTGAGTTATGCCATTTTCTATACACTTATGGTGTCGGGATTGCGCTACGATATATTGAAATTGTCGACACATCCGGTAAGTTATTTTTCAGTTCATTTGTTATCGTTACCGGCGATTGGTTACATTGTGTATCTCGTGGTTAAGAATATAAAATCGTTACCTGATGAGAAAAATACTTGGCTCAGCTGGTTACTGACGGTTTCGGTCGTTGTGATATTGAGTGTGGAAACCGATAATATGGTTATTTGGTTATTGGGTAATCCTGATAATTATTATAATGTATTGCACGATGTGCATACATTTGGGTATCCGATTTTATGGGGTATCATCGCAATGACTTTAATGATTTGGGGATTAAACCGCAAAGAAGCGTTATTGCGCCATATATCTCTCGTTTTCTTCGGATTTATTATTGTTAAGTTCTACGCTTATGATGTGTGGAAAATGTCGCAATCCGGACGGATTATTTCATTCGTGTTGTTAGGAGTGATACTGTTGCTTGTTTCTTTCCTTCAACAAAAAATACGGACTTTGGTTAAAGATGATAATGACACGGAAAATAATAACAACGCAATAAGTCAATGAAACTATATCTTCAAATGTTAATACTGCTGTTTGCGCAATACGGCTTCGGTCAAACCGCATGGAAAGCCGAATTGCCTGTTGTCGAAAAAAGCGACTACTACCATATCGAACTTAATCAAGAATTAATCGGAGCCGGTCTGAACCATCTGAAAATACTGGATGAGAATGACAATGAAACGCCTTATTTTATCCGGTCGGCGAATCCTGTGCAGGAAATCAGTAATTTCGAGAGTTTTGAGGCTATTGATTCGGTAAAAATATCCAGCCTCTGTCGTTATGCCTGCGCCTATCTTGAAGCCGGCAAGAAATACCGGATCGCGTTGAACAGCCAAGAACCGGTTGTAGCGGCGTATGATATTGAATACTTTCGTGATAAGATCCCTGCGGATATAGCCGTACTCAAAACAAAAAATTTGTCCGATTATGTTGTGCCGGAAACAGTCATTCCTAAAAGAGGACTCATTTTACTTGAACGTCCACTGTTTTTGTGGAGCGTAATAACGGTAATGGGAATATTTTTAGTATTTATTTGTGTAAGAATGATTAAGGAAATCAAAAAAGGGCGCTTTTAACGCGCCCTCTCTTTTTCTATTCAATAACCGCTGCTGCCCCAACAACCTCTGTCACAATCTTCTTATTCTCCTCATCAAAATCAACTTTCACATTATCGCCTTCGCGGACACCGGCTTTGATAATCATTTCAGCCAATTCGTCTTCTAAATATTTCTGGATAGCGCGTTTCAAAGGACGGGCGCCAAATTGCACGTCATAGCCTTTGGAAGCAATAAATTCCTTCGCTTTGTCCGAAATTTCCAAAGTATAACCCAGCGTTCCCACCCGTTCGTAGAAACCGGCCAATTCAATATCTATAATCTTGTAAATCGCTTCCTTATCCAATTGGTCAAACATAATAATATCATCCACACGATTCAGAAACTCGGGAGCAAAAGCGCGGTTCAAAGCCTTCTGAATTACGCTGCGGGAAAGTTCTTTATCATCGGGACCTGTGCTGGTGACAAATCCGACACCTCGCCCGAAGTCCTTTAATTGGCGGGTTCCCACGTTGGAAGTCATGATAAGAATTGTGTTCTTGAAATCAATCCGGCGGCCCAAACTATCGGTCAGACGGCCTTCGTCCATCACCTGCAACAAAATGTTGAATACGTCCGGATGCGCTTTTTCTATTTCGTCCAACAAAACTACGGAATATGGTTTGCGGCGTACTTTTTCGGTCAATTGTCCGCCTTCTTCGTAACCCACATACCCCGGAGGTGCACCGATGAGCCGCGAAACGGAGAATTTCTCCATATATTCACTCATGTCGATACGAATTAAAGTATCGGCCGAGTCGAACAAATATTCGGCTAATTTCTTTGCCAAATGGGTTTTACCTACGCCGGTCGGACCTAAGAACATGAATGTCCCGATGGGTTTGTTCGGGTCTTTCAAACCGATTCGGTTGCGTTGGATAGCCTTCACGATTTTGCCGACCGCTTCATCCTGACCAATTATTTTGGATTTGAGAACGTCTCCCATTTCCATCAGCTTTTGATTTTCCGCCTTAGCAATCCGCTGCACAGGAACGCTCGATATCATGGCCACAACTTCTGCCACTTTATCTTCATCGACAACCTGACGGTTGATTTGCAATTCTTCTTCCCATTTAGATTTGGAAGTTTCCAAACTCAATAGTAATTCTCTTTCCCTGTCGCGAAAACTGGCAGCCAACTCGAAATTTTGCGACTTAACCGCCTGCACTTTTTGTTGCTTGATGTCTTCGATTTGAGTTTCCAATTCTTCAATGGCTTTCGGCACAATGATATTGGAAATGTGCGTGCGCGAACCCGCTTCATCCATGGCATCAATGGCTTTATCGGGAAAATTCCGGTCGCTGACATAGCGATCTGTGAGTGTAACACAAGCCTTTACCGCTTCAGGCGTATAATATACGTTGTGATGATCCTCATATTTTTCCTTGATGTTTTCAAGGATTTGCAAGGTTTCTTCGGTCGTCGTCGGATCAACCATGATTTTTTGGAAACGTCTTTCCAAAGCGCCGTCTTTTTCAATATTTTTGCGATATTCATCAAGCGTAGTCGCACCGATACATTGAATCTCACCCCTTGCCAAAGCCGGTTTCAACATATTGGCTGCGTCCATCGAACCGGAAGCGCCGCCGGCACCGACGATGGTATGAATTTCATCAATAAAAAGAATCACATTCGGATTTTTTGACAACTCGTTCAATATCGCCTTGATACGTTCTTCAAATTGACCACGGTATTTGGTTCCTGCTACAATTGAAGCCATATCCAGATTCACCACCCGTTTGTCGAACAGAATCCGCGAAACCTTCCGTTGCGAAATCCTGAGCGCTAAACCTTCGACTATGGCTGATTTGCCGACCCCGGGTTCACCGATCAAAACCGGATTGTTTTTCTTCCTCCGGCTCAAAATCTGCGCCAGTCTTTCGATTTCTCTTTCCCGTCCGACAATAGGATCCAAACGATTTTCCTCGGCAGCTTTCGTCAAATCCATACCGAAACTGTCAATTACCGGCGTGTCGCTGCTTTTGTTGGTATTGCCTGCGTTCACGCGGGAAGAAGAAGTTTCCCGCTTTTTAGAAAACGAATCGTCAAAATCGTCATCATCGTCATCACCTGTAAAACCTGCTCCCATTTGAGGTTGCATGGCTTTTTCGGCGTTTTTGCCGCTGTCCGTCAATAAACCGAACACCTTATTATAATTGATGGAATAATTATCTAAAATTCGAGAAGCAATGGAACTATGATCTTTCAGCATAGCCAAAAGCAAATGCTCCGTATCCGTTTCCGAACTATTCAGGTTGATAGATTCCAAAACACTGATACGCAGTAAGTTTTCAACACTCTTATCAATAGTCAACTGATTTTCGGAAACATATTCGCCTTCTTCAATTAGTTCTTTGTCGATAGCGATTTTCAACTCATTGGAATCTACTCCCAGTAATTTGATGATAGAAGAGGCTTTGCTTTTTTTATCACGTAACATGCCAAGCAAGATATGTTCGACTCCCACACTGGAATTGTGCAGGCGTCCGGCTTCTTCGCGGCTGAACATGAGAATATTNTTTACTTTATTAGAAAAATTTTTTCTTATCATTCTTTATTTTCCTCCAAAATTTGCTGCAAATATATTCATTTTAATTCAATATCGCACTCAAAACTTATGCCATTCAATTAAATAAATGCACAAATGTCATATTTTTATAATACATTAACGCATGAAAATGAAAAAAGTTTTTATTTTTAGGAGAAAAAGTCGTACCTTAGCGTGATTTTTCAGAAATGGGAAATTTTATTATTGAACAGTTTTAAATAAATGCAAATGACTGATAATCAGGACAGAATTATTCGTATTGATATTGAAGACCAAATGAAATCAGCCTACATTGACTATTCGATGTCGGTGATTGTATCCAGGGCTTTACCCGATGTGAGAGACGGACTTAAACCCGTGCATAGAAGGGTTTTATATGGAATGAACGAAATCGGGAGCAATTCCGACAAACCTTATAAAAAATCCGCACGTATTGTGGGAGATGTATTGGGAAAATATCATCCGCATGGTGATTCCTCAGTCTACAACACCATGGTTCGTATGGCTCAACCCTGGTCGATGCGCTATTTATTGGTCGACGGACAAGGAAATTACGGTTCTGTGGACGGTGACTCTCCTGCTGCCATGCGTTATACCGAAGCCCGCATGAGCAAATTAGCCGAAGAAATGCTTCAGGATATTGACAAGGAAACGGTTGATTTTCAGCTAACTTACGATGATAAAAGTCAGGAACCTACCGTTCTTCCGACGCGAATACCGAACTTGTTAATCAACGGTTCGTCGGGTATTGCCGTAGGAATGGCGACCAATATGCCCCCTCACAACCTGACGGAATGTATTAATGCCATTTTGGCTTATATTGATGCCCGCGGACAAGTCGAAGTGGCAGATTTAATGGAACACATCAAAGCGCCGGATTTTCCGACAGGCGCTTCCATTTATGGTTATGCCGGCGTTCGCGACGCTTTTGAAACCGGACGGGGACGCGTCATTTTGCGCGGGAAAGCGGAAATAGAAGTCAAAGACGGAAAGGAAAAAATTATTATTACCGAAATTCCTTACCTTGTTAATAAGGCGGAATTAATCAAACATATTGCAGACTTGGTCGGCGACAAAAAAATCGAAGGCATATCAAACGTCAATGACGAATCCGATCGCGAGGGAATGCGTATCGTGGTGGACATCAAGAAAGACGGAAACTCGAGCGTAGTGCTGAATAAATTATACAAACTGACTGCTTTACAATCCTCTTTCAGCGTGAATAATGTCGCATTGGTCAAAGGACGTCCGAAATTGTTGAATCTGAAAGATTTGGTTAAATATTTCGTTGATCATCGAATCGATGTAGTTACCCGGCGCACCCAATACGAGTTGCGGAAAGCCGAAGAACGTGCACATATTCTGGAAGGTTTGCTTATCGCTTCCGACAACATCGACGAAGTAATTGCGATTATCCGTTCCTCCCAAAGTCCGAATGAAGCCATCGAGCGTCTGACAGAACGTTTCGGATTGACGGAAATCCAATCACGAGCCATTGTCGAGATGCGTTTGCGCCAATTAACCGGACTGGAACAAAACAGGTTACGCGCCGAATACGAAGATGTTCTGAAACTGATTGCCGACCTGAAAGATATTTTGGCAAACGAAGACCGTTTATTGAATATCATTAAGGAGGAAATGATTGAAATTCGCAACAAATACGGCGGTGCGAGAAGAACCGACATTATCTATGCTACGGAAGATTTCAATCCCGAAGATTTTTATTCCGATGATGAAATGATTATCACTATTTCACATTTGGGTTATATCAAACGTACGCCGCTGGCGGAATTTCGTTCCCAAAATCGGGGAGGAGTAGGCGCCAAAGGTTCGGAAACCCGCGACGAAGACTTTGTGGAATACATTTATCCGGCAAGTATGCACGCAACCATGTTGCTGTTTACCCAAAAAGGCCGTTGTTATTGGCTGAAAGTCTATGACATACCCGAAGGTACGAAAAACTCGAAAGGCCGTGCCATTCAGAATTTGCTGAACATTGAAGCGGACGACAAGGTAAATGCTTTTATCCGCGTTAAACTACTGAATGACAGCGAGTTTGTTAATTCTCATTACCTGCTTTTCTGTACGAAAAAAGGAGTTATCAAGAAAACTTTATTGGAAGCCTATTCGCGCCCGCGCCAAAACGGCGTGAATGCCATTGTTTTGCGTGACGATGATGAAGTAATTGCCGTAAGAATGACCAATGGCAACACCGAAATCATCATTGCCAGCCGCAAAGGCCGCGCACTCCGTTTCCACGAAAAGAAAGTACGTTGCATGGGTCGGACAGCCGCCGGCGTGAAAGGTATGACTTTAGATCCGAAAGACGATGAAGTAATTGGTATGATTGCGATGAAAGACCTTGAAAAAGAGTCGATTATGGTCGTTTCCGAACAAGGCTATGGAAAACGTTCCAAGATAGATGATTATCGCATCACCAACCGGGGCGGAAAAGGTGTCAAAACCATGAATATCACCGAGAAAACAGGCGCTTTGGTGGGTATCAAAAGTGTTACCGACGATAACGATTTGATGATTATCAACAAATCAGGCATCACCATTCGCCTGAATGTTTCCGCTGTCAATGTAATCGGACGGGCAACGCAGGGCGTCCGTTTGATTAACCTCGAAAAACGGAATGATGAAATTGCTTCGGTTTGTAAGGTCATTTCCGAATCGGAATTGGACTCGGAATTAGATATTGTCGATGAAGAAAATAGTGAAAATTCGGAAATAAACGTAAATAATGATGAAAATGATACGGAAAACAGTGATATTAACAAATAATTTNTAACTTTGCGCTTGATTNGGGTTATTATAATTAAAAACACAATAGGTTACGAAACGAGCATGTACCCTATACNATAAACATGCGAGTTCCATATAACCTTAAAAAACAAATTATGTACAATATGAAAAAAATAGTATTGACAGCGGTATTTTTTATTTTTGCGGCAAGTATCACTTTTGGACAGAATAAAGCGGTAAAGGCTGCTGCTAATGAAATTAAAGGAACTTCGCCCAACATTAAGGAAGCGCGGAATCTTATCAAGGATGCTCTGACTAATCCGGAATCTGCCGAAGAAGCAGAAACATGGTATGTAGCAGGTAAAATCGAAGACAAACAGTTTGATTTGGAACGTACCAATGAAATGCTTGGCAAAGAACCCAACGAAGCGGTGATGTATGGCGCTTTGGATGCTATTTGGCCCTATTTTCAAAAAGCGCTGGAATATGATCAGCTTCCCGATGCAAAAGGGAAAGTAAAACCTAAATATACGAAAGATATTAGGGCAATTATGTTGACAAATCGTCCTTTTTATTCCAATGCGGGCATTTATTATTACAACCTCAAGGATTATCAAAAGGCTTACGAAAATTTCAAACTGTTTGGTGATTACAAAACAATGGATCTTTTCGCAGGTGAAAAATGGACATTAGCCGATAGTGTTGAAAATCAAATAAGGTATTATGCCGGTCTTTCCGCAGCTTTCATTCCCAATCATCCGGCTGCCATTGAAATTTTTGAAGAAATCAAAGACAGTGGTATCAGCGAAGCGGATATTTACCGGACGCTTGCCAGTGAATATTTACAGATGGAAGATACGGCCGGATTTGAAAGAACGATTGTCGCCGGATCCCAGAAATTTCCGCAAGACGACTATTTCTTACTGAACCTCATCAATCAAAGTATTACTAAAGGAAAATCGGACGAAGCCATTGATTATCTGAAGGAAGCTATCGCTCAAAATCCGGACAATGCCCAATTGTATGATGTTTTAGGGCAAGTTTACGAAGGAGAAAAGAAACCCGAAGAAGCCATCCAATATCTGACAAAAGCATTGGAATTGCAACCGGATAATGTCGATGTTCTTATGCACCTTGGACGTGTTTTTTTCAATTTAGGAGTAGAAAAACGAGCCGAAGCGGATCAAATAAAAGATCAGACGCAATATAAGATTGAGTTTGAAAAATCGATGGATTATTTCAGACAAGCATTACCCCATTTTGAAAAAGCGTTGGAAGTAGATCCTAATAATTCAGATACAGTTATGACTTTGGGTCGGATTTACTATACTTTGGGAATGGGTGAACAATACGAAAAAATGGATGCGCTTTATATTTTGCTGAAAGAGGAATAACAATCATTAAAAATTAAGTAAAAAATGAAAGAAAAAATTGGAACAGATGCCGGTAATATATGGAAAGTTCTCGATGAACAAGGCGCTAAAGGCATTAAAGAACTGAAGAAACTTACCAAACTGACCGAAAAAGAAGTTTATGCAGCTTTAGGCTGGTTGGCGCGTGAAGAAAAATTGATCTTCGATAAAAAAGAGGATGATACTACGATTTCTTTGTCGTAAGATAGGCTAAAGGTACAAGGCGAAAAAACCGGATATTTCCGATTTCTTTCGCCTTTTGCCTTTCATCTTGTGCCTATAAAATCCGTAATCCAGACATTCAAACTATCCAACAAGACGGGTGACGAAGGTCGCACCGCCCAAGCCTGCAACTGATTAAAACCAATATCCATACTATAATCAATTTCCGGTAATTGTGCGGCGATTTTCTTGACGAACGCTTTGTCAACTACCGCATAATCAATCTCTTTATTGTAAACCATATAAATCAGGCTTTCCGATGAATTATTCGAAATTTCCTGAATATGAATAGGTTCCGCAATTTCCTCCGACAAATTTTTCAACCTTAAAACAGCAGCCGAATTTTGTATTACATAAACAGTTTTATTTGCCAAATCAATTTGGTTCCCGATGAAAATTTGTGTCGAGTCCTCTTCATCCCGTTTCCGTTGGACAAACACTTGGTTGCCTATCGTTATTGGAACCGTAAATGCAAGGTATTTCTTATTTTCATTGGTAATGGGAATATCGCTTGCAATAACATCGTAAGTCTTGTTTTGCAAACCTTTGACACACAAATCCAAATTGCTTTTCGAAAATATTTGTACCGTTAAACCCGAACGTTTTTCGATGTATTTGCACAATTCATATTCAAAACCCGCTACCGAATCTCCCGGGACAAAATAATCTGCCGAATTTGACTCCGTAACTACATTCAAGGTCTTTTTCTTCATAATATCCGGCAAATCTCTCTCGTTTCCGGCACGGAACAAATACGCCATTAAGATAATTACAACCGGTAAACCGACGAATAAAACCAGTAATTTTTTTGCATCCATACTCAATCAATTCAATGATAAACCAGGTACAAATATAGTGGAAAAATCCAAAATGCAAAACAGATGCCTTGTTTATGGACATCTGTTTTTTGTCTTTAAAGGGCAGGAATACTCTTTATGCTGAAATTGGAACGTAACAGATAGAAGGTTACCATGCTTTTAAGAAAATGGAACCTTTTTTATGTCTCAGAAAAACTCGAATTACGTTAAACTATCTCACAAAATGCAATTAACGCGTAAGGATGTTCCAGCGGGTTTGGCTGTCAAGAAATACAAATGAACGTAGTCAGTCTGAGGATATGGGACGATGCCAGATACTCCACCAATAGTGCATAGCGAAGTGTGGTCGGCACCTGGAAACCCCATATAAACGACGGCGCCTGCTGCGTAAGTGGCGTCGGTATTCCACGATCTTGTAACGAGCAGTTGCCCTATTGTCCAAGTTGCCCCATCGTATCGTAGTATCTGACCTTTTGCTGTACCTGCACTAAGTTTTGCAGGTGTTATCGTGGCATTAGCTATATCTGCGGCCGTAATGGTTCCATCAACAATCATAGCTGAGGTAACAACATTATTTGCAATTATTACCCACTCGTTTCCGTCCCAATAATACACACCTACTCCGCCCGTCATACTTATATTGGTGTTGTAAACCAACATCCCTTCAAGTAAATCGGAATATCCCATTTTATCATCAGTCGAAGCCAGACTTACTCTTGGCAGGGCTAATCCTTTTATTCCGTCGTTTTCATTATCCGCATTCAAATCCAATACGGCTGCTTCATTCGGTATTTCATCACCTCCAATCCGTACTTGTGCATTCGTACCTGCTACCCCTAAAACCAGTAGGAACAGCATCAAAAAAAGTACTTTTTTCATATTTTTATTCACCTTTTTTAACAAATCGAATTAACATTTGTTCACACTCAG
>JGI24702J35022_10002142_pt1 | contig 12183 bp, 12 predicted proteins | sample TergutTh196P4_FD_35022 | JGI IMG/M metagenome (IMG submission 35022)
TGTTTTNTTTTATTTTTATCTTCTTCTGTTATATTATAAGTATTAAAATGTTTTAAATATATTTCATGTAAAAATTCGATTAATTTATAAGGCTTAGTAGGAAAGTCCGGTACAATTACATCAGGTAATGACGATCTTACAAATTCCCTTTCCGTTGGATTATCATCAAAAAACACAATACTATCAAGGCCAATATTTAATTCTTTGGATATTTCAAATATATTTTTAACTTTATCTACCCAATTTATCTTCAAACAAACAAAATCATTTTTTTTTAGAATCATTTGATCGTTTTTTTCCCATAGCTCATCTACATCATGCATATTATTTTTACTCGATATAGCCAAAATAATTCCAATCTTTTTAAGTTCTAATATACATTTTTGAAATTGTTTGAACGCATTTCCAGGATAGTTGTCATTTAATTTAATGCCATTAATACCATCTTCTCCTAAAATTCCACCCCAAAGTGTGTTATCTAAGTCTAAAACCAAACATTTCTTTCTTATTTGATTTATAGCATTCCATTGGTAAATAAACCAATTTTTAAATTCATTTGCCAAGGATGGATTAATAATTGATTTAGAAAGAAAATAATATCTCCAATCTATCAATAAGTTCTCAGGAAATTTATTTAAAAATAATCCAAAATCAATAACCTTAATATTTGAATTAGATTTTTCAAGATTGTAAATAAATTGATTAATTTTATAAATTGCATCTTTCAATTTGCAATTATTATGTTCAAACCTTACAATTCCTACAGAATTTAAAGTGAAAATAATAAAAATTTTGTCGATAGAAATTTTCCGTGATAGTAGTTTAATTCGTACTTGGTAATCATTAATCAAATTTACTAAAATATTATTATCTTCTATAATAGGAAGATTATAAAACCAAAAAAATTGTTCATAGTCATTTTCAGAAAAGCTGATACTATCATAATCACTAAAAACAATATCTTCACTTTTAAAAAACAAATATTCAATTGTACTATTCCTAAAAATTAATGTTTTCATATCATCATTATTATTTTTTATGATAGATAAAAAAATTAATCACATCTCTTTACTATAACATTAATAGATTTCAATGCGTTAATTATATTATCATAGCCTCGTTCTATCATCCAAAAATCATTAATAATTGTTGCGGAATCAGCAACAAGACTAAGTAATATCAATGCTGCACCTGCTCTTAAATCTATTGCGTTCACCTCTGCTCCTTTTATTGGATGTCCTCCATAAATAATAAGTTTATTGTCACAAATTTCTGATATTATTCCCATTCTCGACATTTCAGCGATATATCCGTATCTTCCTACAAATCGAAGATCAGTAATAACAGATTTCCCATTTGAAAGAGCTCCCCATACAGCCAACAACGGTTGCATATCAGAATTAATTCCCGGAAAAGGGCCTGTTGAGATGTCTATTGGATACTGTTCGCATCTACTAATTAACAATTCATTTTCGTATGCGTAGTACTTTAATCCGGAACTTTTCAGAAATATAAGCGGTATTTCTAAATCTTTAAACGGGAAATTTGAAATAAGCAATTTTTGTCCTGCAATAGCTCCAGCCATTAGATAAGTAAATGCTTGCATATTATCGGGAATAATACAATGATTTACACTACCTAAAAAGTTTACTCCTTCAATAATAATGGATTCCTGTCCTCTGACTTCAATCTTAGCGCCCATTTTTTTTAACATTAAGATTAGGTCAAGTATTTCAGGACGAATATGTGGATTCCAAATACGAGATACACCCTCTGCAAGGCAACCCATAATTAAAGCATTTTCTGTTGCTCCTGTGGAGCGTATAGGCAAATGATATTCTATTGCCTTCAATTTTTTTTCATTTTTTTTGTTTTCTGCATAAAGATATCCCTCTTCTTCCCATACGCTTGCACCCATGGCTTCCATCAGATTTACATGAATGTCGTATTTTCTTTCACCTAAGGAACAACCNCCAGGTAGTGGTACTTTTCCGAAACCGTTNTTTGCAAGAAGACACCCAAGTATAAGTAATGTATTTCTAATAGATCNACCCTCCCATAACAAATCAGACTTATCTGCAATTCCTGAAATTTCAATGCAATTCTCAGATTCGTCTTTTATTATTTTTTTGCCGAGATATTGAAGCATATTTTCCTGAATAATAATATCTAGCATTGTTGAAGGATAATTGCTTAAAATTACTTTTTCATTCGTAAGAATTGATGCAACAAGCAATTTAAGTGCTGAATTTTTAGCTCCTCCTATATTAATACTTCCATAAATATCTGATGGATATAGAATTAATCTATTCATTGTATATATATTTATCTGATATTTGATATACTTTAAACATAAAAGAAATCCTCTTAATTCTATTTTTTTTAAAAAAATAGGGGTTCTGCTAAAAGGAGTTTGTTACGTGAATTTTAGATAAACCGTCTTTTAGGCGTTCGGCATTTTGCTTTTACCATATTATTTTTTTATACTTCGCTGTCCAAAGTTTTCATTTTCATTTATTTGTATTTATGAATTGCAGCTTTCTTTCTACAACATTTTCATTATTCGTGAGAAGCACGAGCAACGAAAACTTGATTATTATCTTCTGGGGTCAATCCTCATCCATCTTATTAATTGGTATTGAAATACGTTCAACGATAATATGAAAATCTTTTTCCATTCTACTTAACTGATCTTCAAATTCTTGTACTCGTGTTGGTTCATCTTTATATAATTCTTTCGGAGGCATACTTGTAACAACAACAGCTTTTTTTGCATTAATATGAAATTCTGACATAGTACCGAATGCCAACGCATCTATCTTTCCTATTTTTGTCCAATCTGTTGCAATCAAACGAGTATCTGTAAGTTTAGTCCACAACAATCTTTTTACAGCCGATTCTTCCGACCCATGACAAAAAATACCTCCTTCACATGTTAATCCACTTGTTCCAATTATTATTACATTCGGTGTGAAATTCTCTATGCTTGATATGGCTCTTTCACCAAGAAGGGCCTCATAAACATCAACATAACGACCTCCTGATATTAACAATTCATTCCCATTGTTAGGTATATCTTTTACATTATCTTTTAATTTTATTGATTTACCAGCACGAGTATAAGCAGCATATGCCCCCATATTATTAGTTAAAACTGATAAAAATTTCTTTTCAGAAAACATCTTTTCAGCAATTAATTCTGCTGTACTTCCCGCATCAAGTAAAACTGCATCAAAATCTTTGATATATTTACTAACAACAATATTAGCTATTTGATTCTTTGCATCATGTTCTTTACCAATTTTTGTAGTAATATATAAACCTCTTGGTAAAGTGTGCTCAATTTGATTTGAGCGATCATTTTCATTCTTTTTTGACTCGTTCTTATTCATTAGACGTACCTCCTACAATTTTTGTAATATTTTTTTTATTAATTCTTCAAGCCCTTCGTTTGGTGTCCATTCTATTGGAATTGGATTAAAATTTTTAGCCTTTTGATCAGGGGCATTATTTTTAAGTGTTTTTTGGATATTTTCTTGTACTGCATATTCAGTTAAATATGGGTCTATATAGTAAATTTTAAACGGATCATTTTTTCTTAACGATAATGCGTCATTTATCTTTCTTGTTACTTCATAATCCTGAAAACTATACCCCCAAACAAGTAACGTTTTGATACTTTTTAAGTGATCATTAAATTCCTCAAATGCTGAAGCAAAAACTCTATTAGTTCCTGTCAACTGAGAAGCTACAAGTTTTATACACATAGAGTTTAATTCTTCATCTGAAATATGCAATTTTTTATCACCTCCTCCTGAACCTAACTTTTCACGAGTATTTCCTGATCCACCATCTTTATCTTTTACATTAAACCATGTAACGCATCCATGCAATCTATGAACATGTATTTCAGGCAGATTACTTTGTTCCAACTCTTCTCTTGGATTATACCAAGATTCTCTAAAATAGCCTTCTTCATTATCTATGTGAGTACGAAAAGATATATTATTACAATTGCTGGCAAAAACCTGATATGAACAATCATAATTTGTTGTATAAATGTGTAGTGGCGATTTTTTTTGAGACAGTTTTTCAAATAATTGTGCTAAAAGTTTAAACTCTTTACTAGTCGTATTAATTACATCTGGTCCATATAATTGTACCAAAATTTTATAACAATGCGTTAATGCTTTTCGAAATTTTTTCTCACTGTTTCCATTTATAATATTTTGTGGTATTTGACCAATTTCCTCTCTTAAAACGGGATATGTTCTTAATAAATGTACAATACTTATACATTCTTTTATTTTTGCTATAATTTCCTCAAACACCGCTTTGTTAATGATCCCTAATTCAATTGAAATATGAACTCTTCGTATTAAATCTGCTATCTCATCATCCCCCAATGTTGCTTGATTTAATAATCTATCCAGAGTAGGATAGCCTAAAAGACGAGAAGCGCCAGCTCCTGCAAGAAGAATAAATTCGTTCTCAATATTTTTTTTATATAGTTGTTCGTTCTCCATTATTTTCCCTTATTTAAGTTATTGAGGTCTATTACTATGTTGGCTTTCGGAAAGAAGAGATATCCAATTTTTCGCATCGAATCGGATAAATACAGTGTAAACTCGCTTACCTGTTCACGCTTTTCTTCGAGTATTTTATTCAAGGCTTCTATTACCTTGGCTCTCTGTTCCTTCATTTAGTTCTCCTGAGTTGTTCTTTCAACCCGTTTACTTCTATACTACACTACATATAGGAGAAGGGTGTTGAGTTTATATTATGTTTTGTTAATTATTTTTTGTTTAACTATCTCAATATCTTGATCAATAAAAGAAAGAATATTTAAAATTAAGCCTTCGGTGTTTCTAAAAGTTCCATAATTTTGACCGAGTTCTTTATAAATGTGTTCTTTTAATACTATTCTATCAGCCCATTCTGTTGTTTCTATATTTTGTTCATATTCTTTGAAAAATACATAAAAAACATAAGGTTTTTCTTTTTTATCAAATTTCTCTTTTCCTTTATCAAATTCTTCTTTTGTATATTTACCTATTCTTTTTCCAATAAGACAAATAAAAATTTCACTATCAAAAACCAAATTTTCATTATAGTCTTCTTGTTTATATGTATGGTTAAACCGTGTAGATTGTTTTTTCCATACATTATAATGTAAATAAATACCTTTTTTTATTAATTCATCATTTTTCCAAAAAAGATAGGACTCAATTGCATTTCTTTCTTCATTTAATTCTGATGATGAAGCAACACAAATTTTAATTCGTAATAAATCGGTTTGTTTTTTTATTTTATTAAAATATTCACTTAATTTATTAAGATTAAATTGTAAATCAGCCAATTTAATATCTGTAATATCAGAAATGATATTTACATTATTACTTTTCTTTAATTCTTCATTTTGTTTAACATCTTTTTGGCTAGCTAAAAAGTAACCAATAGATTTAATATTTGCTAAAATACTTTCTAAATCATTCATGCTTTACTTTAAAATTAAATTCGTAAATACTCAAAAATAGTATGTTTTTATAGAACTCTGAATTATATTTATTCAAGGTATTATCTGAATCAAAATTGAAAATTGGGAAATAACAGAAAGGTATAATATCTAGTCTACTTAAAATTTTTGCGATAGAATTAAAAGTTTTACCTGAATAATTTACTTCGTCCATTATTATAATTGGTATTTCTAATCCTTTAATTTGATCTAATAGATAACCACAATTTTTTTTAATAAGTTCCCATGGAACCAATTTTTCCATATCGTCGATAAGTTTTCTGGGAATTGGTATATATGTATATTTTTCATTATAATATTTTAAACATTTCGCAAAATAACCAGACGCAGTTTTTTCCAGGCCTTCTGGCTGATCGATTGTATAAGATTCTTTTCTTGTTTCATCAGGAAACAGGATGGCAAATTCAGTAGATTTTTTATATTTTTCAAGTTGTTTTTCAAATTTTACAGCTAATAATGAACCATTTTTCCTGAAAATATTTAAAGAATTTGGCATCAAATTTTCTCCTCTTTCATACCTTTTAAAATCCTCAATCTTATATCCTGCCTCTTCTGCCATAAACCACATTTCATAGCTTGATAATTTTGGAATAATTTTATTACGACTATCTATCTCTATAGGAGGTAAAAGGCCATGTTTACACATTGGACAATCTGATCTTTCAATCCTTTCTTGATCTACTTGATTAAAAAAATATATTTTTTTCCCGTCTATTTGAATTGTATTCCCATTACCATCAAATATCCTAAACGCATTACTGGTAACTAAAATACTTATACAGTGAACTGACGCTTCCGGAAATAAATTCTCGATTTGTTTAATTATATTCCTAAATCCTTTCCCAGTATGAATTAATTCTAAAATTAACAATACATCGACTTTGTTTTCATCAATCACTTTCTTTGAAAATTCCTCATTGACCAAATTCTTTATATTATCTTTTTTATAATTTGTAAAGATAGATAAATCAATATTATTTGATACCGAAGTAATAGCATCGGATAACCAATTTGATTGCTCAGAGCTATATAATATGTAATGGGGATTTATTTGTTCATCATTTCTAAAATATAACAATTTTTCATTAATAAGTTCGTAGAGTTCTTTCTGACAATTTATTCCTTCATAAAAAAATTGTTGACATGTTATCCAATTGTTATCTTCAATGTATCTCTTAAAATGATTAATTTCTCTAACAAGTTTAAATCTAAATTTTTCAAGTGATGAAGTAGCTATACTCTTAATTAGTTCAAGTAAACTTTTATCCTCTTTAATTTCAAAATTTGAATCAATATATCTTCCATTATTATCAAAAATAAAGCAATATTTAAGGATGTTATTTTTTAAATTTGCAATAAATAATTTGTTTAATGATAATGAATCTTTCCTTAACTCATCAAAATATAAGATAAAATTTGGATATTTTTTTAATGTTAATTCTTTTTCAATAATAATTTTTGTAATTTCAGGGATTAAAATGTAATCAATAAATTTATCATGAAAAACCCTCGCTAAGTCAATAAAAAAAATTGAACAATCAAAATTCTTTACAGAATATTCTTTTAATCTGTCATAAAATTTATATGCAAGAATTGGAGAACAATTTTTAGCTTCATTATCAGTAATTGCAATACATGAAAAATCACTACATGTTTTGTTCTCAAAATCTATTTTATATTTATTAGAAAAAAAATCACATAAATGATTAATATTCTCTTTTGGAATATTATAATTAAATGAAAGACCAAATCGGAAAATAAAAGGGAATAAATTTAACATACTAAATGTTTTTTTGTGGTATTTGAATAGTTATCATATTTCCAAGTAAATTGCCAAATTCTTCATGATATTTTACAAATTTCGCTCTAAATAAACTATCTAAAATAATTTTTTCTTTAAATTCAACGGAATCAGAAGTTTTTTGATAATCTATTACATAATAGTCATTTTTATATTTATTTATAAATATTTCAGGCAAAGTTTTATATTTTTTATCCGCTTTTTGAATATTTATAAAATAATTGCCGGTTCTAATCCTCACTTCACCACCAAAAATTCTGACGGCAGCATTTATTAAATACATTAATCCACGTCCAGTATTTTGAAAATTTGGTTCTTTATTATACATGGGCAAAGTGTCTAATCCTTCCGGGTCTCTTGATATGCCTGGAAAAAGCGATGAAAGTAGAATAAACCATATTTCGCTTCTATATGTCTTATCATTTAATTTTGGTGTTTCATAAGAAAAATAGAAATCAAAATTTGTATCTTTAGGTTTACCTTTAATTTCTACATCTTCTTTACGAACACAATAACAAGAATGGGTATCATCAAAACTTGGGGTTTCGTTTTTAATTGATTTTCCATTTTTTAATTCATCCATTAATGTATCAATTATACTTTTTCCGTTATCCCAAATAACAATAGTATAATAGTCATTTTGTCTTTTAGAAGTTATAAGAAAATGGTTACTATTAGGATGTCTGATAGAATTTGTTATACTTTCGTAGATAATATGTTTGGAAATATTATCTCCAATAGTTACATCAGGTAAATTTCTTTGAATTACTGAAATAATTTGTTGACTCTTTGTCCATTTTTTGGGCTCTTCTTTAAGTGTAATTGATTTCTCCTCGTCGTTTAAAAACTTTAAAGATGTCAAAGGATAAAACCCTTTTTTTTGATACATTTCTAATCTCTCTTCTTCACTTAATATACTAGATTCTCCTTCTTGCGTATAGGTATATCTTGGTAATGATAAAGGGTCTTTTGCATATTTACTTTTTTCAAAACCATCAGTGAGATCAGTTACAATTTCATATATTGTTAAACCTGTAACATCTTTCAATGTTTCAAAAAAACGTGACCACCAAATAATTTTTCTAATATCCTCATTACGATAATATCTCATTTTAGTTTCAAGATTTCCTGATTTTCTTTTTGAAATGAATGAAATAAGATATACCAAAGTTTCAATCGGAATGTATGTAACATTTGAAAAATCTAATTCTATAGATTTTTCTTCGCTTGATAAATTTTCTAATTCTTTAACTATTATACTCTCAACATCCTCTACCCATGCTTTTTTGAATTTTATTGTTCTTGTTTGCATATAATTAAAAAAATATTTATAAAATTATACATTTTTAGTTTTCTTATAATTATAAGAAAATTTTAATCATTTATCCTACCCGAAACACAACGTCGAAAATCTGCTTTTAGTGACAATTGCTGCGTTTTCCCAATTCAATAGTCTTGTGTGCCTTTCTTTTACAATGTTGTAATCGTAGGGTAATATGAACGTTTGCTTCTGTGACAAAACTGTCAACTTTTAAATGCGAGGCTTCCGTTTCTTTTTATTTTAAACCCTTGATGCCCGGCTTCAACAATCACCCGGTTAATATCACGTAAAGTCTCATCGTCCAACATTTGTACATTAGCAATAATGGTCTGAAGTTCAAACTCACTGCCACGAACAAGACTATCATGAACACCTAGCATTTGGCGAAGTAACCTGTCATTATTGGACAAATAGTGTAAACGGTCATAATTCGTATTCAAACACAAACGGGCGCCCGCTAGCACAAAGATTGTCCACAAATGCATATCCGGACGACCGGTCTTCTTCTTAGTGCATATTTTTGATTCTAACAGGCTGTATATCGTCTCATTAAGATCGTTATTAGTGTAAATGTATTGCATTGCTTTCAAAAAAGCAGGAAACTCATCTCTACTTTTGGCAGGTATTTCAATCTCATGAATCGGGGTGCAATCCATTGTCAATTGTGCTTCAAATCTTTTGCTCATCGTGAATGATTTTTATTGAATTAATTGCTTGCGATTATAGCAGCAAATGTACAAGGGCTTTTATGTTAAAAAAATAGACAAAATATGATTTTATGACGTTATTTGCACAGCAGAAAAAAATTCATCATAAATTTGAAATAAATCCTAAAACTAACAATAAAAACACAAAAAAAATCACTCCCATACTTATTATAGCGCATTTTAGTTTCCACTTTTTCGGCTTTTTACTAAATTCTTTAAAATATTTTAAATATTTATTCTTATTAAATAACAATAAATAATTTAATAAAAAACTAATAACAATTAATACAATATATATTGTCAAAAAAGGCGTAAATCTTTTAGGTTTAACTTCCATAAATGAGATAAAAATGAGGATTATTCCTGTAAAGAAAAAAACAGGTAAAACATACATTATCCCTCCTGCAAAAATTGAACTTATACCAATATCAGTTCTTTTAAAAGCATCATCAACTGCATTATTAATGGTTTCGAGTGTTATACCTTTTTTTAGATACGCATTTTTTATAAAAGGAACTGAAAATAGAATTTTAAGTAGAAAACCGACAGGCTCTATTTTACTAAAAGACATATGTAGTTTATAATCTGCTCTATAAGCAAAATAATGTACAATATTCCAAAGCCGTTCCATTATTTATTGAAAAATCGATATATTGCCCCCCCTGCTTCTGCACCTCCAAATCCACCTGCGATTCCTCCTATTATCCCTCCAATTAAAGCTCCGACAGGAGCGCCAACCCCTCCAAACCAAACTCCAATTACAGCTCCACCTTTTGCCCCAGCAATAGCAAAAGTCCAAGCGCCAACTGCTCCTCCTGCAACTTCTGATGTTTTATGTTGAGCATTATAACCATAATTCCAATCATCTTCATACATTTCATAAACAACCTGTCCTGCCCCTATAGCTAAACCTATACCAGTTGCTCCTTTGCTTAATCGGCCACCCCATTTGACGGCATTGTAGGTGGTAATCTTTGCGCGACTACCTCCCCTCCATCCGCTTTCATAATGTTTTATACTTATCTTGTTGCCTTGTTTTGCTCCGCTTGTTAAGCGAAATGATCCACCCATTTCTGTCATGCCTGATCCAACACCTCCAATACTATTAAATAGCATATAAGCATATTCTATTGTTTCCAAATCAAAAGATTCCATTTGTTGTAAATTTGAATTAACATGTTCATTTTCAGACTTTATTTCCGTTCCAGACTGTAAATTATTTAAATCTATTAGTCTTGTATCAACACGAGTATTATCTGCGACACAAACATAAGTATTAGATGGTATAAAAGTACGATCATTATACTTGTTTATAGGGACTCCAACTACTACCACCTCATGCAGAACATACACATACTCTCCATTCCCCATATCAACCCAACAATTGCCAATAGGAACACCTTGATCAAGGCGGGTAAAGTATTCGTTTTTTGAAATAATTCGTCGTGGATCGCTCATTTTGCCCAGTTATTATTATGATTAATGCCGTTTATTTTTAGCTTTTCGGGAGCGATGACTAATATAGTGTTTGTACCGGTATAGGCGTTTATTTGTCGCGTTAAGAAGGTACAATAGGCATTGAAGAACTCTACTTTCATTACGGTCATGCCTAAGTCGGTCTGAAAAAGAAAAATTCCATTTTTGCGGAGCGTGGAAGTTTTCGCCCAAAGATATAAATTGCTCGATGGTATTTGTGAAAGATTAACAGTCATTTGTCCGCCTCCGATCTCGTGCTGAGGTTGCCCACGAAAGTCGGTCGGCTGTGCAAAATTGATGTCGAAGTGTTCGACTTCGTATGTTTCGCCGTCAATGTAAAATTTAACGTTTATATGTGATAGTGGTAACATAATCTATTCGTTATTAAATAATTAAAATATTAATCATAAACCCATTCGTTCTCAAATTCTATACCGTCGCCTACAATCATTTTTTCGGATTGGATAATCAGCTTGGTACATGTATAGCTGTCGCCTTTCAACGTGTAGTCGACGCCAAAGTTAATGCAAGTGGCGTTTTTGAAAAACACCTTTTCTAATGGAAGGTTATCAGGGTCAAGTACAATAATTACGCCGTCCATATATTTGCGGGATTCTAATGCCCATTCAATCAGGTCATTCTTGGGCAATTCGGAAAGTTTCACATCTAATGTCCCGCTGTAAACGCGAGTTGTCGCTTTGCCTGTGCGGTCAATGTCCTGCCGGAAATTAAAGTTGCAGTCCAATACTTCATAGCCTCCCTTGATGAGGCTTAGGATGTCGGCAGGGCTGTCGCCGATCATGAAAAATGCTCTATGTCCAAACATACTATTTCTTTTTATTATTTATTGTGATGCATTACGATATTTGCATTTTCTATTTATCCTACCTGTAACACGACGTCGAAAATCTGTTTGCCTTGACATTCTATCCATTGGATTTCGGCGAAACGGGTGTCGGGCGTTTTGCGGAAGTCGAAGGTGAGCAGGTAGCCGCGGTCTTTGTTCTTTGATTTGAGGTAGCCGGCCAACTGGTCGTAGGCTTCTTCGTGCCGCTTGTCGCCGTACCATAGTTTCATTTCGAGGATAAACTGCTGTTTGAGGTAGTCAACGACCAAGTCTATCCGACCATGTTCGCGCGTTTGTGGCTCAAAATGATAGAAACCCCTGCCGTTGATGAGTGGTTTGAGGTAGGTAAGAAAGATGAGTGTACCATCGCTTTCCAAGAATTTGTGGTCTTTTTCGGTATAAATCTCCGTATAATGCTTTTTGAACTTCGTCAAACATATTTCCATGTCGAAAACATTATTTCGGATGATTTCGGAGGCAGGACTTTGGGCCATC
>JGI24702J35022_10002143_pt1 | contig 12179 bp, 14 predicted proteins | sample TergutTh196P4_FD_35022 | JGI IMG/M metagenome (IMG submission 35022)
CTCTGGTCAAAATGGACCGACCCCAACATAAAGGAAAAGGGCGCGGACCATGGCGGCGTAAACCCCAAGACAGACCTGCAAGAATCATGGGTCAAGAGCGCCAGCTGCAACGAGAGCGGCAGCAATTACGTCATCCGGGTGAATATCATCGACGAACGCGTAACCAAGCTGCCCGATAACGAGAAAGATACCATGCACGGCAAGATTATGATGGCGCAGACCAAGGGCGGGATCGAAGACGGCGCGGCCCAGGTCGGGCTTAAATTCTCCAAGGTCGAGCTTCTCTACACCGGCAGCTACATTGAGATGACAGTGAACAGGGCCACTGGCCTGCCGACAAAGATCACCGCGTACACCAACTATAAAATGGATATGGTGGCGGACTTGTTCGGCGGCATCGACGCCGTCATCCCCCTCGCGAACGAAAAGGTGTTTACGTTCTGAACTGAAACTTGAAAACTATTTAAGAGGAGATGTCTGCATTGGCGAAGCTGTTCAAGAGCGCCCTGGCCCTGGGGATGGCCGCGTTGCTGCTGTTCGCGTGCGCGGCCTGCGGCGGCGGGGGCAAGCCCGAACCCACCGAGCCTGAAATCACGGAAGATGCCGCCGCCACGCAGCCCGAGGCGCTTGATGTCGTGATGACCACCGGCGAGGACGACACCTCGGAGGAGCCCACCAGTGTGGACGGGACTACCACAGAGGCGACCAGCACCAAGCCAAGTGATACCACCGTGGACGGCACGACCACCACCGCGGCCCCCACCACCACCGTGCCCGGCAAGCCAACCACTAAGGCGGAGATCGTGGACTACTTCAACGCGGCGTACAAAAAAGCAAGATCTGAAAAGCCCGGCTATACCTTCCAGGAGCGCACCGTCATCGACAAAGACGGGATCAGTTCGTCCAAGAACTGGCTCCAAAATGTCGCGTCAATCGTTTTGCCCATTGCGGAAAGCGCGTTTACAAAGTGGACCGATCCGGAGGTGACGGCCAAAGGCGCGGATCACAGCGGCCTCCCGCCCTATGTCGATGTAGACCCCAAATGGATCAAGAGCGCCGCCTGCACCGAAAGCGGCGGCAATTATCAGATCCGGCTCAGCCTTGTGGACGAAAACGTGCCCGAATTGCCCAAGGATAACCGGAATACCATCCACGGAAAAATGATCGACAGGGGCGTTTTCAACTGGGATGCGGTCATTGGCGGCGTAGAACAGATTCCGGTGATCAAGATCGAAATCANNAANTTCGCCTGCGCCTACAGCGGCAGCTACATCGACGCCACCGTCAACAAGACCACGGGCGCCGTCGTGAAGGTGACCACCTGGTGCTCCTGCCAGGCGGACGTGATAGCGAAGGTGCCGGTATTCGGCGAACTGGACGCCTCCGTGCCTCTGTCCAACGAAAGCGTGTATACGTTCTGACCGCAATCATGTGCAATATAAAAAGCGCTCCGGATTTTCAATCCGGGGCGCTTTTTGAAGGATTTTTGCCCGGAAAACGACAAAGGCCTATCCGCAATAATGAAGACCTACTATGAAAAGTCAACCCCAAAATAATGGAAGCGGGTGAAAACTGCCAGACAAGAACAAAAAGGGAAAAGCTGATGGTTAGGAGCATGGATGGGCCTCTCAATCTGAATACTTTCCCTATCAATGCTATCATATCACAAAGCCGTCCAAAAATCAACTCAGGGGGAATCCCATCCCGCATCGTCTCCATAGAAACAACCCCCTGCTTTCGCAAGAAAACAGAGGGTTCTATCTATCTGTCTGCGTTTAGTTGTTCACCGCGGAAATCCAGAACAAACCGGCGGCAAAGACGATGACGAAAAACTCATAAAATTCATACCGGGTGGTGACCTCGACGACCTGTGTTTCCTCGCCCAGGTGGACGGTCACTTTCGCCGGACCATAGATGAGGCTGGAGAAGCCGGTGTTGAATTTCATTTTGCCGGTTTCCGCATCAATGCTGAACATGCTGTTATTCTCGACAGTAAACCTGAAGTCGGAGTTGCTGGCGTTCAGCTTTTGGAAGTAGTCGGCGTTGTTCTTGTTGAAGCCCTTGTTCACCGTGATCGCGTTGTCGATTGCGTAGCCGCTGATGGCGGCGGAGGCGGGCGCGGCGAAAATGCCCACGAACAGCAGGGCGGACAGGAGGATGCAGAGGATCTTCTTCATGGATTTGTGCTCCCTTCAGAGTATATTTTGTCCGGCTCTTATGAACCAGCACCAACATTATAACAGGCGTTTATTAGACAGACATTAAAAAAACAATCGAAAAAGACGGATTTCTTTGTTTTTACAACGCGGCTTCCAGAAGCCGCAGCACACCCCGCCAGTCCATCTTGAAGAAAACGCCCTGGTCTACTTCCTCTCCCCAGAGGATGCCGGTGGACTTTTTGGCCATCTCCTCCAACCGGTCCGGGCCGATGCCGAGCTCCCGCAGCGTGCCCGGCAGGCCAATGTCCTTGAAGAAGCGGCGCAGGCGGGCGATGGCCTCGTGGATGATTTCGTCGGCGTCGCGGCCGCCCTCCACCCCCATGACGTTCCGCGCGAACTGCAGGAACATGGGGATGTTGGCCCTGTATGCGATCTCCATCCAGGGGGGCGTGAGCACGGCCAGGCCCGCCCCGTGGGCGACGTCGTAGATGGCGCTCAGCTCGTGCTCAATGTGATGACAGGCCCAGTCCTCCTCGCGCCCGCGGCCTAGGAGATCGTTGTGGGCCAGGCTGCTCGCCCAGGCCAGCTCGCACCAGGCGTCATAATCTGTTGGGTCGGCGATGAGCTTGGGCGCGTTCTTCATGACGGCGCGCAGCACACCCTCGCACAGCCCGTCAGAGACATCTGTGTGCTGCGTCTGCGTGAAGTATCGCTCGAAGATGTGGCTCATCATGTCGCAGACGCCGTAAGCTATTTGCTCCTTGGGCAGGGTCATGAACAGCGCGGGGTTGACCACGCTGAGCACCGGGCGCGTGGCGTCGTCGTTGTGGCCGTATTTGAGCTGCTCGGCGTCGTTGCTGATCACACTGGACTTGCTCATCTCGCTGCCCGCGGCGGGGATGGTGAGCACCGTGGCCACGGGGAGGGCCTTCTTCGTAATGATCCGCTCGCGGTAGAGCTTCCACACGTCGCCGTCGTAGAGCACGCCGATGGCGATGGCCTTGGCGGAGTCAATCACACTGCCACCGCCCACAGCCAGGACGAGCTCCACGCCCTCGCGCCTGCACAGCTCGATGCCCTCGCGCACAAGACTCACACGGGGGTTGGGCACCACGCCGCCCAGCACGGCAAAGGCGATGCCGGCCCCGTTCAGGGAGGCGACAATCTCGTCATAGACGCCGCTGCGCTTGACGCTCCCGCCGCCATAGTGGAGCAGGATTTTTTGCGCGAGGGGCTTCAGGTATTCACCGATGTTTTTGTGTTCATCCTTGCCGAAGATGAGCTTGGTGGGGGCGTGGAACGTGAAATTCAGCATAGGGATCTCCATTCATCTTGATGATAGTTTATTCAGAGCTTCGCTTTCGTCATTCACAAAAAAGAGATGCCTGCCGCGGTTGCACTCGTGCATATAGTCCTGGAGCGATTTGCTTGTATATCCCGAAAAATCGCCGACAACGGCCAGGCAGAAACCGTAATTGACGATTTTTTGCGCCACTTCGCCCGCGACGCCCGTGGAAAGCCTGAAAAAGTCTTCGCCGAGCGCCGCTTTATTCAGGGCAACATGGCGGCAATCGTGCGCATACCCAATATTGACGAGAAAATCAAGCGCGGACTGCCCATCCACGATAACAGCCGTTTCGCTTTCGCATATGGCGATCTTCCTGCCGCCGGCTTCAGATATCCTTGTTTTCAGCGCGAATCCCCTCCTCAGGCTTCTTTTTCTTCAGAAGAACCATAATTTTGTTGTTGAAAATGACGAACAGGGCTGAAACCGTGACGGCGAAGATGGTTACGCCGATGAGCAGCGCCCAGTTGCGGTTGTCAACCGACGCGCCCAGATAGCAGCCGATGAACGCGCCAGGGATGCGGCCAATGATAGAGATCAGGAAGAACTTCCAGGACTTCATGTTGGTGAGCCCAATGAAAAAGGGGAAAAAGTCCTTCGGCGATGGGATGACGAACAGGATGAACAGCACCAGGGTGCTGGTGTCGCCATCAATGAAGCCCTCCATTTTGTCGATATTCTTTTGGCTGATAAAGAGGGTGAGCACCCGGCGGCCAAGCAGGCGCGTCAAATAAAACGTGAGTATCGTGCCGGCGAGCGATCCAACGCTGCTGATCAGTAGCCCCATCGGCCAGCCGTAAATCATGCCGCTGGCAAAAGAGGTGATCGAAGAGGGGATCGCGGTGATCACCACTTGCATAAACTGCAGGAGGGTCAGAACCAATATGCCGGTTCTTGGGTAGTTGACAACAATGTAGTCCTTCAGGCTCTGGGCCGAATCCATCATCCTATCAAGGAAATTCCCCGCCGCTGCGGCCCCCGATTGACCGCCACCTGCGGTGATGGCCTCGAATTTCTGGGAGAACCAGATTGTCATCCAGATGGCAAAGCCTAGGAAGATGACGATGCCCACCATACGCACGATGTCGCCCGTCTCGATTTCACGCTTGAGGATACGCTTTTTTTTGGTTTTTTCATTCAGGTTGCTCATTGGGCCCCTCCCGGTTTTTTCATTGTCAGCGAGATGCGCTGTTTGTTGATATCCACCGAAAGCACCCAGGCAGTGACCACCTGACCGACCTTGAGCACCTCCGAGGGGTGTTTGATGAACCTGTCGACGATACGCGAGACGTGGACCAGGCCGTCCTGGTGCACGCCGATGTCCACGAACGCGCCGAAGTCCACCACGTTGCGCACGGTGCCCTGCAGCTCCATGCCAGGCACCAAATCTTCCATGTTAAGCACGTCGGTGCGCAGGACAGGCGGCGGCAGCTCATCGCGGGGGTCGCGGCCGGGGCGGCGCAATTCCTTGATGATGTCCTTCAGGGTGGGCAGGCCAACATCCAACTGCGCGGCCAGTTTTTCTGCGCCGCCCAGCGCGCTGACCTTCTCTTCGATATCGGGCACATGACCCTGCTTGATGTCCTTCTCCGCGTAGCCCAGCAAATCAAGCAGCGCTTTGGCGGCGGCATAGCTCTCCGGGTGCACGCCCGTGTGGTCGAGCATATTTTTGCTCTCTGGCACGCGCAGGAAGCCCGCGCACTGCTCGAAGGCCTTTGTGCCCAGCTTGGGCACCTTTTTCAAAGCCGTTCTGGAGGGGAAGGCGCCATTCTCCTCGCGGTGGGCGACGATGCTCTTGGCCAGGGCGCTGTTCACGCCGGAGATGTGGCTGAGTAGGGAGGGCGAGGCGGTGTTGACGTCCGCACCCACTGCGTTGACGCAGTCCTCCACCACGCCGTCCAGAGCGCGCTCCAACTCCTTCTTGGGCATGTCGTGCTGGTACTGCCCCACGCCGATGGCACGGGGTTCGATCTTCACCAGCTCTGCCAGGGGGTCCTGCAGCCGCCGGGCAATGGACACGGCACTACGGATGCTCACATCGAACTGGGGGAATTCCTCGGCGGCCAATTTGGAGGCCGAATAGACCGATGCGCCAGCCTCGTTGACAATCATGTAGGCGATATTGCCCGCCTCACGCATCACCCCCACGGCGAACTCCTCCGTCTCCCGTGAGGCCGTGCCGTTGCCGATGGCGACGATCTCGATGCCGTATTTCGCAATCATGGAGAGGATGAGGCGGCGGGCCTGCTCCCGCTGGGCGTCGGAGTGGGTGACATAGATGACGCCTGTATCCAGTACGCGGCCCGTGGCGTCCACCACGGCAACCTTGCAGCCCGTACGGTAGCCGGGATCGAGGCCCAGGGCGACCTTGCCCTTCACCGGGGGCTGGAGGAGCAGCTCGCGCAGGTTCATGGCGAAGTTTTTGATGGCCGCAGCGCTGGCCTTCTCGGTGAGGATATTGCGGATCTCGCGCTCAATTGAAGGAAAGATCAATCGGTCGTAGGCGTCGGCACCGGCCTCGCGCACGCATTCGGTGCACAGGGAACGGCCGGAGGGCTCGAGGGTCTCCATGGATACGACATTGCGGCCCTTCACGGCATCCAACAAAATATTGACCTTCAGGAATTCCTCGCGCTCGCCCCTATTCATGGCCAGCACTTGATGGTCAGCTATCTTCGAGACGGGCTTACGATAGTTGTAGTAATCGGCGTAGACGCTGTCCTCTCCCGGCTTGGCGGCCTTGGATTCAATCTCTCCCACGACGCTGCACAGGTTGCGCAGCCTGCGCCGGATGTCGGCGTTATCGGAGATCCACTCGGCGATGATGTCCATCGCGCCCTGCAGGGCCTCCTCCGCTGTGGGCACACCTTTTTCCTCGTCAATAAAGCCTGCAACCAGGGTGATTGGCGCGGGGCTGTCCGGCTCCTGGGCGTAGATTTGTCCGGCCAGGGGCTCGAGACCCTTCTCCTTGGCGATGCTGGCCCTGGTGCGCCGCTTAGGCTTGAATGGCCGGTAGACATCCTCGATCTCCGCCAGGGTGACGGCCTTGTCCAGGGCCTGCCCGATCTCCGGGGTGAGCTTTTCCTGCGCCGCAATGGACGCGCGGACCTCCTCCCGGCGCTTCTCGAGGTTGCGCAGGTATTCCAGGCGATCGGCCAGCCCGCGCAGAACCTGGTCGTCCAGGGCGCCGTGCTGCTCCTTGCGGTAGCGCGCGATGAAGGGGATGGTGTTGCCCTCGTCGATGAGCCGGACGACGGCCTCCACCTGCGAAGGCTGGAGGCGGAATTCTGATGTGAGTTGGGAGTGGATGGTCATGGGCGGCCTTTCATTTTTTATTCGACATTCACAACAAAAGAATAGCATACGCTGTTATCGCCAAACAGGGGCTGCAGCCAGCTGTTACAGGTGGCCCAAAGCTCGATGATATAAGATCCCGGGCGGTCATGTATATGATTCAGGCCAAATTCCTCCGCCCAGTATACAGCGTTGGTCGTTACCGTAAACTCACGCTCCAGCGAGGCAGCGTCATAAACGCCGTAGCTTTCCGGCCGGACGCGCCAGCGGGGCGCCCACCACTGCGCCTTCCCGGCGCGCAGGGTGAAGGGTTGGGGGTCCCCCAGGGCGACGTTCACGGTATTCTCGGGGCCGAAACCGCCGATTATGGGGTCCATGGAACTACCATTCCATTTCCCGAGGGTGTAGTGCGCCACGGCTGTGCCATTGACGAGCAAGACCGGAGGCTCAGCCTTGGCAACGCACAAAAAGAAATAGCCGGTGCACCCGCCCGCGATGGCAAGCATTGCGGCGAGGATGATCAGGGGAATGCGCAGTTTTTTCTTCATGTATATAGGCTCCTATTCTACCACCGTAGCTGCGCCAGGATTTTCTCCCAGCGGGCCGGGTAGCTCTCGTGCCCGGTCAAATCCGGGGAAAAGCCCAGTCTGAAGTATGTTTTGATGGCGGACAGGCGCTCGTCCTGTGTCTCCAGGATGGCAAGGGTGTTACCCTCGCGGCGCATTTGGTGCAGGGCGGCGAGGGAGACCCAGTAGCCCAGGCCCTGTCCCTGCGTCCCGGGCAGCACTGCCACATAGTGCAGGTAGCCCGTGCCGGGCGGGTCTCTATCGCGTTGCCATGCCGCGGCCACGGCCACGGGCACGCCTCCCTGCTCAAGGAAGAGGATGCGCTCGGGCCGGAAGGCCGGGTTAGGCCGTATGACCTCGTCGAAGGACATATTGCGTTCAAAGGCCGTGTTGACGATATGCTCCCACGCGGCGGGGCCCCATGCCCCCTCGAAGGCGCGCAGGCTGACGCCGGGGGGCAAATCGAGGGGAGGCAGAGGCGCCGGGCCGCGGCGCATGATGACGCTGGGCAGGCCCTCGCCGTTTGCGGTGCTATTACTTGCGGATGTCCTCATAGCCGGCAACCTCCATGCCCATATTCTGTAGGCGCTCGGCGATCTTGTCCTGGTTGCTGCTGCCGCTGCCCGAGACCATATGCAGCGTGAGCTTCGTCCCTTTGGGCAGCAGGGCCAGGGCGCTGTTCATGGGCGGCGCGATGCCTCCGGCCCAGATTGGCGCGAAGATGTGCGCGGCCTCCAGGCTGCTTAAGCTCGTGGAGAGGGCCTCGATTGGCATGCCCTCGCCCTTGATTGCCTTGAAGCAGCCCGCCGTGTAGGCGGCGAATTTGCCCAGCTTTTTCGCCGTGCGGACCTCGCACAGCGCCAGACCGTTTTCGCCCGCAAATTGTTCGGCCAGGAGCTTTGTGTTGCCGCTGAAGGAGTAGTAGAGTACCAGTTCGCTCATGATGATGACCTCTTTTCTATATTTAACATCACCGCCAGGGCGGATTCCCATGGCGGAAGGGGTTCATAAATTGCCTCTGTGAGGGCCTTGAAAGACAACCGCGAATTTTTTGGCCGTTGGGCCGCTTGTAGGTATCCGCTCGAGGGGATTTCGATCACCTTGCATTCGATGCCTGCCAGTTCGAAGATTTTCGCGGCGAACTGCGCCCAGGAACATTCGCCCGCATTGGCGGCATGGTAGATTCCCCTGACCGGGCGGGCGGCCATACCGCACAACAGGCGGGCCAGGTCGGCAGTGTAGGTCGGCGCGCCAATCTGGTCGCTGACGACCTTGATTTCGGCCCGCTCACGCCCCAGGCGCAGCATTGTCTTGACGAAATTGTTCCCGTGATTGCCGAACACCCACGATGTGCGCACGATCATGTATTTTTCGCAGAGGGTTTGAACCGCCCGCTCACCCGCGTACTTGGTTGCGCCGTAGACATTCAGGGGGTTCGGCGGCTCGTCTGTCTCATGTGGCCGATCGCCGCCGCCATCAAAAACATAGTCCGTGCTGACGTAAATCATCCAGATGCTTTTACACGCGCAGAAATCGGCCACGTAGCCCGTGCCAAGCTCGTTGACCGCGCGGGCCTGTTCCGGCTCGGCTTCGGCTTTGTCCACGGTCGTATAGGCGGCGCAGTGGATGACGCAATCCGGGGAAGCCTTTTCGAGGAAGGCGCGGGTTTGCTCCCGCGAGGTCAAATCGAAATCGTCTTTGTCCGCGCCGATGACATCCCAACCGCGCCGCTGGGCTTCGAGGACGACGTCGTGGCCGAGCTGGCCGCGGGCGCCGGTGATGAGGATGCGCATGAGTGGCTCCTTTATGGCATGAAAAACTGTACTTCCCCAGTGAAAAAGTATACCTGTTCCATTAGCTCCAGCGCTCTGCTGCGCACTTCTCTCATTTCTTTTCCAGTGATGATTACCCTATCCAGAGAGCCCGGACCCCCATATGCATCCGGATCAAATTGGTATTCTGACATCGGATAGAAAACTCTTCTGAGTTGCGCATACTTCGCTTCCATATATTCATTCCAAGCGCTTTGCGCTTTGATAAAGTCCGTTTTTTCTTGGCCTCGTAAAATGTTAAGCATCTGCGTATAAGCGCCGTCCAACTCCACGCGCCAGGCATCCCGGTGTTCGGCGGCAAGCTCCACCATCTCCATAGTAGCACCTGCACGACGCACGTCAGCCTCGAATGCCGCATCAATGGGGTTGTCATCAAATGGGTAATAGCCACCCATAAGCATTGATAAATCAAATTCCAACTTTGTCTTTTCTTCGGTGCTTTGCTCTTCGGTCGTTATGACTTCGGTGGCAGGCTCAGTTGTATTTGCCTGCGTTTCGGGATCCTCTGCCGCGCCACACCCGGCCAACAGCGCCAGAAGCGCCAAGGCGGCAAGCGCCAATTTCATGATGCGCATAAAAATCCCTCTCACAGCAACGTAATGTAGTGACCAACATTGAACGAAAAATGCAGGGCGGTACAGCCATAGATGCATCCGTCTTTTCTTGCGACAATGCCAAAGATGATTCCGCCAGCAAGCGTATACGCCAAAGAGCCAATCAACTGTGCCGGGTTTTGGTACTGAAGCAATATCCTGACCGGCAGGTGGACAACGAAGAACAGAGCGGCTGTCGCTAAAATACCGGGCACATCCCCAAATCTGCGCACCATCACGCCCTGGATATATCCCCGGAACATGGCCTCCTCGCAAAACGCTATGATCAGGTTGCCCGGTATTTGGAAGAGGAAGTAGGCGGGCGTTATCTCCCCGTGCTTGCCCAACAGGTGCCGGACCGCGAAAACAGCCAGATTCGCGGCGATAAGCAGAGCGATGTACTTCATCTTGCCCATGACCGCGTTGGGGCGGCCCTTCAGCCCAAGCGCCGGGAGGAGCTTCGTATTGAACGCGAATTTCTCAACAAACAGGACAAGGACGAGCGGGACCATGGCAAGCCAATACATGGCTGCGGTGACGCCGAGCCATTCAACGGTGGTGATCCCATAGGAACCGCGCGACAAATTCCGGTTAAACTCAAGAAACCAAAATGTCACGGCAAGCGTGATCAGCAGACAAAAGAATACCCCGAGATTCAAATGCGATTTCTTTTTCGGATCCTCCGCCGTGCCAATCGGCTCAAAAGAAAAGAGCTGCGAAATCATTTCCCTCACAGGTGAGCCTCTTCCTCCATTTTGAATATAATTCCCGCCTCACTCCACAGCGGCGCATTGGCGTCCTTCGCCGACAAGATTGGCCCCTTCACGCCCCAGGTCACACCAAACGCTGGGTCGTCCCAGCGCACAGAGCGGTCATGCCCCGGCGAGTAAAACGCGTCCACCTTGTAGAAGACCTCCACGTTGTCCGTCAGCGTGACGAATCCGTGCAGGCAGCCCCGGGGAATCCACAGCTGCCTCTTGTTTTCTGCCGAAAGCGCGGCGGAAACCCACTGCATATACGTCGGCGAATCCCGGCGGGCGTCCACCGCCACGTCGAGGATCGCGCCGCGCAGGCAGCTGAATAGTTTGCCCTGGGCCATGGGTTCGGCCTGACAGTGCAGGCCCCGCAGGGTGCCCTTCTGTGCAGAGTACGAGCGGTTGTCCTGCACAAACTTGGCTGTTATGCCGATTTCGGCCAGGGCTTTTTCGCTGTACATCTCACAGAACCAGCCCCGTGCGTCGCCGTGGAGGGCAGGCTCGAGCAAGTATACGCCGGGGAGGGCGAGGGGGGTTGCCTGCATGTGAATCCTCCTGTAGGGGCGGCAACCTGCCGCCCGGGCCCAATTTGGTTTCAAGGCGGCGGCAGATTGCCGCCCCTACATCCCGCTACTCCTGCAACCTCGCCTCATCCCTCCCCCACTGGGGCCGGGAATCGAATGTGGCCGAGTACAGCACCTTGCCCTCCAGCACGTTGAGCAAGTGCTGGCCGTACTCGCTCTTGCCGTATTTTTTCGCCGAGGCCCGCAGCTGCTCCGCCGTGATCCATTCGGTGTTGTATGCTATCTCCTCCGGCGCGGAGATCTTGATGCCCTGCAGGGTCTCCACGGCCTGCACAAAATTGGTCGCGCGCGTCAAATTCGTGATGGAGCCGGTATCCAGCCAAGCGTAGCCGCGCCCGAGAATGCGCACGTCCAAATCCCCGCAGTCCAGGTACATCTGGTTGATGTCGGTGATCTCCAGCTCACCCCGGCCCGAGGGTTTTAAATGCTTCGCAAATTCTATAACGCGATTATCGTAGAAGTACAGGCCTGTCACAGCGTAGTTCGACTTGGGTATCTTCGGCTTCTCCTCGATGGACAGCACGCGGCCGTCATTGCCGAACTCCACCACGCCGAACTGCTCCGGGTGCTCCACGGAAAAGCCGAATATGGTGGCCCGGCCTTCGCGCTTGGCCGCGCTGCGCAGCAGGGTCCCCAGGCCGCTGCCGTAGAAGATGTTGTCCCCCAGCACCATGGCCACGCTGTCGCCGCCGATGAAGTTCTCCCCGATCAGAAACGCCTGGGCCAGGCCGTCTGGGCTGGGCTGCACGGCATAACTCAAATGCAGGCCGAACATGGAGCCGTCGCCCAGCAGGCGCTCGAACTTGGGGGTGTCGTCGGGGGTGGAGATGATGAGGATTTCGCGGATACCTGCGAGCATGAGGGTGCTCAGTGGGTAGTAGATCATGGGTTTGTCGTAGACGGGGAGAAGTTGCTTGCTGGTGACCATGGTGAGGGGATACAGCCGCGTGCCGGAGCCGCCGGCGAGGATGATGCCTTTCATGGGATCACTCCTACCATATTATTCGTTGCTCTGATTCCAGGTCGGGAACAGCTCCCGCCACACGTCGGT
>JGI24702J35022_10002144_pt1 | contig 12176 bp, 7 predicted proteins | sample TergutTh196P4_FD_35022 | JGI IMG/M metagenome (IMG submission 35022)
GTAAGACATCATTGGGGAAATTTCCTGATATTTCCGTTAATAAAGCAAGGATGCTTGCCGCCGAAATAAAAAAGAATGCAAAAGAAGGGAAATTTTCAAAAAGCAATCAAGACGATATTAATCCTCTATTTTGCCATGTTATAAACGAATGGCTTGAAAAGAAAATCAAACCCGCGTTATCCTCAAAATATATCAAAAAAACTATTATGAGAATCAATAAGCATATATTACCTTACCTTGGCAATATCAGAATTAGCGTGATAAACTCAAGAATAATACTTGATTTGTGTAGAAAAATCGAATCACTGGGGACAATAGATACCGCGCATAGAATCAAACAGCTTATTGGTCAAATATTCCGCTATGCTATATCCGCCGGATACTCTGAAAACGATCCTACGTTTGCTCTGGCAAATGCGTTACAAGCGAGAAAAAGACGTCATCATGCATGCGTAACTCACAGTTACAAAATAGCTGAACTGATGAAAAATATTTATTCATACGAAGGTAAAGAAATCATCAAAGCGGCTTTAATATTCTCCGCCTTCACTTTTTGCAGACCGGGAGAAATAAGGAATGCTGAGTGGAACGAAATAGATTTTGAAAAACGTGAATGGAAAATCCCAGCTGAAAAAATGAAGATGCGCATAGCTCACATAGTGCCTTTATCCAATCAATCTACAAAATTGCTTCTTGATACTAAGGAAAAAAGCGGTAATGGAAAATACATCTTTCCGAGTTCAAGGGCAAAGGATGGCAATAGTCCCATTTCAGAAAACACAGTTCGCCTGGCGCTCCGAAAAATGGGATATTCGCCCATTGAGATGAGCGCTCACGGATTTCGTGGAATGGCAAGCACTTCCCTCAGTGAACAGGGATGGAATCCGGAGATAATAGAACGCCAGTTGGCGCACTCTGAGGTAAATTCTTCCCGAGCCGCATACTGCCATGCGGCATATCTTTCTGAAAGGCGCAGAATGATGCAACATTGGTCGGATTATCTTGAATCAATGTTGTGAGTTGGCCATTAAATTTATATAGCAGTAAAATGCAGCTATGACAACAATATAGAAGTAAAAAATAAGTATATTTAATAATTTTTAAAAAAACACTTGACAAAAACCCACATATTCTTCATAATGTCCGTTGTGTGTATTGCATACAAGGATTACAAGTGTAAATTGACAATTAAACCTTGGCAATAGATAACTAACAAGGCTTTGATACGCTCTCAAAGAATTCCTGATGGCACGAAAGGCAGGTGCAACCCCCGACAGCCATAACGGACGGTTGAGCGTTGATAAAGTGCGGATACTGTTGAACATTCAAGATATGCGGAGGCTTAATGAGGAACCGTTAATTTAAAGAGGAAGGAAACAAGGTAGACTTCACTTTAGGTTAAACAGGATTTTTCTTATTCCGACAGCTTGTCTTGGAAACGTTTTTTGCAGTTACCGCGAAATAAATGAAGCAAAAAATAAAAAATTCCAAGGGGGAAAATAACAATGAAAAAATTTGCAGCACTTTTTGCAGTAGTAGTACTTATTGCGTTTGCGGCGCCGGTATTTGCCGCAACAAATCCGTTCATGGATGTTCCCATGAACAGCTGGGCTTACGACGCGGTCGCGCAGCTTGCCTCAAAAGGTATCCTTTCCGGATATCCTGATGGTCTTTACAAAGGCAGACAGCCGATGACCCGTTACGAAGCCGCTTCCGCTATCGCCCGCGCGCTTGCTTATGTCGATATGACAAAGGCCAGCAAGCAGGATGTCGATATGCTGAAAAGACTTATAGTTGAGTTCAAAGACGAGCTTGATGCGCTTGGTGTACGCGTGGACGCGCTTGAAAAAGATATGGGTATATTCAAGAGCCGCCTCAACGGCTGGAGAATCAGCGGTCGCATTCGCTTCGACATTGAGCATCGTATGCGCGACGAGAGTATGCGTACTGTTGATGAAGGAGATTCCATGGGTTACGCCGGAATGGGCGACGCCCGTCTCAACATCGACCGTTTCTTCGGCGAGGACGACAGCGCGTTTTTCCGTTTACAGATTCGTGGTCGTAATAATAGTGACTATGTCACTGATGCCAGAGAGTTTACTTATCATTACTTCTATGCGACCGTCCCGTTCATTTATGGCTCCTTCCTCACAGTGGGCTGGACCGGAGATGATGAAATTGATATGCGATTTGGATTCACACCGGATATTAACGGACGTTACGGCAACTGGTCATGGTTCAACGATAATCGTATGCCAATGATGAAGCTTGAGAAAAGCTTTGAGTTCGCTAACTTCGTCGGTTATCTCGCTCATCCAAGAGTCGGCCCTGGCACGCCGCTTGCAGATAGCAGCGAGGCATGGATGCTTATGATGAACCTTGACTTTAAGTGGAACGAGCAATTTGGCTTTGGAATCGGCGGAAACTATGTAACTCAGGATGACTGGAGATTTGATAATGCGGGATGGGACAGCGCGTTTACCGGCTGGCTTGGCGTTGACTTCAACTTTGTTCAGGGCGCTACATTGCATGGAATAATTTATTTCCAGAGCAAGAGCGGAGACGACCCAACTTGGGACGAAGGCGCAAACTCTTGGCGCGTAGCTCTTGACCTTAGCCAGGAGCTGCTTGGATTCACCAGTTTGTATGCCGAGTATGGCAGAGTGGGAGAAAGTTTCTGGGCAATAGATGGCGTTGCGAATAATATCTTCATACAGGGCGATCGTGAAGCTTATCAATATGGTCATTTTGGCAGTTTCGCTTACGATGATATTAAGTTCTGGAAGGTTGGCGCTACCCAAAAATGGACTGATAAGGTAACAACATGGTTGTTCTATGTAAATTCCAGCACGACAGAAGGTATATTTGACGCAGGAGTAAGGGAGTATGGAGTTGGTGTAGACTATCAATATAATCCTTACACGATGTTCAGCCTCAATTACATTAAGTGGGAAGGCGTCGACAATTGGGAAAACTGGGATTATAGCCGCATCCGCTTCACAACTCAGGTCAGCTTCTAATTTAAGTTAATAAGTTAATAGGTTAATAAAATCAAGAGACTCCCGCAAGGGAGTCTTTTTTTTTGAACACTAAAAATGGTCGGGGTTTACAAAAACAGGCGGCAGAATGCCGCCCCTACGATTATAAATAGCGGTGGTTGTGGTTATGAACACAAACCCCCGTCCCTTCGGGACACCCCCTTTGAAAAGGGGGCGATTGCACGATGGGGCGCTTGTCCATAGGAAATGCTAACCACTGTTTTAGCGATAGTCGAGGTTATTAACAAGGGCGGACACAGAGGTCCGCCCCTACTCTCTCTTTTCTCTTTTCTCTTTTCTCTTTTCTCTTTTCTCTTTTCTCTTTTTCTTTTCTCTTTTCTCTTTTCTCTTTTCTCTCTCTTTTGTCTCTGTGCCTCTGTGAGAAATTTCTCTGTTTTTTGTTTTTTGTCTTTTGTCTTTTGTCTTTTGTCTTTTGTTTTTTGTCTTTTACTGTCTACTGTCTACTGTCTACTGTCTACTGTCAACTGTCTTTTAAAACGCAACCTGAGTAGTAAGGCGTATCCGCGAGTAGCTTTTGTCGTTCCAGCTATCCTTTCCTTCCCATTTTAAGTAATTCAAACCAAATATAACATTGCTGCTATATACGTACTCAATACCAGCGCCATACTGTCTCAATCCCGCGTCTTGCGTAGAATATCCGTCAGACGCGCTTCCGTTTATATCGGCATAAAAAAGCCAGGTGCTCAATTTATCGTTCCATTGCTGGTTTGCCCCTATTTTCCACATTGAGAGATCGTAATTGGCTACATTGCCAAAAATTGACGCAGATTCGTAATCCGCTTCGCTCAACAGCATATTGTTTTCTATTCCGCCAAGCGCGAAAAATCCGTGATCCAAATGCATATATTCCGCATACAGGCTTGTAAAATTGAGAATGTCCTGATTTACATCAATAGCAACTCTCCAAGCCACCCCGCCGTCAGGGCGATCTGTGACGCCAAAGCTCCCCCAGTAATCATCGTAGGTTGTAGCTGTCTGGTAATAGAGCATTCCGTGGATTTCGGCGCCGTTTGACATCATATAGTCCAGTCCAAACCATGATGTAAAAATATCGCTCCATCCACTGCCTTCCCAATTATTAACCGGATTGTCAACCGACCAATCATCGTGATGTAGATATTGTGCGCCCAGGCCAAAGCCAAAAGATTGATTAAGCTTTACATCAAGATTTGTAAATATGTTCCACGCCTCTGAAGAATACGGTTCCCATACGAGGCCGTTAAATTTTGTCCCTCCGGTGTTAACTTTTTCGTGAGCTATGTACGCAGTAAGGTTTATGATGACAAAGTTCATATCAAACCTTATCATCGGGGACGGACTATCGTCAAACCATCCCCACGAGGAGTAACTTCCCGAGCCCGGGGTTATATAGCCAAAACGTGAATCGAGATGATTGCCGCCCGCATTCCCTACCGTAATAAAAGAGCCAAAATAAAATGGTATCCTTGTGTAGAAATAATACATGTCAAAATGAGAATCACGCGCGTCTATTGCGCGTTCATCATACGCGCGGAACTGCGTAAAGAAATAGTGGTCATTTTTTTCCCCATACCATCTTTCCAGGTTGAATCTGGCATCTTTGAGTCCAACATTTCCCATACTTTTATTGCCAATAATAGAACCAATATTCTCCGCACTTTTGTAATCCAACGCCATGCGGATGCGACCTCTCAATCTCCAACCCGCCAAGGCGCTCTTTGAATACATCTGCGTCATTTTCGATATCGTCAAACTTTACTCCCAACGCGTCAAGTTCATCTTTGTATTCAACGAAAAGCCTCTTTAAAATTTCCGTATCCTCAGCGCTTGCTTTATACCTGTCAAAATAAGCTATTGCGCGTGCGATTATGGAAGCTGCTTCATACCTTGTCATTGATTGATTTCCTTTATATAGCCCGTCCGGATAACCGGAAATTATTCCAACTGACGCCAGTCTCGCTATTGCGTCGTGTGCCCAGCTATTCTCCGGCACATCCATAAAAGGATTAATTCTACTTGCCGCGCTTATTGGGTCAGCAGCGTAAAGAGCTATGAATACCGAAAAAAAGCAAACAAATTTTTTAGTATTGTTAAACATCTTGGCTTCTTTTGTCCTCCTATTATGATATCTAACACTAAACGTAATAATATATACTATTTTTCTTTTAAATACTCAACTATTTTATTTTTATCGATATTCCCGCCTGAAAGTAAAAACACGACCTTTTCGTTCCGGTTGAATTTTATCTTTCCGCCCAAAACCGCCGCGACTCCAATACATGAGGAAAGCTCAGCCAAAAGCTTTGCGTTTAATGTAATCAACTCAAATGCCTGTACGATAAAATCATCGTCCACCGTAACTATTTCGTCAACATACTTTTTAATAAACGCGAAATTATTGATTCCAGCCTTCGCTGCTTTAAGCGCGTCGGCACATGTGTTTTGCGTCTCGACAACAGCCGGACGGCCTTCTTCGAGGCTTTTTGTGTACCTGGGGACGACCGACGGCTCAACACCTATTATTCTTGTATTGGGGCTAATTTCTTTTACTGCTGCGGCGACCCCTGATATAAGCCCGCCGCCGCCTACTGGAACAACGATACAGTCAGTGTCGGGAAGCTCGTCAAGAATCTCCAGGCCAACTGTTCCCTGCCCCGCGATGATGACCGGATCGTCGTAAGAGTGGATGGAAACCAATCCTGACTTATTCTTTATTTCTTCAGCTTTAGCCCGCCTTTCAGCCGAGGTATGCCCATACTTGATGATTTCGGCGCCGTACGCTTTACAGCCGTTATGCTTTATTTCCGCAACGTCAAGAGGCAAGACTACCGTCGATTTGACGCCCAGGACTTTGCCGGCGTAAGCTACTCCCTGCGCATGATTGCCGGAAGACGCGGTGATAACGCCTCCTGCTTTCTCTTCTTCCGTTAAGCTTAACAGCTTGTTGACAGCGCCTCTGACCTTGAATGAACCTGTAAATTGCATACATTCCGGCTTAAAATATGTATTACACGACAAAATGTCATCCAGATTTTCACTTCTGATAAGCGGAGTGCGCTTTATATAAGGCTTTATATCTTGCGCCGCGTTACGAATTTGCTCAAGCACGGGCAGTTCCAATCTCAAATCACCTTCTCCTAAAAATTGTGAAAATCATATGCGGCAAGGATATTTTTTCCTATAGAATGAGAGTCCTCAGCGCCTCAATGATTTTATCTTCGTCGCCGTCCAGAAGCGTTCTGACATGAAAAATCAGACAATCATCCCTGGCGCCCGCTATGACGGGGATATCGCAACGCCTTAGAAGAGCCTGTAAATTGCCTGCGCTGCCCCAGGCGTGATTTGTTACCGACACTCCCCATCCTTTAAGCGGCCTTGCGGGGTAAGCTCCGCCTCCCACTGCGTCTTCAACCGGAATGACCGAAAACTTTGCCGCTCCCCCGCATTTTTTTCGTAATTCAGATGCAAACCCTTGCGCGCGTTTTTTAATTTCATCATCTTCCTGTTTAAGCATCGATATTACCGGAATTTTCTCGTGTTCGCCACGAAGATATATTCTAATGGTCGCCTCAAAAGCGGCAAGCGTCATTTTGTCCACCCGAAACGCGCGCATAATTTGAACGCCCGCAAGTCTTTCTTTTATCCCGAGTTTGCAGGCGACAACACCTATTTGAGGACCGCCAAGCATCTTATCTCCCGAAAAAGTTACTATATCTACACCGTCCGTAATACATTTTTTTACGGAATCTTCACTCTCAAGCCCCAATTCATCAGCTTCAATCAAAAGCCCACTGCCCATGTCCTCCATAAAAATAATTCCGTTTTGCTTTGCAAGCGCTGCAAGTTCGCTTCTTGGAACTTGCGCGGTGTATCCTTCTATCCTGAAATTTGACGGATGAACTTTAAGTATCATTGCTGTTTCTTTTGTAATAGCCTCAGAATAATCTTTGAGATGTGTGCGATTAGTCGTTCCGACTTCTATTAATTTAGCTCCTGAAAATTTCATAATTTCCGGGATACGGAAAGATCCCCCTATCTCTACAAGTTCACCTCTTGAGACTATGACTTCAGCTCCGTTTGCCAATGCCGAAAGACACAGCACAACCGCTGCGGCATTGTTATTTACAACTAAAGCCGCCTCTGCGCCTGTCAAACGGCACAGCAACCCCTCAACAAGCGAATTTCTGTTCCCCCTCGTCCCTGTTTCAAGGCAATATTCAAGAGAACTATATGACGCTGCAATATCGCTGACAGCCCGGATAGCTTCCGCCGCGAGGCATGCCCGCCCAAGGTTTGTATGAATTACAACTCCGGTTGCGTTAACGACTGGGCGAAGTTTCCTCGTAACCTCGCCCGCAAATATTACTTTTGCCTGCTCGTTAATGTAACTAAATGAAGTTTCAAGCTCTTCATTTTCAAGGATTTTTCGCCTTATACCGGAAAGAAGGTCTGAAAACAGTGATTTTACTGTGTCGCGCCCAAGTTGGGATATCCATTCTTCCACCCAATCTTGAGAAAGCAATGTGTCCATTGCTGGTAAAGATCTCATTTTATCTTTTATTGCCTCTATCATGAGGTATTCCTCCGTCCCAATTTTGAATCGGCTTTATATAATTATGCTATACTTTAATCAATAAATCACGGTAGAGGAGTTTTTCCCTTTTGAACACGTCAAGTTTGATAAATTTAGCAAGCATTATATCGCTTTTTGTAGCAGCATTTTTACTTTACTTCCCTTATATCTGGTGCCGGGTGAAAAAAGAATCTCCTGAAGAATACGGTCTTCGCTGGTTCATGACAAATGATGCATGGAACAACNTNNTTTTNCTTCTCATATTCACGCTCGGACCCCTTACGCCTATAGTAATGAACTGGCCTGGCGGACAAATACCATATAAATTAAGTTATCTTACAGTTTTCGAGCTCCTNGGCTCGGGAATTGCAGCCGCGTTTATAGAAGAAACTTTTTTCCGCGGATGGGTACAGACCATTNTAANCCGGAAAATAGGAGCATTTTACGCCATCATTGTAACTGCATTTTTATTTGCATGCACGCACCTTATAATAAACCCCTCCTGGGTAAGATTCGCTACGTTTATCCCCGGACTTATCATGGGCTGGCTTCGCTGGCGGTACGGCTCGGTAATGCCCTCCATTATTTTTCACGCGTTAGGCAACGTGTGGTCCGTATGGTTCTTCCCAAGGTAATGTAACGCTTTTTTATAATACCCTCTCATGATTTCTTCGGGGACCATACTTCCTCCGGTTGCCCACGCGATGTGAGTTATATTTTGCTCCACGCCTGCAATTCCGCGATGCAGCAGATATTTCCGCCCGCTCTCGGTCGCGGCGATATTGACTATCCCCGTCATGCCCGCAAGAGCTGATGGCTCAAGCATTATCTTTTCACTGTCGGCTAGCTTTGCCAATAGCTTAAACATTGTCTCGTCGCTTATCGTATAACAGCCGCTGACGAGGTTCTGCAACATAGAGCCTACCAGACCCGAAGCCCTTCCAACCGCAAGACCATCGGCTTCGGTTATATTGTCTATTCCAAAATCCTGTACGCATACTTGATTATGAAGCTTTGTCATGCAGCCTATCATCATACATGGAGAATGAGTCGGCTCGGCAAAGAAAAAATGCACGTCATCGCCGTAAATCTGCTTGAGCCCAAATGCTATACCGCCAGGTCCGCCTCCGACGCCGCAGGGCAAATACACAAACAGAGGGTGAGTGTCGCAAACTTTTATCCCCATGTCATCCAGTTGAACTTTCAGACGTAAAGCAGCAACCGAATAGCCGAGAAAAAGGTCAATGGAATTTTCGTCATCAACGAAATAGCATCCCGGATTTCTCTCCGCTTCCTTTCGTCCCGCCAGAACCGCTGCGCTATAATCCGATTCATATTCGACGACATTTACTCCAAGGGAACGAAGCTTGTCTTTTTTCCACTGTCTGGCGTCCGCCGACATGTGCACCGAAGCTTTAAAACCCAATTTTGCCGCCATTATTCCAATGCTGAGACCAAGGTTACCTGTTGAGCCCACGGCAATTTCGTATTGAGAAAAAAATCTGCTGAACTCGGGAGATGCAAATTTTTCGTAACTTTCATTATTTTCGTTGGTTATTAATCCTTCTTTTATCGCGAGGTCTTCGGCATGTTTCAGCACCTCGTAAATTCCGCCCCTGGCTTTTATTGACCCTGAGATTTTAAGATGGCTGTCACATTTTATGAGCAACCGTCCCGGAAGTTTTGCGCCCCACATTCCTTCCAGTTCCCTTTTCATGGAATCAGCAGAAACTAAAGGCGATTCAATAATCCCTTCATCAGAGGCAGTTTCAGGAAAAGCTTTTATAATATAGGGCGCAAAGCGTTTTAGCCTGCAAGACGCGTCGTCAATATTCTCTTTTGATAATGACAAACTTACATCCCGAAAACTCATGTAATCGGGATTACCCCAGAACACCTCTTCCAAATTCATTATATTTTCTAAAAGTGGATTCTCCTGGACAATTGAAGCTATTGTTTGTTTTAACATTTGTCATCACCCTGTCTTTTTTTAAATATGACTATATTTTACAACAATATTCCGTTGAATTGACCATTAAAGCTCAATTGCACATTTACATTTAAGTACGAGTCTTAAAAACTTAATAAAGTTAATAAACGTTACGTGATGGACGAACAATTCCTATTATGATAAGATTAATTATGGAATAAAGCGGGAATATAAAAAGAAATTTGTTCTTTTATGGAGTAGTTCAAATTTATTAACAAAGAAAGGAGGATGGTAAAGAAAACAAGTGCGGCGGACTGTTTCTGTATAGAAAAAGAGTGAAGCAATAATTAAATATAACAACTTAGGAGGAAATGAAATGAAGAAATTTATTTTGATATTGATGGTTCTTTCGATATTCATGCCAACCGCTTCGGCATTTGCATGTTTTTGCGTGGCAATAGGAAAGGATGCGTCGCCTACAGGATATGCAATGGTTATCCACAATGAGGACGACAGCGCCACCGACGTGGTTATGCACTACTGGGTGCCCGAGAGGGACTGGCCGGCGGGTGTTTTTCTGCCGGCAGCCAGCGGACAATCTCAAATCATCCCGCAGGTTGCACATACAAATGGTTTCTACTATGGCGAGGTTAAAAGTTCTTTAGGCTCCGGCGCCAACTCCGCGTGCGGCATGTTGAATCAGTACGGCGTATCCGTCATGAGCAACCAGTGCAGCTCGACCTTAAGCGCAACCCAGGCAGGGCCATACCTTACTAACGGCGGTATTTGGTACAACCTTCGCCGTTCTGTAGCCGAGCGTGGAACGAGCGCCAGGAACGCCGTCGAAGTCGTGGTTCAGTTACTGAACGATTGGGGTTATACCGATTCCGGCAGAACTTACACGATTGGCGACTACAAAGAAGTTTGGCTGGTTCATGTTTCAAGAGGCCAACAATATGTAGCGACCCGCGTGCCGGACGATCACGTAGCGGTTATGCCGAATCATTACACTATCGACCATCCCGACGAATACTCGGCGACAGGCCCGTATGCTGCGGCGAATTCCGACGTAATGTATCGCTCCGATCTGTTCAGCTTCTCTCATGGTATGTGGCCCACTGCCTATCCGGTCGCTTCCGCTGACAGCGAGTTTAATTTCCGTTCTCTGTTTCGCTCCGGCGCTTTAGGTACCGGCAACACCCGTCGCCAGGCTATCGCTGAGTATTACTACTCGGGAACGCCGCTTAGCGACGATATGGCGACAAACGCGTGGCACGCCGCCAGACCTTTTAAATTTTCCAATAAGATAAACGGAAGGGCTACCATCGCGCAGATATTTAAGACTCATACCTCTCACTACGAGGGTACCGCGTGGGATACCGGCAGGCCGTTCAGCGGCAACCCGCATAACGCCGGCCAGCGCGTATGCGCCACCGCCACGATTGAATCCAAGATAATTCAGTTCCACGAGAACCTGGCGCTCACCACGTTATGGACTGCCTTCGGGCATCCCTGCACGCTGCCGTATATTCCGCTGCATCCTCTTGCATACGGCGCAAATATAGAAAACATGGTCCCCGACGCAGTTCAGTATACTGCGGCAGAAGCTGCGGATATACTTGCAGCCCATACTCAGAATACCAGGGATAATAAACTCTTCAGGAACAATAAACAGGATAATATCCGCAAATTTCAGTATATGATGGATATGGTGTACAGCCAGCACTACGACTCGGTTTTTGTGCGTAACGCAAACTACTTGTACGATATGTTTGAGGCTAATAAAAACCTGATAGCCACAAACCCATCCGTTGAAGCATTGGCGGCCTTTGACCGGAACGCCAGCGACAAAGCGCTTCAAATGCAGCAGGAATATATCGCCAGCAAACCGCTTTTTGGTATTCCCGTATATTCAAAAGCCGATTATATTGACCGCAGAAATACCGGCGCAAAGGATATAGTCTTTGAGCTGCCAGCCGGTAAGACTCCCAGCGCAACCAACCTGAGATTTGCCCTTGGCAGCGTCACTCCCCCTGCCTCTGCTAACATAGTGTCAGGTAGTCTTCAGGATCTAGGCGGCGGCAAGTGGCAGTTTTCAGTGACCAACGCCACATTGACGGGCAGTGTTAATAGCAATGCAGTAGATGGCTTATACCAATTCGCACTCGGTGGACAAACCACGGACGCGATTCCCGAATTCTTCACGGGTATGGCTGTACTTAACTTCATCAGCGGAGATGCAGATTTCGGAATAAACGCGTTACCGCTTACAACACAGTTTGACTCCGTAGTATTGGATACGACGTACACGCCGCCGGCAGCGCAGTCTGTTGGTATAACCAACTACGGCACGGGATCCGTAATACTGGATCAGCCGACAGCGTTGTACTACGACATAGCAAAACTGCCAAAGACTGTCCTCAGACCCGGTGAACAATTATCTTTTGATATCCGCCCGAAGGNAGATCTNCCGGTCGGCAGCTATAATGAAACGATCGTGATAACCGGAACCAACAACGTAATAGCAGAGGTCGAGGCAAGCTTTACGGTAGTCCCCTTGAGCTACACTATAAGTACACCGCAGCTAGACATAGTATTCAATACCGTTTATGATCCTTCGTATACTCCGCCGGCG
>JGI24702J35022_10002145_pt1 | contig 12176 bp, 10 predicted proteins | sample TergutTh196P4_FD_35022 | JGI IMG/M metagenome (IMG submission 35022)
GACCGTTGCGCCAATCACGTTGTTGTACACCATGTTGCTGTTGCAGAAAACCTTGCTTGCCGGTCTTCCGAAATGGCGTTCTATTTTTGCTTTGTGGGCTTCCACCTGTGCAACAAATTCTTCCTTGTCTACTAGCGAAGCCAACGAATAGGCGTCGGTTCCGGCAACAAATTCTACACATCCCGTATCGGCAAGGGCGCGGAAACTTTTCAGCGCTTCGGGCACATACAATTCAAACTGGTCAAGCGTTGTTCCTGATATGGAAAACGAAATATTAAACTTACCTTTCTGTTCTTTAATGGTTTCCAACAATATTTTGTTGACCGGAAGATATGATAACTCGGCCAAACGACGAATGTACGACTCATTGGCATAGTCATCATAGTAATAATGATCATTATTGATGTTGAAAAAGCGATATCTTTTCAACCTGAACGGTTGGTGAATCTGAAAATTTAGACAGATCTTCTTCATTTGTTTTGTTTAAAAAAATTAAATTACACTATAATATACATCTCTGACATTTTTTGCTGAAGTTTCCCACTTCAAACTGTCCACTTCGGTTTTACCCTGTGTACTGAAAATACTGTGAAGCGCCGGATAGTTCAATATCGCGTAAATGGCGTCGGCCATGGCGTGCGTATCCCAAAAATCTATCTTAATGGCATGTTTGAGGATTTCGGCAACGCCTGACTGGCGCGAAATAATCACGGGCACGTTTGACTGCATGGCTTCCAATGGTGAAATACCGAATGGTTCGGATACCGACGGCATCACATAAACATCGCTCAAACCAAACATGCGGTTAACATCGTCTCCTTTGAGAAAACCCGTAAAACTGAATTTATCGCAGATTCCCAAACGGGCGGCGCGCCGTATCATCTTGTTCATCATATCGCCACTGCCGGCCATCACAAACCGCACATTACTCATCTTTTTGAGCACCAAACTGGCAGCTTCAATGAAATATTCGGGACCTTTCTGCATGGTGATACGCCCAAGAAAGGTAACGATCTTTTCGTCGAATTTTGTATGAGCTACGTCCTTGACAGGTGTACTCACCTCTACCGGTTCCACTGCATTGTATACCGTTACCACCTTTTCAGGCGCAATACCGTATTTTTCAATCACGACTTTACGCGTGAGATTGCTTACTGTGATGATTTTGTCGGCAGCTTCCATTCCCTGTTTCTCAATATCATACACTACCGGATTGACGTCGCCGCCGCTACGGTCGAAATCAGTGGCATGTACGTGAATCACTAACGGTTTGCCTGATACATGCTTGGCGGCAATACCCGCAGGATAACACAGCCAGTCGTGCGCGTGGATGACGTCGAACTGATGTTCGGTGGCAATAGCCGCGCCAATCAATGCGTAGTTGGATATTTCACGCATCAGGTCTTTACCGTAACCTCCCGTAAATTGGATTTTTCCTTCAAAATCGGAAGTGATGAACTGATTTTCACTCGCTACGCTTTCTGTGGAATATCTTGCATAAATCTCGGGGTCAACGTAGGGGAGTAAATTTACCCCGACTTCGATTTGCTGCATTTTTTTCAGAAATCCGGATATCCGAACATCACTTGTCCGGATATAAACATTATTGGCGCCAATCAAGCCAATGGAACTTTTGTCTTCGTCTCCAAACGCTTTGGGGACGACAAATAAAATTTCTATGTCGGAAAATGATGTCATTCCTTTGGTCAACCCATAACAAGCTGTTCCCAATCCACCTGAAATATGGGGAGGGAATTCCCATCCGAACATTAATACTCTCATATACTATACTTTTCTATCATTTTAAACATCTGCAACAGCGCGGCTACACTCCATGCCTGCGATATGGCGCCCTTGGCCTGATGTGGCGGGTCGCCGTTGTATATCTCGGATATGGTTCCGAGTCCATGCTGGGTCATTTCTTCTTCGAATCCATGTAGCAGGCTGTTGATATAAGCAACACCTGACTTTTTGTGAATACGCAACCATCCGGCGCTGAATGCTTCGAGCAGCCAGGGCCAAACTGTTCCCTGGTGATAAGCATTGTCCCGCTCTTCCTGTGAACCTTCGTAAACGCCTTTGTAGTTGAGGTTGTCGGGCGACAGAGTACGTAGTCCGCGCGGTGTTACCAACTGGCTGTTCACCACATCCAACACCGATTTTTTTATTTCGTCGTTAATCATGCTGTATGGAAGCGATGTTGCAAACACTTGATTGGGACGTATTGCCCAGTCTTTCTTTTCGCCGTTCACCACATCGGCCAAATAGCCTTTTTCTTCGTCCCAGAAAATTGCGGCAAACGATTCGGCGATAAGTCTCGGCAAATCCTGCCAGGCTTTTACAAATTCGCGGTCATTCGCTTCTCTTGCCAATGCAAGGGTAAACATCACTGCGTTGTACCACAGCGCCTGTATTTCTACAGGATAACCGCTACGCGGCGTTACCCCTTTGCCATTCACCACAGCATCCATCCATGTGAGCGCTTTTCCTTCCTGCCCCGCATATATCAGGCCGTTTTCGTGCATACCAATATTGTAAGGTAACGAACCGTCACGGAAATTTTTGAGAATCGTTTTCATTGCTTCGCCGTACTGTTTCCACAGTTCGGTGTTTTTGCCCGTAAATGCGGCATATTGCTGTACGGCAGAAAAGAACCAAAGAGGTGCATCTACCGAGTTGAAAGCAGGATTTTCTTGACTTCCCATATTGGGAAACAAACCACCTTTCATACGGCCGACCATCGTGTTGAGCACATCCCTGCAGGTTTTGGGATCATCGATTCCAAGCGTAATCCCTGGAAGAGCAATAAACGTGTCGCGTCCCCAAACGCCAAACCACGGAAAACCGGCGATTATTTCGGCTGTTTTTTCTTTGTCGTTGCGGATGATGAACTGTTGCGCTGCATTGGTGAGACAGTGCATAAAACTCGACCGCGGCAATCGCTGTTCGAGTTGACATGTGAAATGTCGTTTGAAACCGGTCGGACTTTCTTCCTGAAGACTGGCCGAAAAAATGATGCTTTCACCTTTTTGGATGTCAACCTCGAAATAACCCGGAACAAACAAGTCTTCGCTAAATTCATATCCACGCTCTTGTTCCTTCGTATATTCGATATCTTTGAACCAGTCGGGTACAGGAATAAATTCCATTGCCTTGGAAAACTGCATGTAAAGAGTGGGTAAACCGGAATACATTTGTATACTCACACCATTCTTAACAGGTGTTGTATAAATATTGGCTGCAAGGTTAGCGTGTGTGAGCGTATGAATCTCACGGAACGCAAGGAATGGCCTGAAACGCAGTTTGGTAGGCGAATGTGCATCGAGCAATGTGTACCGTAGCAGGATTTGTTCCTTTTGCTCTACCAGCAAACTTTCCTTGCACAATTGAACGCCACCAACCTGATAAACGGTTTTTGCAGTGATTTCCGTTGCAAAGTCTACTACATACTTATGCCCTTTCGGTTCATAAACCTCGCCTGAATATTTGTGAATGGCCAGATTAAATTCGCTGTTGTGCTGAACAACCGTTTCGTCTAATGACGACAGGAAAACAAAACGTCTGTTTTCGAACTCCTTCACCGGACTAATCAACAAACCGTGATATTTCCGCGTATTACATCCAATGATGGTTGTATTGCAAAAAGATCCTCCTCTGTTGGAACGTAAAATTTCGCGATTCAACGAATATTCGAGATTCACTAACTGAGTTTTATCAAATTCTAAATAACTCATGGGTATCAATATTTTGTTAAAGTTCTTATTATCAAATAAAAACCGTAAAAAATGAAATCCTAAATTTACGCAAAATATTTGATATAAAAACAAAAAAATTCATTTATCTTTAATTTTTGTTCGTTTGTCAATATTTTTTGGTACTTTTGTCAAAAAAATAGATTTGTAATCCATTGAAGATGGAACGTTCGTTTTTCTTTTGCATTTTATTGGAAAACTGATTCATGCACTCCCAACCAAAACGCTTGTTATATCCGGCAGATATATTTGTTGGTAATAAACCCTGTACAGTGACTACAGTCCTGGGTTCGTGTATTTCTGTTTGTTTACACGATCCGGTGTTGAGTCAGGGAGCTATAAACCATTATATTTTACCACATTGGAATGGTCACGATCTGGCAACCATGAAATATGGTAACATGGCCATTATCCGTATACTTGGAGAATTGCTAATGCTCAACAGCAAATACGAAAATCTGGTTGCCAAAGTATTTGGCGGAGCTGAAGTACTTCTCAAAACGCCTACCAGTTTTCATATTGGCAGCCGAAATATACAGATTGCTTTTGAAATTCTCAACGAATTTAAAATCCCTGTTCTCTATTCAGATATTGGAGGAAACAAAGGACGAAAAATCAGTTTCAACACCTTTACAGGTGAAGTGGAACTTGAATACATTGGCAATAAGAATAGAACACAATAGATATATGTACATAGAAATCATGGACACTACCCTGCGCGATGGGGAACAAACATCGAGCGTGGCTTATACAGCTGCTGAAAAGTTACACATATCGCGTTTGCTGCTCGAAGAAGTAAAAGTTGATCGTATAGAGGTAGCGTCGGCACGCGTATCGGCAGGAGAACTCGAAGCCGTGAAACGTATTACCGAATGGGCTGATAAAACAGGACGGTTAGAACAGGTGGAGGTGCTGGCTTTTATTGATGGCACACAATCAGTAGACTGGATACGTAATGCAGGAGCAAAAACCATCAATCTTTTGAGTAAAGGCTCGTTGAAACACCTTACGGGTCAATTACGCAAAACACCCGAAGCGCATGTGTCCAACATTCGACAAATCATCGGTAACGTGACGCAATCAGGTATGAAAACCAACCTTTATTTAGAAGACTGGAGCAATGGTATGCGTCATTCCAAAGATTATGTATTTTATTTGGTAGACCATCTCAAGGATACCCCCCTTCAACGCATCATGCTGCCTGATACATTGGGAATATTAGCGCCCGACGAGGTCTTCCGTTTTTGCAAAGAAATGTGTGAACGTTACCCCAATGTTTGGTTCGATTTTCATGCGCACAACGATTATGATCTGGCTGTCGCCAATTCGCTCGCTGCCGTCAAAGCAGGAATACGTGGTATCCACACCACTGTCAACGGCTTAGGCGAACGCGCCGGAAATACTCCGTTGGCAAGTGTTGTGGCTGTGTTGAAAGACCACACTGATATTGCACTTCGCATCAATGAAGAAAAATTGACATTGTTGAGCAAAATGGTGGAAACGTTTTCTGGTATCCGTATCCCGTCTAACAAACCCGTTGTCGGCGAAAATGTCTTTACACAGGCCTGTGGTGTACATGCTGATGGCGACAACAAGGACAAACTCTATTTCAACGACTTGCTACCCGAACGTTTCGGACGTGTCCGCAAATATGCCTTGGGCAAAACTTCGGGTAAGGCAAATATCGCCAAAAATCTCGAAGAACTCGGTATTCAATTAGACGCCGAAGCCATGAAGCGTATCACTAACCGGGTGATTGAACTTGGCGACCGAAAGGAAAACGTTACTGCCGAAGACCTGCCTTATATCATTTCGGATGTGCTGCAAAGCGAAGGCATCGCCCAACATATCAAAGTGCGCAACTATTCGCTGAACGTAGCACAGGGCTTAAAATCCTCGGCCACGCTCAGCCTCGAAGTCGACGACAAATGCTACGAAGAAACCGCATCTGGTGACGGGCAATACGACGCTTTTATGAACGCTCTGCGCAAAATTTACGCGCCACTCAACAAAAAACTGCCCAAATTGACAGATTACGTAGTTACTATCCCGCCCGGTGGCCGTACCGACGCACTCGTGGAAACGGCTATTAGCTGGCAAACCGATGAAGGTCGCGAATTTAAAACACGCGGATTGGACCCCGATCAAGCAATTGCGGCGATTAAAGCAACCGTGAAGATGCTGAATATGATTTGAAAAAACATTTATACCAAATCATCATGAGTAACGAACAAAAAAAGAACACGATCCAAAACATTAGAAAAATGAGCTGTTTATTTCATGTGAAATTCATGTGAATTACTCGTGAAAACTTGGCCAAAAAAACATTTGCATTTCTAAATTCGTTCATCGTATAATCAGGTTTGGCAAATTTCAAAATTTTATTTCCCCGTTTTATCCATCAAATATCCACATATCATTCACCGACGCCGGTATTTTAAATATCAACAATCAGGTTGCGAAAATAGATATTGACAAATGTTAATATAAATCAAAAAAAGTTGTTTATCAATGTTTTCAACAAATACAACCTGTTCATAACATTTTAACAAATATCAAAAACAAAAGATACAAATTTTTAAAAAAAAAGTTTTCAATATATTCAACAGTTCAAAATCATCAATATATTTTATATAAAAAAATATTATTATTTTATTCTGTTGCAGAAAGTGCAAATTTGTCTACTTTTGTGGTTTCATTGAAAATCAATCAAAAGTTATGTTCGAGAATTTATCAGACAAGTTAGAGAGAGCGTTCAAGAACTTGAAAGGGGAAGGTAGAATTACCGAAGTAAATGTTGCTGAAACGCTTAAAGAAGTTAGAAAGGCGCTCCTTGATGCCGACGTAAATTATAAAATCGCAAAAGAGTTTACAGATAAGGTAAAGGAAAAAGCTCTGGGAATGAATGTTCTCAAATCAGTGAAGCCAAGTGAAATGCTTGTTAAAATTACGCACGATGAACTGTCAACGCTTATGGGTGGACATGCTGCTGATATTTCGTTGAAAGGAAGTCCGGCTATTATTCTTATTGCTGGTTTACAAGGTTCTGGCAAAACTACTTTCAGTGGAAAATTGTCAAACTATCTGAAAACGAAGAAGGGACGTTCACCTCTTTTAGTAGCGGGTGACGTGTACCGTCCGGCTGCTATAGAACAATTAAAGATATTGGGCGGACAAGTGAGCGTACCAGTGTATACAGAAGATGAGAACAAGAATCCAGTAAAGATTGCTGAAAATGCAATAAAACATGCAAGGATGCATGGGTTTAATACTGTAATAATTGACACAGCAGGTCGTTTAGCCGTTGATCAGGAAATGATGAACGAAATAGAGACAATTAAAAAAGCAGTAGATCCAGACGAAATTTTGTTTGTAGTCGACTCAATGACAGGACAGGATGCGGTAAATACGGCAAAAGAATTCAACGACAGGTTAGATTTTCATGGGGTGGTACTTACAAAATTAGACGGTGATACACGTGGAGGTGCGGCTATTTCTATTATGTCTGTTGTAAGGAAACCCATAAAATTCATCAGTTCAGGTGAAAAGATGGAAGCATTAGATATCTTCCATCCTGATCGTATGGCGACCCGTATTTTGGGGATGGGAGATATCGTTTCTTTAGTTGAAAAGGCTGAAGAGCAGTATAACGAGGAAGAAGCTCGAAAACTGCAAAAGAAAATAGCAAAGAATCAATTCGATTTTAACGATTTTATCAGCCAGATTCAACAAATAAAGAAAATGGGCAATCTAAAGGATCTTGCTTCAATGATTCCGGGTGTTGGAAAAACAATGCGTAATTTGGACATTGACGATGATGCTTTTAAAAGTACTGAAGCCATCATTCAGTCAATGACCCCAAAAGAAAGATCAAATCCTGCACTGTTGAACGGAAGTAGACGTTTGCGCATAGCAAAGGGTAGTGGTACAGATATTCAGCAGGTAAACCGACTTATAAAACAATTTGATGAAACAAAAAAAATGATGCGTGCAATGACGGACAAGACAAAGGTAGCAAAGTTGATGCGGAACGCACAAAAAAGATAGCTCAAAATTTCCTTTAAAAAATGCGAATAGCACTATAAAAAATATTTTTTATGTCCATTCGCAATTCATGATATTTAAAAATATTATGAGTTATAATGTTGTATATAAGTTAATTATAAGGAATGTGTGTAATTTTGTATATCATTTCCTTCATTAGATCACCATTAGAAGTCGAAGAATTACCTACCCCTTTTGATTTAAGATCATATTCGCGCAGGATAGATATGATTTGTATAATATTTTGTCTAGAATATTTCCGGGAAGCTGATTCATAATCTTTAACAAAAAAAGCGTTAATACCAAGAGCTGAAGATACGGACGATTGACTTTTATCATTGAGATAGTGGAATTTGAGGAGTTTGATAAAAAAGTTGGAAAATAGAGTTCGAGTGACAGTATTCATGTCATTTTCATTTACTTTTGGATTTCGAGAAAAATGATCGATAATCCTGTTGGCTTTTAGGACATTCTTATCACCAATGGATTTAATCAGTTCAAATACATTGTATTCCTTGCTAATTCCAATGTTGGTTTCAATATGTTCAGCAATAATTTTTTTTTCATTTGCTGGGAGTGTAATAATCAATTTGTTTAATTCATTGATTATTTTGCTCAAATCAGTACCTATATGTTCTGTAAGTAAGGCTGAAGCAACAGGGGCAATAGAATAGCCGCGTTCCGTCAAATAATGGTTAATCCATTCCTGTACTTTGTTTTCATAAAGTTTTTTAGATTCAAAAAGTGCAATATCTTTATGTTTGTCAAGATTTTTGAAAAGTTTCAATCGTTTGTCGAGTTTGTCTTTGTAACAAATCACTAAGATTGTTGATTTGAGGGGTTTTTCGATGTAAAACAGCAGTTTATCAATTTCTTTCAGATTTTGGGCTTCTTTGACAATAACTAACTGATATGAAGACATCATAGGAAATCGTTTTGCAGCGTCTAATACAGAATAAACACTTGTATCTTTGCCATAAATAACTATTTGGTTAAATGATTTTTCTGATTCATTGAGTACATTTTCGGATATATAATCCGAAACAGTATCTATAAAATAGGGTTCATCACCAGCTAAAAAATAAACCGGACGAAATTGTCGTCTTTTTAATTCGATCATGATTTGTTCAAATGTCATATATTTCTATTTATATCGTTAAAAAATATTTTAAAAATTCTGAAACAAATGTAGAAAAAAAACGTATACAAAAAAAATAATATGCAGAATGCAACGTATAAAATTGAAAATATTGTTTGTGTTGTTGATGCTGGTTCCTATCCCATTCAGTTGTAAGGACAATTGTGACAGTATGGATTTATTTAGGGAACCCTATTTTTCGATGCAGAACATTTCGTTCAAATATGTTGATTTATATTCAATTAATATAAAGTCAAAGAAATTGATGTGGAAACGTGTCGATCAGGATTATGATAATATTGAATATCCATGCGACAGTTTAGCCTTATACTTTGAGGCGCCCGACACATCATTAATGTATCATTCACAAAAAATATTGAAATCTGCTTCTTGTTTTACGCAAGAGGCTTTTGCATGTAATGTTAAACGTAATGGTTATGCGGGCACTCGTGATTTAGTGGATAAGATTTACATTTCAAGTAATTATGATTTTGACGAAACACATAACAAAGATGACAATTTAAGTGATATTGTTGGTATTTTAGCTTATACTACAAATGCTAATACTGATACAGAAGATAAATGGATTCCATTGGAAGAATATAATCGAGATTCACCCTATGAAGCGCCTGCACGTTTTCATCTGATAATTAAGAGAAAACCTACAAAATCTAAAAAACAGCAGTTCGTAATCAAGTATTATATGAAAAATGAAGAAGGGGAGGTTTCAAAGTTCTTCAATATTACTACTCCTGTTTTTAATGTGAGGTAATTGACCTTTACTCAAATAAAAACGCCACGGTTTATCTTTCCATTCTTTAGCATAATGAACTCCAATTCGTTTACTTGTTTGATATTGAGGTTTGAATCCATCGTTTTCAATCCAAATCCTGTTTGAAACAGTGATATCTTCATTATAGAAGTTTTTGGTGATCTGTAATCTTCTGGAAAGACGTCCAGGTCCATAAATACCTTCAAGACCACGAATCAATACTGCTTGGGGATCATTTTCAAGGCCCGTTACAATATTTAACATCCAATACATACCATATATTAGGTAAACATATATACACCCTCCTGAATGAAACATAGCTTCAGTACGGGCAGTGCGTCCTTTACTTGCATGACAAGCCAGGTCTTCTATACCACGGTATGCTTCAGTTTCAGTGATCCTGTAACTTACTAACTCCTCTCCTACCCTACATACCAAAATTTTGCCAAGCAATTCCGGAGCTACAATTAGAACATCGCGCGAAAAAAAATTTCTTGTTAATTTTTGCATCGATTTTATGTTAGATTACTCGTAGTATGTATCCTTAATGTTTTCGCTAAAAATTGAATATATCTCATGCCATTTGGGATTAAAAGAAAGTAAGTCCAAATGTCTTTGCAACAATTTGGTGTCATTCCTGACAGCGGGACCTGTTTGTACATACTTTGGATTTCCTGAAACAATCGCTTTATTTGCAGTTTCGGAGATCAATGAAGAAAGGATATTAAAATCAAATCCGGATTGCTCTGCTACTCTTGCAGAGAGATGATAGAGATGATTAACAAAATTACAACAAAAGATTGCCGCTAAATGAAGTTGTTCCCGTTCTTGAGATGTGGCAATATATACATTTTGTGAAATCTTCTTTGCTACATTAAGAAGTATCTGCAGATTATCCTGCGTATTTGCTTCAACAAAAATTGGTATTTTTAAAAAATCAACAGAGTGTCCCTTTGAAAACGTTTGTAAAGGATAAAATACTCCGTAATTTTCAAACTTTTTCGAAAAAATTTCAATTGAAACACTACCGGCAGTATGAACAACCAGTCCACCGTTTAGATTGATCCTGTTGGAAACAGATTCAATTGCGTTATCACTGACAGAAATAAAATATATTAACGCATCTTTAATAATATCGGCAATATGGGTTGTATATGGAACATTCAATAATTCAGAAAGTTCTTTTGCTGATGTCTTAGTGCGGCTATAGATTTGCGCTATCTGAAAACCTGAGTTATGCAAGACTTCAGATAAATGGGTAGCAAGATTTCCCGCACCAATGAATACAACTTTCATTTCTGTTGTTCCATCCTATTAATGATGTCATCTACAGTCATCTGACTGTTAGGAAGAAGATCAGGCGGACAAAGACCAATACGCTTGACCACCTGAAATCTTTTACATTTCTCACGACCAATGGAGCCATTGTGGCAATATAAACTCTTATAGGTCTGGATCAATACTTGTTTTTCTTGTAGTACTCCAGAATATATCGGGCATTTGACCGATCTTTCACAGATTTTATCGTCATCCATTGTTCAAAATGTTTTATTTTCTGTTTGAAAACAAATATCATGCCAAATTATGTTTTTAGTTTGCACAACTTTTTTACTTTCCTGACAAGAAACTGTAATTACCCGATCCTACTTCAAACACAGCGTAATCGTCTTCTATTCTCAAAAACTTTACACCTTTTGCTATCGATGCTTTTTGTCCACTTTCGGTTACCTGTGCTTTGTCCGTTGCCGGGAGATACACTGTGGCGATGGTATTTCCGGGAATGGTGATTTCCCATTGGAATGAGCTGCCATTCTTTTGCCAGTGACTCTTGATCAGCCCATGTAGCGATTGATACGACGTCTTCACATAATCCAAACCATCCACAGGATATGGACGCATGACTATCTTTTCAAAAGCAACACTGCCCGGTGCATTTTGAATACCTGCAAGATATTCGTAGAACCATACAATGAGATCACCCAACAGCATTACGTGATTGTGCGAATTCATGGCAGGATCGGCAGTGTTTCCGTTCCAAAGTTCCCAAATGGTGGTTGCACCATGTTCAATCATAAAACCCCAACTCGGATAGTCGCGGTTGGTAGCAATGCGGAAGGCAAGATCAGCGCGTCCGCGATCTGATAATCCGCGCATCAGCCATTGGATACCTACTAAACCAGTGCTAACATGTCCTTCAAATTCTTTTTCGGTCTTATCGACAATGTTTTGGAATACCTTGTCATCAAACCCTTCGGGAACCATGCCGTAGCAAAGTGACAGAAGATTAGCTGTTACAGTATTGTTGCTATACTGCGCTGTTTCTCTGTCGAAGAATTTTTCGTTATAAGAATTTTTTACAACAACAGCCTCATCGGCGAAAGCCTTGGCATCGGCGGGTTTGTTGAGTATATTAGCAAATCGTTCAAGCAGAACCAGCATGCGATAATAAAATGTTGTGCCGAGCACTGCG
>JGI24702J35022_10002146_pt1 | contig 12175 bp, 8 predicted proteins | sample TergutTh196P4_FD_35022 | JGI IMG/M metagenome (IMG submission 35022)
ATTAAATATTCTCCTGTAGAATATCTTTTTTATGGTGTAAATAGTTCTGTTTCAGGCGTTGGTTATAATATAGTAAAGGCATTAAAAACATTAGGAAATGATCCTTTGTTTTTTTCAATAATTGGAAACGATCTGTTTAAGGAGGTTATATTAAAAGAATTGAAAAGAAATGAAATAAAAACAGATTATATTTTACCCCTATTGGAACAAACTGTCCAATCTGGGATATTATTTGACGGGAATAATAGAAAAATACTGTTGGATTTAAAAAATATTCAGGAGATAAAATATCCAGATGAAAAAATAAACAGTGTAATAAATCAAATTGATATTGGGATTATATGTAATATAAATTTTTCAAGAAATTTCTTAAAAATATTAAAGGATCATAAAAAAATAATTGCCACAGATGTACACGCCCTTAAAGATATAAATGATGATTATAATAATGATTACATAAAATATTCTGATATATTGTTTTTAAGCAATGTAAATATTATTGGAGAAGAAAGGGATGTAATCAGGCAATTGTATGAAAAATATAATCACAAAATTATAGTAATTGGTATGGGGGAAAATGGATTATTAATTTATACGAAAGAAAAAAAAGAAATACAGTATTTTCCAGCAGTAAAAACAAGGGAAGTTGTAAATTCAGTAGGTGCTGGCGATGCATTATTCTCTTGTTTTATACATTATTATAATAAAACAAAAGATGCGTATTATTCAATAAAAATGGCAATGGTATTTGCTTCATATAAAATTGGCGAGAATGGAGGGGCAAATGGTTTTTTATCAGAAAATGAATTAGAAAAAAAGAAACAATTCATTATTTAAAAGTTTATAAAATATCATACACTGACAGTTTAGAAAAATGTGCTGTTTCTTTTCCTGATTATGGGTATAATAAATTATATGCCAGAGCCTGCCTATTTAAATACAACAAAATCTTCTGATTTTAAGATTTCTAGCGGGAAATTCGCCCATAGAACTGTCCCAAAGAAGGAACTCATTGATGGTCTTTATGAAAACAGAGACTTTTTGACACAACAAATTATTACATATATTGGGAATAAACGTTCTCTTTTAAATTTTATCACAAAAGGAATACAAATTGTTCAAAAACGTCTTAATAAAGAAAAATTGAACATTTTTGATGTTTTTACAGGTTCAGGCATTGTAGCCCGTCATTGCAAGCAGTTTTCAAATTACCTTCTTGTTAATGACTTAGAAAATTATGCCACTGTTACTGGTGAATGTTATTTATCAAACAAAGATGAAATAAATTTGATGGTTTTAATGGATATATATAATGAACTTCTTGAAAAAATTGAAAACAATCCATTAGAAAAAGGAATAATTACAGAATTATATTCTCCAAAAAACGATAATAGTATAAAAAAAGACGAACGCGTTTTTTACACACGCAGAAACGCAATGTATATTGACACTATGCGTTTTTTAATTGAATCCGTTCCGGCACAATATCAAAAATATTTTCTTGCTCCATTAATTGCAAAAGCATCAATTCACGTAAATACTTCCGGTGTATTTAAGGGATTTCATAAAAATAAAGAAACTGGGCTGGGACAATTTGGCGGCAGTAACAGTGATGCTCTTTTTCGTATTAAAGGAAATATAGTTTTACCTTTTCCTGTATTCAGTAATTTTAGTTGTAATTATACAGTATATAATGGAGATTCTAATCAGATTGTAAAGGAAGTACCAGAAGTAGACTTAGCATATTTGGATCCGCCTTATAATCAGCATCCTTATGGCTCAAATTATTTTATGCTTAACCTTATACTCGAAAATAAGTATCCGGAAAATATTAGTAATGTTTCCGGAATACCGAACAACTGGAATCGTTCTGCATATAATAAAAAACAGTATGCTTATTCTGCGTTGTCCGAGTTAGTGAATAACATAAAAGCAAAATATGTTCTAATTTCATTCAATTCAGAAGGGTTTATTTCCCTTGATGAAATAAAAAAAATGTTAAAAAAAATAGGTAAAGTACAGATATTGGAAACATCATATAATACATTTCGCGGTTGCCGTAATCTAACAAATCTTGCTGAAAAGGAGAAGCGTGATATTCATGTTACCGAATACTTGTATTTGCTGGAGAAATAATTTGGCTGGTAAAGACAAGAGTTTACTATACATGTGTTTACTATACATGTTGACAAACTAGTATATTTATAATAATATTGATTCTAATATTTATTATTAGAGGTTTATATGAAACGTTTTATTATTATTTTAATGATTTCATTTTTTATGTGGGCTTGTACCAGTGCACCTTCTGTACCACAATTCTCGTCTTTTAGTGATTATCCAACTGATAATCATACAATGGTATTTTTTAGAGCAATAGGAGGTAAAGGCATAAGTCTTATTGATACTTGTATAATAACAAATCCTACAGATTTAGAAACAGTGAAAGAATTTAACTATGATGATCCTGATCAGATCTCAATATTACGAAAATGGAGAATAGATCTTAATGCAGTTACTATTTTATATAACATTGATGTTATAAGGTCTGATGTTGCTATGTTTAACTTACCAACCGAAATAAATGAAGTTGGAATTCTTCTTTATGGCGGATCTGGCGGGCAGTCAAATAAAGTACAATTTTTTGTATTGCCAATTGATCATGAGGATAGAAGGCAAGGATTTGTATTTGAATTAAGCATTGATACTGTTGAACCAGATATTAGAAAATTATCTAATGATGAATTAGAAAATGAATATAATTCATTTTACCGTAGGTATGCTTTTCAAAATGATAAAAACAATAAACCTCAAATTGGTTTTATAATGAAATAATTACTTAAAACCAACTATTTTAAGGGCGGCTAAAGGTGTTCGGCATCTTTTTTAAACCCAATAGAGAACCGCTCTAACAGGCTGTCAAGCTGTTTTTGGGAAGTAATGCCGTAATTTTCAAGAGGGATTAGTTCAAATTGCTCGTAAGCAACAGATCCGTTTTCATATTCACAGAACATATTTGCAAGGTATACACATTCCACTAATTCACGATATTCGGTTGGAGCAGCCGATGGATTATGGTGATATCGAATAGCCATAATAAGATTATTTGGGAAATTCCATTTTTCCGCTATTAATGCTCCAATGCTGGTATGATTCATTCCGGCAGATAAATCTTCAAGTGTGGCAATGGGAATATTTCTTTCCATACAGAATGCTCTAATTTTATCAAGTAATTCAGGATGAACAGTTGAAAACACAATTTTTCCCATATCATGCAAGATTGCACAGACAAATACATCATCTAGCAAATCATTGTTTTGTTTGAAATTTTTAGCCAGGTTGAAAGCATAAAACGCAGTTTTATAGCTATGTTCCCATAATTTCTTTTTTTCACTTGTGTCATTGCCGAGTATTCGTTGCGTGCCGTAAGAAAACAATAAATTTTTTATTCCTTGGATGCCGACCATTTTTACCGCATCAAAAATATTGTCAACGCGCTTTGACAGCATATAATATGCAGAATTGACGATTCTGAGCAAATCGGCGGTAAGCGCAGGGTCTGTCGATATTTGACGCGCAATAGTGGTCATGTTTGAATCCGCTCTGTTAATTAGACGCTGAATTTCAAGAATATTTTCCGGAAACTGCGGTAAAGAGGTAATGCTATTGGCAATAACCTCGGAAAGAACAGATATATTTTCAACACGAATCTGATCCAGCGGAACCATTATTCTGGCAATGGTTTCTTTATTATTGCTGCGAATATCAAAACAATCTTCGTCTAGCCCCATTTTTTTAAGCATTAACACAAGAATAACAAGCCCAAGTCCAGCTCCTTCAGAGTCGTCAAGCACCTGCGAAAGAGCGTCTTCAAGGGAGTTGTATTGCCGGGAACGGGCTAAACGATCATGTATTCTAATTAACTCTGTGCGTGTTATTGTTACGTTATTTCTAATTTCAAAAAAGATGATGTTTTCCCGAATTTGAATGATAACCCGTATATACAGCCCTTTTTCTTTTTGCAATTGAAGATAATGAGCAAGGTCTTTTATTGTATTTTTCTTAAAGTCGACCATTCCTTCTTTGTAATCATTGGCATTGGAAAGATCGTATCCGCGTTCTAAAAAATAAACCCTTTTGGTATTTGCTTTTTTTGCATTAGAGGCAAGTTCACGCACACAATACACAATAAAATCGGTAAGTTTTTCCTGGCCCGCCAGCCTAAGAAACACAGTGATAATATCTTCAAGATACACCTCTATCTCGCGGGGTAAAGTGAATGTGGTAATAGTTAAAGGAAGGCCAGATATAATAGCCTTTTTTATCTTAATTTCATCTACGGTTAGTCTTTTTGCAAAAGCCATTCCATGATCCTACCTGAAAATAAAATATTCCAACTATATTTTAGAATCAATATGAAAAAGAATCAATATGAAAAAAGCACAGTATTTGAGATAGTTTAAATAAAAAATATCCTTAAGGAAAGGGAAAGAACTACCTTTTTTGGGCTGAATAAACTATAGTATAAACATGAGCTTAAGAGAAATTTGGATACCTCAAGCCCTAATTGTCATTTTTTTGATAATACCTGCATTAAGGCCATTAATTAAAAAACTTTGGCCAATTGACGGGCTTTCATGGCTGCCGTTATTAGCTCTTGGCACAATGGCGGGAATCTTTCCTGCTTATGGTTTTCGCCCTGAATGTTTGCCAATGCTTATATTTGTTATTCTTTATAATCTGATAAATATTAATGCCCTTGTATCCAGCATTAAACGACGGCCAGGCTATTATTTTAATAATAGAAGATTTTTTAGGACAGTGCTTTTGATTGTTATTTTAGGAGCCGCAGCCCTTCCAATGTTTGTTTTTTTGCCTATAAATTATGATGGACCAAACATCGAAACTGTTTTTGTAAAAACCACTAAAATTACAGACGCCGAAAGTAAAAATGAATATTTTTTGCAAATTTTTGGCAATATTCAAGAAAATAAACCGGCTATATTTATTGTACCGCCTGATTTTGGTTCATCTAAATCAATTGAATTTATTTGCAGCGGCCTTTGTGAAAAAGGGTTTATTGTTATTACTTATTCCCGCAAAGGATACGATAACCCCCTTACTACAGAAAACAGCGTCAGATATTTAAGCTCATTTGGCAAACTTTTTTCACATTGGAACGTTAACAGAAATGTAAATGATAATACAGAGATGAACGAGGAACGGGCAGGGATGGAAAAGGAAAGGAAATATGATGTGGAATTTTTGCTGCCGCGTCTTGTGTCCTTGATAAATAACTCAAAAAATAACAAAAATCCGCCGTTGCTGTTTATTGGTTACGGGGCAGGCGGTTCAGCAATTTTCTTTCTTGCCCAAGAAAAAAAAATATTTTCAAACTATCAGAATATTATTGGCATAATTGCCGTCGAAAGCAGGCTCTGGTCAGCATCAATTCAGAGAAAAAACACAGAAATTTTTAAACCAACAGGCAGCATTGATGAATATCGCTTACAGCATTATAATGAAATTTTTAAGGGCGAATCTCAAACATGGCTTGAAAGACAAACAGAAACACAGTTAAGCGCAAAAGTTCCGGTATTATTTATAGTTTCCGGCAGAATGCTGGATTATCAGGAAGAAGAAAATCCATACAAAAACGTGCTTGAGGAATTTCACTTTACCTCCGGTCCTGTAGCTCTTGCCGCTATTGAAAACGCAGGGCCTTTTGACTATCAGGATTTTCCTTTTACGCATCCGATATATTCTTTTTTCTTTTCAGGAAAACAAAGCGTAAAAAAAGAAGAAAATTCTGTCAAAGACACAATAAATCTTTTTTCAAATTTTGCATTTTTTTTATTGGAAAGAGACGGTCATCAATTTTCTCCGCCCGGACGAATAAACGGAAGCCTGTATGTAGAAAGTAAAGCTATGCCTGGTTTACGGTTAAGGTAAAAAGCTATTAAATAACGGCTGTCAGCAAAAAACGGATAAAAGCCTGTTGCCTTATTCTCGCCTAAAGCTAAGAAAATGCTGTTTTTCGAATTTAACTGTTTCCTTTTTATAGGACCGATAATGTTTCACGTGAAACATTTATTAGAAAAAGACGGCAATCAATTTTCTCCGCCCGGACGAATAAACGGAAGCCTGTATGTAGAAAGTAAAGCTATGCCTGGTTTACGGTTAAGGTAAAAAGCTATTAAATAACGGCTGTCAGCAAAATGCGGATAAAAGCCTGTTGCCTTATTCTCGCCTAAAGCAAAGAAAATGCTGTTTCTTGAATTTAACTGTTTCCTTTTTATAGGACCGATAATGTTTCACGTGAAACATTATAGCAAATTAGGCAAACAGAGAAGCTTCGTCAAAACCATTATTTCGAATTAAATTATTACCTATCAATATTTTTTTTAAATAGCACTGGACATTCCTGAAAAATTTTGATAAATTTAAAGCAAGTTGCAAACCTCGGTTTGTTTCATAATTTTCTCTTTACAAAACTAGCGGTCTGTCAGATCGCTAGGGGCCTTTAGCTCAGTTGGTTAGAGCTGCGGACTCATAATCCGTAGGTCCGGGGTTCAAGTCCCTGAAGGCCCATTATTGGGAAGCGATAAGATAATTAATTTATGCAGGTTTCAATACGGGAATAACTGCTTCACTAAGTTCAATGGCTGCAGGAAAATCTTTAGTTTGCAGTAAAACAGTTTCTCCGTCCATTTGCGCAAGAATAGGATGCAATGCAGAAAATTCCACTTTGTGGGCATTGAACAAAATTGCTTCAGGCCTGTTAATATGAGTTCCTGTGGAAAAAAGCCCCTTTAAAGTTAGTTTGCGCAGTAATTTCGTTTGACGAATGGCACATACATTACGGTCATCGGGAAGTATTTTTTTCTGTGAACCGTAAGTCCTGTGTCCTGATGCCCCAACTGCAAGCAGAAGCAATTTTTCATAAAGAGTAATAATTTCGCTGCCATGCATGTCTGTTGCTTGCACATTCATAAAATCAACCTTGTAAATACGGTCATACAGCAATGAGGCGATGTCTACCCATAGCTTGTAAAAATCACCAGGCAGTTTTCCTTTCATTTTATTGGTCATGTGGGTAACAAAAGCATCAAGCCCGACAGAAAGGATATTAAAAGCAAGATATGGCCCCTTATCTTCGGCAGGACCGCCGGGAGCAGTAAGTAGGCGCAAAGCAGGAGCAAATTGAATTTGAGTCGGCTTAATCAAAAGTTCAAGCGCATCATAGAGATACGGTGAATCTGAGCCATCGTTGCCTGTTCCCATTGGCAAGCGGAGAATCGCCATATTTGAACGAATTGCAGCAGGAGCATGAAACAAAGCTGACAGTACTTCAAGGCTGGTGCCGTCTCCGCCTGCCGTTATTATTAAATAAAAATAACTGCTGTTTATTTCAGCTTCGCCGATTAACATTTTTGTAAATTCTGCGGCATCGCCTTTCATTTCGGTCAATAACAAGCCGCTGCCGCATAAATGCCTATCGTTAACCTTGTCGATAATTTTAGCAGGCATACAGATTTCCCGCTTTGGATTTGATTTCGCTTTTTTACGAATTTCCTCGATGGCATGGCTGCCTTTTTTCCAGCGGGAACTAATGGTAAACCCGCCCGCACTTGGGTTTGCTAGAATTATCCACCGTAGGTTCCTTCCAGATGCAACAAGCGAATGGGAACAAATATCAGCTAACGATTCATCAAAAAATAAATACTTCTTCGCAGAGGTCATATAAAGTTAAACTCTCCTTTAAAAATAACCAATCCTACCGATTGGGGAACTGGTAAATTTTCATGCCGTTTTATTTTGAATAAAAGGCAATTCTCTCTGCGGCTCCGGTGCAATAACGCCTGCTAATAAGCGATTAATAATTTCCCTGTTATCTAATAGGCTTGATATTGAAAGGTTTTGGTGAATTCGGGAAATTGCTTCCGCAAAAAGCCCCGATATATTTACACTAACATACCATTCTCGTTTTAGAACTTCTTCGTGGTATACTGCATTGGTGCCGATAATTCTGTAAAATAATCCTTCCTCGTAGGCTTTGTCAAAATAAGCAATTGCGTTTTTAGAAAATAAAGGAAGGCTGATGGAACAAATGATTCTGCGGGCTCCGTTCTCTTTGAGTATTTTCATGCCTTTAATCAAGGTGCTGCCGGTGCCAAGAATATCATCTGCCATAAAAACAATTTTATCTTTTACATCACCCATAAACCGTATTTGTGAAATATTTGAATCCGATGCATTCTTGCTTATTTTGGAATAATCTCTTTCTTTGTACAGCAAGGCAAGTGGTTTTTTTAAGGCTGATGCAAAGAATTTATTTCTGTCTACAGCGCCGGTATCAGGAGAAACAACCACAAAGTCATCGTTGATAATACCGTTCATTTGAGCAAGAGTTTTAATAATTTGATAACTTGCATGCAGGTTTTCCATCCTCATTCGGTTAAAGGAATTCCGTATATCTCTGGAATGAATGTCCAGTGTAATGATGTTGCTAACGCCATATTGCTCTAGCGTTTTTCCAATTAACCCTGCCGCCAGGCCTTCCCTGCCTTTTACTTTATGCTGCCGGGAATAGGGATAATTCGGTATTACCACAGAAATTTGCTGTGCCCCTGCCTGGCGCGCTGCATCAATAGTAACATAAAGTGTCATTAAATGATCGTTAATTGAAAAAATCTGTCCATCTTCGCAGCCTACAAACTTTAACGGGTAGTGGTTTTCCACATCTTGAATAATAAACACATCCTTGCCGCGGATAGATTCCATTATCTCTGCTTTAATTTCCCCGTTTGCAAAACATGTAAATTGAACCTGTGTTTTAAATTTTGGAACATTATTTTTTCCATTTCCATTGGAAGGAAAAGATACAGGACGGATTATATTGCTAATAAAACTTATCTGTTCATTAACTTTTTCAATGCTTAGATTATAATCTTTTGCAAGATTTTCTGTTAACCGATCTTTTCTCCTGCGGTACAGTTTTTTAAGATGAAAAATAATTTCATCTGCAAACACGTCTCCGCCGGGACATGCAATAATGGCAAGTTCTGCCAGGCTAGAATACTTCAAAAGGTAACCCTCTAATTAGTAATATCATAAAAAAGCAAATTTGGTCAAGATAGGGGAAGCTGATAAAGGGTATAATACCGCAGGGCAAGCCCTGCAAAGGAGTTGCTTACGCAACAATCAAAAGCCTACGGCGGCTTTCCGCGGCAAGCCGCGGGGTATTAAACCCTTCGTTTCCTCATTCGCTCGGTCGTACCCGTGCAAGCACGGTCACGACACTCGCTCCATTCGTCAATAAAAAGATTTTATATTTTTTAATTCTACCCAAATACAAATTTTTATAGAACATGAAAAGGTTATAATTATTATAATTTTCTTAACACTATTCCCCTGCTTAATGGTATTTTTAATTTGCTATGTTCTTCAAAACCTTTACTTTTAATGTAATTTGATATACCGTTAAATTCATTTTTAGAAACTAAACCCGGTTCTACAATCATTATTAAACCGTTTTTATTAACCAAAGGTATAACTTCATTTAATAAATTTTCCTTATTTGAAACTTCGTGTACCATGTAAAACATCAATACAAAATCTACGTTTTCTTTTACATTTATACTGTCAGGTAAACATTTATGCAATATAATATTCTTTTCGATGGGTTTTCCGGTTATTTTATTTTTTATTATTTTCAGCATTCCATCCTGTATATCTACAGAAATTACTTTTCCGGTACCTTCCAATAATTCAGCAATTTCAATCGAGAAAACCCCGGGACCGCAGCCAATATCCAGAGCGGTAATATTTTTACTAATATACGGCTTTAATATTTTATTCGGGTTATGAAACAGTCTCCTGAATTTACTGTCCAATAATCCAGCAACTCTCATCGGACATACCATATGATCTTTATTTTCCATTTATCCCCACTGTATTAATTATTTTTATAATTTTAATGTAAATGCATTTTATGAATAATGTCAATAATGGGTATTTATGAATATAAAGCGACTCAAAAAATATCGATAAAATATTTGGCGAAATTCTTCCCATTGATTTTTTTGTAGTTCAATGTAATAATGACTATAGAGGCGATATATGAATTTATCTTATACATATTGGGAATCTAATGAAGCCGGTTATGTCGGTTATCTCAACCAATACCCTGAATACTGGACACAAGGAGAAAGCATCGAAGAACTTGAAAGAATGCTAGTAGCCTGTCGGTCTTGTGGAATTTTGCGGTAAATAACCGCAAAATTTTCCAACTTGAAACGACTGGATTAAATTAGAATTATTGAAAAAGACGGAGCGATTTTTATTAGGCATGGAAGCGACCATGATTGGTATAAAAACCCCCAAACAGGTGTATTTGAAGCAATACCTCGCCACAGGGAACGCCCTGGCACATCTGCGCTTGAGAATATTTTTGTAAATATTTAGTTTTTACAAGATACTAGAGGGATTCGGTGACTGACACCCAAGTATTTTTCACTGTTTCACTTTTTGGTGAAGGCGAATACCAAAACAAATGCTGGCGGTCTTCTATATATTTATTGATTTCAAGTGTCCTCATAAAATTACTGTAATCAATAAACAAACATTTATCAATAGACTGCGCAGACAGGCCACGAACCAAACGAACCAACACGAACTTTTACTACGAAATAACTCGATTTCCAATTCACCCCTACCTTTCTACTCAAACTCCCATCTGAGTCTTGGACTGTAATTGTCATTGGAGTTCGAAAAAAGCCATGGCCCATTGTCATTGCCATTGTCGTTGAAACCCAAATAACCTGAACCGGTCCAGAAAAGAGGCGAGCCATAATCCCAATAAGGAGAAAAATACATATTGGTTGTATTACTGCCATTATTCCCCTGGTGTCCAATTGTCAGCGAGGTAAAAGGAACCAGCTCGGGCAGGAGATAGTAACCGTCCTTTTTATAAAGAGTAACACCCCCGCTAAGGGTGCTGGTGCCGTAAGTAAAAGTAGACCATGCGTAATTATAATTTGTATTAACAGGTGTTGCTCTCCTACCATAGACCCGCATTACCTCCAGTGTAGCGCTTGCTGCGCTCCTGCCTGTAATGTTTTCATTTATTGCTAAGTTGTTTTGAAGTATACCGGTTATAGACTCCGTAGCATCGCCCTCAACATTACCCGCTATACCGCCCGCATAAACATCCGCATTGCTGCTCCGGACTGCTACTGATCCTCTTGCATAATTGTATTGTACGGTANCGGCGATTGCATTGCCGACAAGNCCGCCTGCCCGTAATTTTGTGTCATTACCAGTAGAGTTGGGATCGTCTATCAGCACATCTCCAACGGCATAGCAGTTTTCAATGCTCCCGATATATAGCCTTCCTACAAGCCCGCCGGCTTCTAAAAAGGCGTAACTACCCTGAAGATATACATTCTGCTGTGCAGTAACTATACCCGTAGCATAAGATTCACTTATGTCCATGTAATTAGCATACCCTACAAGGCCCCCGGTATAAACAGGTCTATTCGGACTTCTGCTCACCACATTAACATTGCCTTCGGCCCGGCATTGGGTTATTTTGCTGTTTTCAGTTATATCATAAGAGCGATTAGAATAACCGACAAGCCCGCCGGTATATTGATCCGATCTCCCTTTGGAATTTACTGTACCCCTTGACCAGCAGTTATTAAGTTCACTGCTTATAAGACTCCCGATAAAGCCGCCCATATATGCGTAAAATGGAGCCTGGCCGGCTTCATTTATTATGATAGGGCTGGTATTTCCGCAGTTTTTTACAGTTGACAGGGAAAGCGTTCCGCCAAAGCCGCCGAAATAAAAAGAATCGCTGCCCGCCACCTCAATCCGGTTGGCCCTGGAAAAGCAGTCTTCAAAGACACCAATGTAATTTTGGTCGGCTACTACGACACCTCCGATAACTCCGCCCACATTGGCTATTCCTCTGGATTGGAAAAATAATGTTCCCTGTTCGAATACACATTCCTTAAAACTTATTCTGGTAGAATTGGCGGTAAGGCCAAAAAGACAAGCGGCTATTCCGCTTGCGTATCTCGATCCCAGGTCCATCTGTAAATCAATATCACCACGGGCTGTGCAGCGGTAGAATGACCACTGGGTATTACTTGGGTAATCTGCGTCATAA
>JGI24702J35022_10002147_pt1 | contig 12175 bp, 9 predicted proteins | sample TergutTh196P4_FD_35022 | JGI IMG/M metagenome (IMG submission 35022)
TTGCTTTGGTTTTTGTCTTCGGGGCAATCAAAGTAGATGCAGTAAAATCCTTGTCTTCTGATTGTAGTTCCAATATTTGCTTTTGAAATTCTGCTTCTTTTTCAAGGATAATCTTTATTATTAGCTCCCTGTTGGGACAGTTTGCTTTGGGCTTGTTCTTCTGAAAATCCCAATTAGCAGGATTAATTGAAATTCCTAAACTTTGATACTTTGTTTTCCTGTCTTTACATACTCTCAACATTAAAGGACTATTCCCATTAGATAGTGTTTTATTCCTGTAACACACTACATTAACTGTTGCACTCATTGTTCTTTTTGTTTGATTTTTGGTTCAAACATTGGTTCAAACAAAAAGCTGAAATCACATAAAAAATGCTGCTATTCTACTCCATCCTACCCGATATAAATACCAACTTTTACGTCAAAATAAAGCCCAAAATCAAGTTTTTCAACCTTTTTCTATTGCTTGGAAGTGGGTATATGCAAATTGTATCTTATTGATTTTACTACGATTATCATACCCTCAAAAATAAAATCCACTATTATTTTGCACATTCAAAAATAAGTATTACTTTTGCATCACTTTTTTAACGGGCGTTTAGCTCAGCTGGTTCAGAGCATCTGCCTTACAAGCAGAGGGTCGGCGGTTCGAATCCGTCAACGCCCACTTGGAAATCAAGCAGTTACGGTAAAACGGGGCTGCTTTTTTTCTTTTAAAATGGTCTTTTGGGGGGGTAGTTTTGTTGGTGATCCTTTAAAAACCGGCAAAACCATTTTCCAGATTTTGCCGGTTTCAGTTATAGAAATATTGTGTCTACAGCTTTATAAATTTGCTTCTGTAATTGCTGATTTTCACAATATAAGTTCCTGATGATAAATGCGAAACTTTGATTCTCAATTGAGAACTGAAAGGTGCAAATTGAGAATTAATAATTATTCTTCCTGAATAATCAATGATTTGTACTATTTCATTTTCTGCATTCAAATTGTCTTTTTCAATGATTAATTCATTTTTTACCGGATTGGGATAAATTTTTATATTAGTCGCTTCAATCTGGTCAACCGCTGTATAGATAGCAAAGAAATCTTTCCATCCGTATGCGGCTTTATAGGCATTTACAGAGTTGAAAGGGACATATAACTTGCATGTGGTTTTATTCACGCCATCAAAAGAAGCATCGCCTACACTTGGCGGAATCGGGTTTTTGCAATGAATTTCCGTCAAATTACTACATTCCCTAAAAGATTCCTGACTGATACTTGTTATGCTCTCCGGAAGTGTAATCGAAGTGAGTTTAGTACATCCAACAAAAGCCCAACTATCTATACTTGTTATGCTTGAAGGGATACTGACCGAAGATAGATTCGTATGAGCTTCAAAAGCGCATGTACCTATTGTTGTCACGCCGTAATTGATAATTACACTTGTGATACTATTTTTTACGTTATACCAAGGTATCGAAGTAGTATTCCAACCTTGCATCGCCCCCGTACCTGTAATTGTAAGTGTTCCATTGTTGAGTGTTGCAATTACATCAGCAGCGATGGGAGAACCAATTTGCCAACTGTTTATTTGTTGAAAACTCACTGAAATAGTATGCTGTGCCGTAACATTTGAAAAAGTATAATATCCATTTGCTTTTGCTGTCGCATTAACATAACCATCGACCAACACCTGATTTATTTCATATCCATTATTTGGGTAAAAATTGAAAGTTTGGCTGCTGCCTTGATTGACTGATATATTACCGCTTGGCGAAATTGTACCGTTACTGCCCGCCGATGCTGTAATTGTATAAGTAGTTACCGGAGTTGTAGTCCATTTCGCATAAAGCGTGGTATTGCCTGCTGTGTTATATACAGTAGTAGCGAAGTACTGTGTGCCGTTGCCGTTTGTACCTGTAAACCAACCACCAAAGGTATAGCCGTTTTGGGCAGGTGTGGGCAGCGTTCCGACTTGTTCTCCGTAAGTGACGGTTTTGCTTGAAGGACTTACCGTACCACCTTGGGCGTCGAAAGTCAGGGAGTATGATTTTGCTTTGAAAGATACCGAAATAGTATGATTTGCAGTTACATTGCTAAATGTATAACTTCCTGATGAAACTGCCGACGAATTATTTACATTATCTACCAAAACTTGATCGATTTCGTAACCGGTATTTGGTGTAAATGTAAATTCTTGACTACTACCTTGGCTGACAGGTACACTACCGCTTGGCGAAATTGTACCGTTACTGCCCGCTGATGCTGTGATTGTGTAAGAAACAATATCTTCGCGTGTAATAACTATCGTGTAGGTTTTTTCACTTCCATCTTCCGCAGTTACAACAACAGGAAATGAGTTTTGCCCTACATTTAACGATTTAGACCCTATCCCTGAAACCGTTGCGTGAGAATCTGCCGCTGTTGCCGAAATAGTCGCTGAAGTTACCGAATTGGGGACGGTAACGTTATAATTTGTTGTACTTGCATTGAAACTTGGAGACAGGGAATAACCGTTTACGCTTAAACTTGACAAATTAGCATTGTCCGATACAATAGTAACCGTTACATATCGTTGAACGCCATCAACATCTTTTACAAATGAATACGGACGATAAGGCGAAGTCATATTTTCGGAATTAACGGGATAAATCCGATAGGTTCCTCTTGCCGGCATTGAAGTTAATCCATAGTCGCTTAAATTTGCGTCAATATTCCAATCTGTATCCCACCAGCCCCATCCTGGCTCCAAATTGTCGTCATTAATATGTGCAGGATTATAACCAATTCCGGTAGTTCCCGAATTGTCGTATAGTGCAAAGCCAAGTCGTAGAACTACCGGCGCATCTGTTCTATTGCCTATTCCACTTACAGTTACTGTAAATACTTGAGATAAACTCGAAATTGATGTCGAATTTGAAGTAAAATCGGTAATAGTAATTTCACCTGTGGGATTGGGTGTCCATTTCGCATAGAGCGTGGTATTGCCTGCTGTGTTATATACTGTGGTAGCATAGTATTGCGTGCCATTACCGTTTGTCTGCGTAAACCAACCGCCAAAAGTATAGCCGTTTTTGGTAGACGTGGGCAGCGTATCGACTTGTTCTCCGTAAGTAACGGTTTTGCTTGAAGGACTTACCGTGCCACCTTGCGCATCGAAAGTTAGGGTGTAGGTTGCTACAGCTTGCATAACACTTATTGTTTCAGTTATTCCACCGCCTGCAACCGTAACAGTTGCACTGCGAGAAGAAGTAGTATTTGCCGTAGCCGTTACAGTAAATGAGCCATTATTGCTTCCGTTTGCCAGTGAAGTTGTGAGCCACGAGGCATCATCCGATACAGTCCAAGATTGGTTAGAAGTAACTGTTATCGCCGAAGAAGTACCACCACTTGCAGGAAAATTGTAGGTTGTGGGTGAAACGGTGAGAGTAGCAGGTGTAGGACAATCAACTTTAATGTTGAAACTGCTTCCTCCTTCCCAATCGATTACTCTTATATAGTAATCAACCCCTGCTGTACAATTATATGTCATTGTGTTACCAACTGTTAAAAAAGCCAATCTGTCTGTACTCGAACAACCTGAGAACAAGCCTAAATCTACATCGCCACCATAAGTGATTGTTACTATGTATTCTCCTGAATTGGAAGCCGTGAATTTATACCAAACATCATTCTTATCAGAAGTATTATCAATGTGTGTAACGTTTGTAGTTGGTGTAGCGCCTGTTAAAGTTCCCGACACCAGCGTGCCGCAAGACAAAACGGTAGCATTGGCACACAGGTCGTTGGCAGGGGGATCGGGTTTTGGGATTACTGCTCCGTTGTACTGTAAATTAGGCATTCCCAAATTTTCATTCGGATCAATAAACCAAACTTTATCGAAATCCCAATTTACAAAGGTTGATTTTGTTTTAAGCTCCGCACTTGTACGGCCGCCGCTGTTTGTAATGTTTTGGGTTCCCGAATAGATACCGCTTATACTGCTGTGGTTTAGCCAATAACTATTAGTGATTTTCTCACTATTACTATGATTAGAAACGAACATTCCTGCATTAGCTGTGCCGCTGCCAAAGCTCATTGAGTAGTTTTCCACATAAGAATAGCAATTTGTGAGGCTACCTTTGTTTTGGATTGCGAACCCTGCAGATTGTTGACTTGCAGCGCTTAATCTATTAGGCGCAGCAACTGCTTGATTTGAGGCGTTTAGGCCAGTGGTGATCGCGAAGCAATCTATTATGTTTCCTTGATTTATTCCGGCAAAACCGCCAACATTGACATAGCCGCCATCGGCAGAGACTTGGTTGGAAATGTTTACTCCACATCGCTCAATAGTTCCGTTATCCAAAAAACCTACAAGGCCGCCCCAATAATTATCTTTTACACTTATGTTATTGCTGTAACGAACTATTAGGTCTTGAACGCTGCCTCCTTGTATACAGCCGAATAATCCTCCGTATTCGCTCGTTGAGGGGAGCTGGTTATATCCGGTTGCTGACGTGCTGCTATAGTTATCGAAAGAGCTTACCGTTATAATATATTTGTTCCCATCGAAATGGCCTTTGAAAGGGGCGTTAATGTCCACATATTCTCTGTTGTTAGAAGAGCCTGTTGTAGTGCCGACGCCGGAGCTAATATAACCGATGGGCAGCATGTCGCTCACAGTGATATTGCTTGTTAAGCGGAAATATGTGTTTGCATAATCTGCTCCGTAATATTGGGACCGTGCTAATGATTTTAGCTGATTCTGATTCGATATTTGATATGGAGAACCGGATGTGCCGCTGCCTGCCGCGTTTTCCAGGACATAAGCATTGTTATATGGGGCGCCGGAAAAGGTTTTGGCTGAGCCGTAGTTGGTATTGTTCATTGTGGACATTGCCGCGTACATGTCCAACACTTTTAGGCTGCCGTATGCTGTGTTTATTGTTCTTGCTGAGTGTTTTAGTATGGGGACGATGGTGCCGGGGGTTATTATTGATGCAGAGTCTGAAGGGCGCCAGGATATTAGGCTGGCTGCGTATGCAGCTACTATCGGAGCTGCATTAGAAGTGCCGTTTGTGGTAACCCATGCGGGGCCCCAGGGCATATCGTAATAGGTGCTGCTTATGTCTCCCCCCGGTGCCCATATATCCACTGCTTCGCCATAATTGCTTTTTATTGTAGATGTCCATAAAATATCATTGCCTGCAGTTCCTCCAACTGCAATAACATTATCTAAGTTAGCAGGTGTTACTGATCGTACATTTACACCATCGTTGCCGGCGCCGGCGACTGAAACAATGCCGCTGTTGTATGCACTGTTTATAGCTACTTGTGCTGCGGTGTCAGGGCCAAAACCACCTAGGCTCATATTGATGACACTAACACCTTGTTGAATAGCGTAGTATATACCATTCGTTACATTCGAAGGAATAATTGAGTTACCAGATGCTACTTTAATCGGCATTATTTTTATATTAGCTGCCGGAGCAAATTGTGCCACTACTCCAGCTACAAATGTTCCATGGTAATAAGTATCTTTTACATCGTTGTTGCCATCTAATACATTATAGCCGGTAACAATTTTACCATCGAAAATAGGATCTGTTGAATCGAATCCTGTATCAATCACTGCAACTATTACAGTTCTTTTGTATGAGCTTGATATTCCGTTATATGCGTCTGTGTATTGTTGGAAATTAACCGCGCTTTTTGCATCTGCATTTTCTTCCGCAGCTGTTGCTGAAGAGGATCTGGTTATTGGTTGGGAAATAATGCTTTTTTTGTCCGTCTCAACCGTAACCTTTTCAATTGTATCAGGGACATTGAGACGCAGAGGCATAGACAAAGGTAATGGGAAGGGTAGAGATAGAGGTTCATTCAAAGGCAAAAGCAATGGGAAAGCTGTAGCAATTGCCGTTGCGTCCTGAGGCATAACATGAGAAAAATCAGGGTGCGCCTTTGGCAGGTTAATACTGCCGTTATCACCAGGAGGGCTTGGGATATTTTCAATTTCAGGGAGTCGATAGAGTTCGTCAAATTCCGCATATTTAACATCCGAACGTTTCAGGAATTTCTTCAGCGCTTCTTGCGCCTGCTCATGCGTAGCGTAATAAAACATTGAGTAATATTTTGTATTAATAACAGACATTGCTGCGCCGTAACTGTCTATATTGGGATTATCCGTGCCAACTAAAACAACTTTTGAATAAAAAGGACGGGAAATTTTGGCCATTCCTTTTTCCACCTTTAAGGCAGAATTAAATAGTCTTGCAGTTTCACGTACAGGTACATAAAGCGTATTATCGCGTGCACGCATGAAGCGGAATTTTATTGTTGCAATACGACCATCAATCGTTACTTTGTTGGAATTTGCCTGCATTTTTATCGTGATTTCGGCATTTCTTTTGCCTGTGAGGTCGGGAATAATCATTGTTACGGTATCTGCATCATAAAAAATGCTTGCATCCTGTATTTCAGCCATTGTTTCTGCTGAAATATATTCAATTCCATTCAAATCAACCTCGACAATTCTAACGGCAGTATCCGCTCTTATACTTTTTAAGTTTTCACGAGAGAGTTTACTCGTGGCAGAAATAAAACCAAGCAGTTCATTTAAATCCTTTTCTTTATCTTCTGATTTTTTTGTCGTTTGTCCAAACATGTTGGCGCTAAATATCAGGCATACACACAAAATCGTAAAAAAGGCAGCCGTTTTGTTTTTCCTAAATCTCTTATACATAATACTTTAATTTAATGGGTTATTCTTAAAATTGTAATTTATTCTACTAAAAATCCGGCAAAAAAATAGCGTGGAAACAACCTGTCTGAAAACCAGGTTTCCACGCCTATACCTCCGGCAAGCTGTTCCACGCCGTATACTTACGGCGCTTCACTAACTTATTCTTGAGGTATAACCCAAAATTTGGGCTAATATTGTGGAAAATGGCTTTCAAGAATAGCAGCAAATCGCTATTTTTATATGTCTTATTCTGCGCTTATTAGCGCGTTCTTCTTATATCATACACACTTATTGTTAATAAATATTAGGCAAAATTAACGCTTTAGTTTTATTTACACAATTTTTTTGACAAAATTTATGCGCTTATTTTTCATCTTTGGTTGTTTTGTCTGGATTTTAATTTTAATCTTTTCTAAAAACTCTTTTTGTTCAAAAGGAAAGCACTTCTTTGAATTACTAACAAAAACAGCTTCTTATCCCATTTTTCTATGGTTGGATTTGAAGCTGTTTCGTTTTTTCTGTGATAAAACGATGTTTATTTTTGTTCCACCAATTTGTATTCACTTCGTCCGCTAATTTATCAATATCCGATTGTTTGGCTTTTGATTTGGAGGTGGCTTCTAAATATATTGGAGTAATCATTTGTTTTCATTAGGGTAATTTTCTTAATAATCTTGCAGAATGGTGAACGGTAACAATGTCAATATCAAATTCACTAATCAATTTATAAACAATCCGATAATTACCTCGTATCAATTCACGAATATTTTTGTTTTTAAATTCGGGAACTACTCTACCCGCAAGTGGATTTTGTTCCAAAATATCAACGGAGTTAAAAAGATAATTTACAACCCTTTGTGCATAAAAATAACTGTCCTTTTCGATGTAATCACCAATAGAGTCTAAATTTTCAAGCGCAAAATCAGTCCATTTTACTTTAACCATTTGGATAGTTTTTGTTTAGCTTGTTCCTTTGAATTAACTCGTCCATTTGCAGATTGTGATAAACCAATTTCCACTTTATTAATAAAAATTAGTTTATCAAAAAGTTGGTCAATAGAGAATTGTTCCGGCATTTTTTCCAATGTATCAAATACCTGTGTTCTTGTCAACATAATACAAAACAATTAAATTTATTATGCAAATATAATCATTTTTATTTGCACACACACACCGGTTGTCTAAAAACAATCGATGAAAATACAAAACAAAAATCCGGCAAAAAACCGGTTTCCTATATATATAATAATACTCATTTTTCCACTTCAAACAGGCAAAAAAGTATTGTTATTGTGGAAAACCGTATGAAATCTATGTTTATACGGCTTTTCTTGTACTGTCATTTTATAAACGAATATTATTAAAATGCCATTTTTCAATTAATTAATTAATTTAAGTTGCTATTTATAAATGATACAATTTATCAAACGTATACGTCCAACTTTTTCAAATTAATCGTTGTCTGCTTGCGGCGGGGCATGGTGTTACAAATTATCGAAAAATGTTTCGTCCATTTCAATTGCTCGAAATCGGTTATGGAGTTCTTTCATTCGTTCCAACAATTCATCGAAATTAATGGGAAGTTCATTAAAAAACGCCTCACGCATATTTTTGTAATCGTCTTGCCATATTTCAATAACTTCTTTATTTACAGGAACAAAATTAATAAGTGAAGGGCGAAGCGTGGAATAATCAACACCTTTTTCTCTTGTCATGATGGAACGATGTTCAACAACCGTCTTATACAGAGCAATATCAGATAAAGCATCTTTTGCAAAATCTGTATCCATCAATTTGTGCAGATCGTATAAATGCCTTGTCATTCGCAGGGAACGTATCCGCCCTTTTTGCAAAGCCTCATGTAACAAAAATGCTTTTTCGAGGAAAGTCCGCTTAGGCGAAACGGTATTTACAACAAAACTATCATCGGCAAATCGCTCATTCGGATAGCTTTCCGCTATGATTGACCGCAATTGTATAGGGTCGTATGGTTCGCGAAGTGAACGGCAACTGATTTCGATTTTTACCGAATCTGTTAGATATTTGTTTCCGGGAAACAGGGATGAATACTTGACATACAAAACTCGTGGGTCTTTATCGGAGACTTCTGTTTTTTCCAATTCGATGGTATATCCTGAAATTTCAGATGCTTTCAATTTTTCATCCAATTCGTCAATCAAATGTTCCTGAATGTATTTTGATGACGCTTTCCGCAATTTATCCCGCTGATTCTTACTTGATATTTCGGTAATACTAAAAAATTCTCTAAAAATTGCAACGTCAATATCTTCGGAAAAACGCTCAATCAGATTCCAACACTTACTCAAAGACGTCCCACCCTTGAATACCAAATAATCGGCGCAAGATGTCTGAAATAGCGCTTTCAAAACCATCGTAACCCACCAGTCTTTTTCAATTGCGTGTGGCGAATAACCTGTCTGTGATGCTATATTTCCGATTACAACACGTTGTCTTTCTGCTGAAAGGCTTTGCCAATTATTCATTTTTTGTCAATTAAAGGGATTAATATTTTCTTTATCCAAGCCGGAGCGTGGTTTATATCATTCAATAGAATTTGCTTATCTTCCGATTGCGTTAATATTTGTTCCAAACGATTCATATATTCGGGAGTTACGTTGTCTTTCCCAATTGTTTTTAAAGCAGAAACCACCAAAGGAATAATTTTACCCTTATACATAAAATTACGCGGAGATGTTTTTTTAAACGTAATCTTTCTTTTCCCAATATTTACTTTTCTGGGTGATCCGTCAGTCAAATAGACAACATTCATAGGGACTTGTGTAGAAAGCCCTAATAAATTCATAGCATGATTTCCTGTTGGTAGTATTCGGGCGTTATCGCGCTTTGCAATAGCCTTCGCCACTGTTTCCGGTGCGGGAAGCATTACGCCAAGTTCCTTATCAACAAAAGGGTACAAATATATCCCATGTGAAAGACGAATCAACTTTTTATTTTTTTCAAGACGAAATAAAGTCTTGTTTATCAGTTCGTCATTCCCAATATCGCTGAAATCTTTTGCAAAATAAATTTTGCCGGATTTGCCTTTCTTTATTCGTTGCCGGATTCTACCGGATAAACTGTCTTCCATAATCTTTTTGTTTCTTTTCTTTAATAAATTATGTCCGAAAAAAAGAATAAAATTCGGACATAATTTATTCTTAATATGTTGTTTTTATTATACTTATAAATATAGTATCAAAATCACAATGCAAAGATAAAACATTTTTCTCACACAAACATCAATTCACTAATTTTTTCCATTACAAATTCATTCAATCTCCAAAATTCGTCAGAAACGCTGCATTTTTAATCCGTTCTTCTTTAAAAGCCAATTCCAAACCTGACTTTTTTACTTTCTTTCCGGTGGTAAAAAAGCCCTTACCGATTTCCACTTTATTAATAAAAATTAGTTTATCAAAAAGTCGGTCAATAGAGAATTGCTCCGGCACTTTTTTCAAGGCTTTAGAATCCTTTTCTTTTTGTCCTCCAAACAGCCATTGGATGTCCTTTGATGTTTTCAATAATACTTTCATCGTCAAATAATAAATTTGGTTGATAGATACCTTGATTAAAATTCTCAATGAACAATTTTTCATTGTGTGTAAGAACCATTAGCTTAGATAGATAATCTTTGGTTACTGTTTTAGCTGCTTCAAAATCAAATTGTTCATTCTTCCTTAGCATAGGTATAAGATTAGCGCGTATTTGATTATATTTCAATGCATTGATGCTTTCAAAATTAAATGGCAATCCTATTTTCTGCTTTGCACCAATTACGAGGTAAAAGACAACAATTTTGCGAAGCAAATCTTGTTTATCTAATTGAATCACATCATATTTAAGCATATTTTGAACATCATATAAGTCCCTTGCTGCAGTTCGTTCAATCAAGGCTTTGATTTTTGAACCAAATAATTCGAGAATTGCCAATGTATTTACCTCACATTCAATATTTAAAAATTTAACATTAATTTTCCTTTTTTCAATCGGCAAGATATGATTTCGCATGGAATAATTAATTTCGACACTAATATTATCCCTGTTCCCGACAGAATTTTGAAAGTAAAATACCCACGAATCGAGTGAATGAGGATTTTTGGTGTTGGGACTCAAAGCATAGCCTTGTGCAAACATGAAATTCAGCAAGTTTTCGTTGATACTTGTCCTTATTTCAAGCATTTCCTCTCGACTGCATTCTTTGGAAAAATCCAAATCAATATCAACAGACAATCTCGGCATATCGAAAACCGTCAGATTGATTGCCGTTCCGCCTTTCAATGCTAAATGTTCGGCAAATAATTGATTTTCATTCAAATATTGCAGTATTTCATAAAGTCGAAAGACCTTTTCCAAATTATCACGGATAAAACCGGTTTCTGTTGCAACCTTATCCAAAAAACTTTTACTGTAATTATACATACTCGTTCCCTCCTTGTTCTAAAAATGAAAGAATATTTTCGGGAGCGCATAACTTCCATTCTTTAAAATATGTATTTGATTCTTGTTTATCAGTTAAATACCGAGTACTTTTTCCTACTTTGGATTTGCATAGTTCAAAAAAAGCATCGCTCAATTTCATTTCTTTTTGAAAATAGCTAAGAATAAAACCTGTTTTCTGATAAAGAACCTGTTTAGCAAAATGAGCGAGATAATCTAACAATTTCTTTTCATTGGTATAAGTTATTATAGCAAAACACTCAACCAATTCTTCTAATCCCCCACTCAAATCAATACGGTCAATGCAATCCAAGATAGTACGTTCTAAATCTGTTACCCTAACTAATGAATCAGTCATGGGATTAACTACCCCTACATCTGATTTTGATTGGCAAAATGTATAGCTAATTCCTTCATAATCAAAATTACTAAATGTTTCTTTAGAAGAAATATACAATTCGTAAAAGATTTGATGAGCCAAACCATAATATTCCAATGCTGCGTGGTAAGAAAGATAAGAAGAAGGCGTTATGTGTCCGGCAATTTCAAACTTAGTTGCAAGACTTAATTTGTTTGCTAAATCTGTAACTACGTACAAATCACGCCGAACCTGAGAAATCAAACCTTGTTTCTTGTAGCGGCGCAAAATTTCCTTTGCAGCATTTTCATTTTTGGTTAATGCTAAAGCATCTTTTTTGTGAAATATTTTTAGTCCATGCAATTCTTTTATATACTTCATAGCATATCACTTTATATTCCCCGCAAAGATACATAAAAATATGTATTAATGAAATAAAATTAAAACGAAAAGATTATTTACTTCACCAAATCCACCCGGCCCTTCACTTCGGTCAACACCGCCTGCGCAATCGAAGAAGAAACTTCTTCATAATGCGAGAACGACATCGTACTGGTAGCGCGTCCGGAGGTAATTGTACGTAAAGCGGTTACATAACCGAACATTTCCGAAAGCGGAGCNCGCGCCTTTACAATTCTNGCGCCGGTACGGCTGGG
>JGI24702J35022_10002148_pt1 | contig 12173 bp, 7 predicted proteins | sample TergutTh196P4_FD_35022 | JGI IMG/M metagenome (IMG submission 35022)
TTATATAAAGTCATGGAGATATATATGTTGAAATGCGCAAGTGTCTTCACCTATGAAATTGATAACCCTGATGTTGCAGTTAAAGAAATCAAGACACAGCTGGAAAAGAAAATAACCCTTATGGAAAATTCCGTCGGAATTATTATGTGTCACACGGAATTTATAAATTCCGGAGTTGTAAAACAACTTGGAGAAAACCTTCCTTTTTGCCTGGCTGGAGTCACCACATCTTCACAGGCTGTAAACAATGAAGCCGGGGAACTGATCCTGACCCTTTTTGTGATAACTTCTGATGATTCCTGGTTTAAAACGGGTGTAACAGACAGTGTCAAAGACAACATTAACGAGCCAACAAAAATGGCATTTCAAAGGGCAGCAGCCGGAGTTTCCGAAATGCCCAAACTTGCCATTATTTTTCCTCCCTTAATATTAAAATACGCCGGAGATGCCTATATAAATATATGGAAGCAAATAATCCCAAATGTTCCTATTTTTGGAACAATTGCCACAGATGACACGCTTATCTTTGAAGGCAGTGAAACAATTTACAACGGTGAACATTATAAATTCTCAATGCCATTTATCCTGTGTTATGGAAACATTAATCCCCGTTTTCTGGTCGGGACCCTTCCCGAAGACAAGGTAATGCCATATAAAGGCGAGATTACAAAATCAAACGGGCCTTTTGTTCAGGAAATAAACAATATAAACGCCTATAAATATTTTGAAGACATAGGATTCGCCAGAAACGGCGCCCTTGCCGACAACTATTTATTTGTTCCTTTTGTCATAGACCAGAAAAAACGCGAAGATTATGACGGGATACCTGTTGTACGCGGGCATGCTTCTTTCACCGAGGACGGAACCGCTATCTTCCGAGGGGATGTTGATGAAGGTTCAACCTTTAAATTATTGACAATCGGGCCCGATGATATCTTATCCACTACCCGGCAAAAAATTGACCAAATAAACGAGATGTCCGGAGTAAACGGCGTTATCCTGTTTCCCTGTATAGTTCGCCGCATGATGACGCAGCGCATAAGTCCCCTTATAGAACTGGAAACCGTTAGGGATGCAATAAAACCGGACATTCCCTTTATGATGGGATACGCCGGCGGAGAAATTTGTCCAACATCCGTAAGTAACAGTATCCCAGCCAACAGATTTCATAATTATTCTTTGATTATACTGGTTATATAGAAACCTGATTATTGAAAACCAAGGAGTTATCATGATTAAATGTGCAAGTGTTTATACCAATGAAGTTGATGATCCTGAAATAGCTTTAAAGGAAATAAGGGAACAACTTGGGAAAAAAATCAATTTGCTTGAGAATTCTGTCGGTATTATCATGTGCAATCCTGAGTTTATTTTTACCGGAGTTCTTAAAGCTGTTTGCGAAGGTTTGCCCATTGATTTGGTGGGAATAACAACCTCTTCACAATCTGTTAATGATGAAATAGGTGAACTTATTTTAACAATTTTTATAATTACTTCTGATGATGTACTGTTTAAAACCGGAGTAACCGATACGCTTGCAGATGATATTGAAGGAGCAATAAAAACATCATACAACAATATTACCCCAATCAATCCTGAAAAACCAAAACTTGCAATTGTTTTCCCTCCATTTGGGCTGCATGCCGGCGATGCCTATGTCAATGCATGGAGCAAAATAATTCCTGGAATGCCTGTTTTTGGAACTTGTGCGATAGATGACACAGCAACATTTTCCGATTGTGAAACCATTTATAATGGAATAAATTATAAAACTTCCATGTCATTTGTATTATGCTACGGAAATATCGCTCCAAGGTTTATGATAGGCACCCTTTCGGAAAACAATATCATTTCCTCCAAAGCTGAGGTCACCAGGGCTGCTGGTAATTGTGTATTTGAGATCAATAATGATAATGCTTTAAAATATTTTGAAGAAAGGGGTTTTAAAGAAAGTGTAAGATTTACTCCGTTTATGATAGACTTTTTAACACGTGAAGATTATGACGGTGTTCCGGTAATAAGAGGTCATGCTACATTTACGGAAGAGGGTGCTGCCATATTTTACGGCGACGTTGATGAAGGTTCGACATTTACAATGTTACAAAATGACCCAAATGATATTCTTGCAACAACCCGTAAAAAACTTGAACAGATAAACCAATTGCCAGATGTAAACGGTGCGCTATTGTTCCCCTGTGTAGTCCGCAGAGCTGCCTTATTAAGTGTAAATAAACCATTGGAAGAACTCCAAAGCGCCAGAGATGTAATTAAGAGTGAAATACCCTTTATGATGGGATATGCCGGCGGTGAAATATGTCCAACATCAGTTAAGAACGGTGTTCCAACAAATAGATTTCATAACCATACTTTAGTAATTCTGGTTATCTGATTTCAATCGGATAAATCCATGAGGGTGTTATTTTGGGAAACGAGCTAGAGGAATTGTCCTTTACCAAAGAAGAATACGTTTCGCTTCTTGAAAAATTAAAAGCCTCAGAGATTGAAAAAAACAAGCTCTTGCGTGAATTAAGAACAATTTTAAAACGTAACGAAATTGACAGATTAAACATAGAAACACAGATCGGGCTCAATAGGATAATAACTGATGAAAAGCAAAAACAGGATATGTATATCCGTTTGCTCCTGGAATCATGCCCCGTTCCAATGTTAATATTTGATGAAAACATCAAGTTTCTTTTGGGATCTGAATCCGTTACCGGCATAATAGGCATAAATGATATTTCCATTTTACAGGGCCGAACCCTTGACAGTATTGTTGAAAGATACCATCCCCAGGTTTTTACCGAAAAAATTGTAGAATCAATAAAAACAATCGCAATAAGCAGAGACAACGCAGATATAAAAAGAAATAATGAAATTTCAACAAATAAACATAAATATGAAATCAATATACTGCCCTTTGACAAGGACAATGGTGATTTTGCAGGTATACTTATAATATTGCATGACATTACTGAAATTATCAGATCCAAAGAAATTGCCGAACAGGCAAGCAGTGCAAAGGGAGAATTCCTCTCACGCATGAGTCATGAAATACGAACACCTTTAAATGCAATAATTGGAATGATCAATATCGGTACCGGCACAGTTGATATTGACAAAAAGAATTATTGTTTTAAAAGAGCGGACAGCGCATCCAAACACCTATTGGGAATAATTAACGATATTCTTGATATATCCAAAATTGAAGCAGATAAATTTGAGTTATCGTACAGGGAATTTGATTTTGAACAGGCTCTTAAAAATATAACCAATATGGCGAATGTTCGTATAGAAGAAAAGAAGCATAATTTCATAATAGAGATAAACGATAATGTACCTGCATACTTATTAAGTGATGAACTTCGCCTGTCACAGGTTATTACAAATCTTTTGACAAATGCAATTAAATTTACAACTGAAAAAGGTACAATTACCCTTAATATTGAAAAAATTGAAGAATTGGATAACGATATTGTTTTGAAAATTTCCGTATCAGATACGGGTATAGGTATTTCAAAAGAACAACAGGGAAAACTTTTTACATCTTTTAATCAAGCGGATTCAAGTATTTCCCAAAAATTTGGCGGAACCGGTCTTGGTCTGGCAATCTCCAAACGTATAGTAGAGTTAATGGGAGGGAAAATCTGGATTGAATCCGAATTGGGTAAGGGCGCCAAATTTATTTTTACAATAAAAACAAAAAAGGCAGATGGCAAATCCCATACCATACTTTCAGAAAGTATCATTAAGGAAAACCTGAATGTCCTGGCTATAGATCATTCCGAAGAAATCAGAAAATACTTTTCAAATGTAATGGATGCGCTTAAATTAAAATGTGATTTAGCAACAGATGGTCCTAATGCCCTGCAAATGATAAAAAATAATGTAAATAAACCATATAATGTAATTTTTATTGACTGGCAAATACCTGATATGGATGGAATAGAACTTACAAAAAGAATAAAAGAATTAAAAACTGATAATTCAGTAATTCTTGTAATTTCCGCGAATGACTGGAATATAGTTGAAAAAGAAGCCATTGCAGCCGGTGTTAAGCATTTTATTTCAAAACCTTTATTCCCTTCTACCATAATAAATGCCATAAATATTTGTTTATGTGATAATTTCAAGGAATATACAGATGGCATACAGCATGAACCGCCGAAAAAAATCTATGATTTCCATAATTATACCATATTAATTGCAGAAGATGTAGAGATTAACAGGGAAATAATTTCTGCAATATTGGAAGAAACAAATATATCAATTGATTATGCAGAAAATGGTAAAATTGCCGTATCCATGTTCAGTGCCAACCCGGATAAATATAACTTGATATTTATGGATATAAATATGCCGGAAATGGATGGATACGAGGCTACCAGGCTGATACGTGCTCTTGATATCCCCAAAGCCGGCAATATTCCAATAATTGCAATGACAGCCAATGTTTTTAAGGAAGATATAGAAAAATGCATTTTGTCCGGGATGAATGATCATACGGGAAAACCCATAGACACAGATGCTTTACTTGGCATTCTGAATAAATATTTAACCAATCCGGATAAAAAATTCAGAATGAAAAATGTCCATGAATTAAAACAGGGTGTCGCATGGAATGAAGACCTGCTTACTGGGAACGCTCGTGTTGATATGCAGCATCAGAGAATATTTGAACGTGTAAGCGAACTTGTTAATGCCTGCGAAAACGGATATGCCATTGAAAAACTTGATGATACTCTGGCCTTTCTGGTTAATCATACAATACGTCATTTTGTTGATGAAGAAGCCCTTCAGCTGGAAAATAATTATCCTGATTATGAAGTACACAAAAGTGAACATGAAAATTTTAAAAATACAGTTTCAGATCTTGTCCGGCAATTCAAGGAAACCGGTTCATCTGCAGAGCTATCGGGAAATGTGAACAAGATTATGGTAAGATGGCTTGTAAATCACATTAAAAATTCAGACCTAAAGATGAGTGAGTATATACGGAATTTGTCTGCTAATTAATAAAAAGCTTCATTGAATCCGGACCCACATGTGTTTAATGGTTTTCCTCGGCCTTTGTACTTCAACTCCTGGTTTTTTTACCCTGACCTATTTCACAATTTTGTTCAATAAGTTTTTTCTGAAGCAGTTTTATATCCAGTTCCCGGACTTTGCAATTGGTCTTTGTGCACAGGGCGGCGGCGGTTCCGGCAGCTTCACCAATTGCAAGAATATGAGCCATTGCCCTCCATGATTCAAAAGCCTGCCTGTCAGAGGACATACAGCGTCCTGTTACATAAAGACCATCTACATTTTTTGGAATTATGCAGCGATACGGAATTTGATACCCTTCGTGTTCCAGGAACCTCCTGTATCCATAGTAGCTGATGATTGGGTTTGCCGCCATTGCAATTACATCATCAAACTCCCTTCCTTCAAGGACATCGTCATTGCTTATCCGGTATTCACCTTCAAAAAATCTTGTGTGCCTAATCCCGATTAAGACGCCTGTATCCAAAACCCGGGCGCCGTCCAGCTCTCCGGGAAACTCTTTCTTCTTTTCTTCCAGATCTTCATAAACCGCAAGCCTCATTTTTATTTCTTCAGCAGTCAGTTCATCTGCATCAGCGGCATTGGTGGGTCCAGGTTCCGGCCCCCAGACCACCATTGTGTTCTTGATAAGACATCCGGTTGCCTTGCTCCCCTCGGGGAAGCCGGTGATCTTGTACATGAGACAGTCATTAAGCCGGTATGGTTCATTTTTCCCAATTTGCCAGAAGGGAACTCCGGCTTTAAAAGCAACATCCCCGTCGCCCGAAGCGTCAATGGTTATATTGCCGAATATTGCCTGACGGCCCGATTTTGTCTCGCAGATTACACCTTTTACCTCACTGCCTTCCATAATAACATCGGAAAAGTATGTGTGAAAAAGTATTTCCACTCCCGCCTCGTACACCATTTTTAATACGATAAATTTAAATAATTCCGTATCAAAGGCAAAATTATAGGAAAGATCTCCTTTTGTATCGCTCCTTTTCGCAGATTCATAGGTATTTTGGGATTTTTCGGCGCCGCCCGATTCAAGAAGCTTAAGTATCAGTTCTTCACCGATGCCTTTGGTAGTTTGAAGATAATTTGGTTCTACCTGATTTCTAAAACCGACTATATTTGCCATAAGGCTGGCTGTGGCTGTTCCGCCAAAAAAGGGAAAACGTTCTACAATAAGGGTTTTTGCGCCGTTGCGGGCAGAGGCAATGGCGGCAGGAAAACCTGCGCATCCTCCGCCGATTACAATGACATCATATTTTCCGTAAACATTGATTTCTTTTGCACTCTCAAGGTATCGCCCTTCACTTTTCATGGTATACTTTCTCCTGTTGTTGATTAATGTCAAATAATAAGAAGGCTCTTAACCTTTAATGGCGCCAATCATTATCCCCGACACAAAGTATCGCTGTACAAAAGGATATACAAGCAGAATCGGAACGGTGGCTACAACGGCAGTAGCGTATTTAACGGTTTCAAGGAGCTGAAACCGATCTCCGGTGGCAACGCCTCCTCCGGAAAGTCCGGCGGTACCTGTCATTACCAGAATTTCCCTTAAAACCAGCTGCACCGGAAAGAGTTCCCTCTTGTTGATAAAAAGCATCGCGTGGAACCAGGCGTTCCAGATACTGACCGAATAGAAAAGGGTAATTACCGCGATAACCGGAATTGCCAGGGGAACAATGATACGGAACATAATTCTATAATCACTGGCGCCGTCAATTTTGGCGGATTCCTCAAGGCTTTCCGGAATGGACTTAAAATACGTTATTGCAACAATAAGGTTATAGGTATTTACCGCATTGGGCAGAATAAGGGCCAAGCGGTTATTCAATAGACCAAGGTTACGTACCAAAAGGAACAGAGGTATCATGCCTCCGTAAAACCACATGGTAAATACGATTATAAATGTTATGGGTATACGCAGAAGGACATTCTTGCGGGACAGGGAATAAGCTCCACAGATGGTCAAAAAAACACTTATTACTGTGCCGCATACCACAATAAAAATTGTATTAAGATAACTTGATAACAGAATAGGGTTACGGCTGACAATCCTGTACGCCTCAAGATCCCATCCAGCAGGTTTTAACAACAGGCCCCGGTGTCTCATAAGAAGCACCGGATCGCTGAATGAGGCAAAAACAACATGCATAAATGGGTAGAGGGTTACCAGCATTAACCCTGTCAGTATTAAAATATTAATGACATTGAATACTTTTTCACCGGTAGTTTGTCTCATTCCATTAGCTCACCATAAACTGTTTTCAGTCATTTTTTTGCTGAACTGGTTTGCAAGGATGACAAGTATACATCCAATTAATGAATTAAATAAATCGATCGCCGAAGAAAAACTAAATTGGGCCGACAGTATCCCCTGACGATAGACAAAAGTAGAAATAATATCCGCGGTCTCATATATTCCCGCATTGTATAGCAGCATTACTTTTTCATAACCAACATTCAATAAATCTCCAATGCGCAAAATAAACAATATTGTAATTGTAGGAACAAGGCAGGGAAGCGTAATATACCAGGTTTGTTTCCAGCGCCCAGCTCCGTCAATACGGGCAGCCTCATACATTTCCACATCAATGCCTGCCAGGGTAGCAAGGTAAATTATTGATCCCCAGCCTATTTGCTGCCAAATGCCGGAGATTACATAAATGGAACGGAAATATTTGGGCTCAAGGAGCAGGTTTCCGTCATACCTGCCAAATTTACTTACAATTATCGATATGACGCCGTCCATTTTTACAAAATTAACAATAATGCCGCAGATTATTACCAAAGAGATAAAATGCGGAACATAGGTGATGGTCTGTACGAGCTTCTTGTACCAGCCTTTCCTTACCTCGTTAAGCAATAGGGCAAGGATAATGGGCGCCGGAAAACCGAAAATAAGACTATAAATACTCAAGAGAAGAGTATTCCTTAGTATTCTGACGAAAAAATAACTGTTGAAAAAATCCCTAAAATGCTTTAACCCCACCCAGGGACTTCCCCAAACTCCCACTGCAGGCCGGTAATTTTTAAAAGCAATAAGGGCGCCGTACATGGGGCCATAATGGAACACAAGGTAGTATACTATGACCGGCAGGATGATGATATACACATGATTATTGCGTTTCATATCCTTTATTGCGTTTCATATCCTGACGCAGGATCATCATTGGAGTTTTCCTGCCTGATACTACCCTGTGTTCTTTCATTCGTTAGGGTCTCTTGTTGTAACGATCAAGCTGTGCAGTCACTATCTGCAGCGCCCGGTCAAGATCCATGCGCCTGATGGTTTGGATGTAAGTATTGTAGGTGGAATCATTCAAAGGTTCCGCACCGGTTACAAATTTTACAAACATTTCATCGGCGTAGGTATTGATGTCATTCATAATCCTGCCGAGTTCGGCGCTCTCATCCTGGGTTGCGGTTACCGCGGGCATCCAATTCTTGTTATCAATCATCCACTGACCGCGGCCAAGAGGTCCAACCTGTTCGGGGAGACTGTCACGCTGTTCAAGGAATTCCGGAGCTTTGATGCCGATATGGTCGCGTACCCGAAGAAGTATGGCAGTGACAATGTCTTTGGGATAATTCGGATTATTTAAAATCTGATCGGTGTATCTGGGATACCCGGCATGGGTACCTGTGACCAGCTGGGTTACATAATTTCCCGGTTCCCAATTAAAAGTCTGACCTTCAATGCCGAAATTGGCAAGAATAAACCCTTCGTCCGAATAATCGTAATTCAAAAGCCTTGCGGCGGCTTCAACATTTTTGCAGGCAGTGGTAATGGCCGCACCGATTCCGGGATAGGAACCTGCGTAATAAGCCAGAACCGGCTGATCGCCTTTCCTTAATACCGGGTACTTTGTAGTTGCCATTTTAAAGTCGGGATTCTTGGGCCGCAACAGGGTGGTATACGAAGTAAAATGCCCGCCCATTGCGCCGGCTATTGCAAATACCCTGTTATCAAGGAATTTTTCATCATGGGTGTCCCAGTCATTGGCGGCAAATTCCGCATCCAAAAGTCCGTTCTGATACCAGCGGTTCATTAATACCATATATTCACGGAAGCGGGGATCCGCAGGGCCGTAAACGGGCCGGCCGTTTTCCTGGGTAAAACGATGATGAATACCCCAGGCGCCGGAAATAAAGCCGGAAATTACGAAGTCTTCGCCGTCTTCGCCGCTGAACATAAGGCAGAGGGGAATAAGAGGCCGGCCGGAATCTCCCGTAAACCCGGCGTTTTTAACCGCAGTTAATATCCTCTCCCATTCTTCCAGGGTTTCCATATTTCCAGGGAATTGCGCCGGATTAGCGGAAGGAACCTTGTCCAAAAGGTCTCTTCTGATAAGGGGGCCAAACCAGAAGCCAAAGGCTTCATTGGAATAGATCTGTGGGAAACAATAAAGGGTACCGTCGTCCATGGTTGCCTCACGTCTGGCCTGGGGATACTTCGCAAAAGCTTTTTTTACGTCCGGCGCCCATTTATCGATAGGCTCGTTTAACTTGATGATTACATTATCAGCGATATACTGCCCGGGCCCGCCGGCGACAGTATACCAGCTATAGGTTAGGATATCCGGAAAATCCCGGGAAGCCATCATTAAATTAAAAGTTTCCCTTTCGTTTCCCACCTGCGGAGAACGGAAATCAATCTCAATATTGAGCCTCTTTTGGAGCTCCTTCCATATTGGATGTTCAGAGCGAGAACTCATTCCCTGCGATGCATAACGCATTTCTTCATAGTAGGACAGCTTAACCGGGCCGCTCTGCGCCGGCTGCTGCGGCTGTGCCTGTCTTCCCCCGCCGGCGGCAAGAGAAAAGGTAAGCGCAGTCAGAATTACCAAACCAAAAATCATTCTCTTCATTCGGATCGCTCCTTTCATAAATTAATATAGTTAATTAATATACATAATTAACTGCAATAATTATATGGCTTAAATCCGGTATTGTCAACCTAACCAAGAGACAAATTAGTTTTTAAGAACCCCGGCGGCTTGCCGCTTAATTTGACCCAAAAAAAAATTGTTTTTTTCAAAATGGGCTCGCAAGGTACATAGTTCTGATCTCTTCGGACACCGCGTGAGATCTTTTCGTAAATTCCGAAGGTCAATTTTAGGGAAAATCCTAAAGTTTAGCCCGCCAATATGAGTATAGCGCCTGATTGGTCCAGCTATAGCCATTTTGCCCGTCAATAATGCACTATTTAACCTTAAAGCGCGATACTTCCTGCATTAGATGGTCTGTGGTTTCCCGGTTCTTTCTGCTTATATCGTTAGCATTATTTATTGCCTTGTTAATATATTCTGTTCCGGTTGCCATTTCATTCATGCCCAAGGTGATTTCCTGTGTTGCTTTCTCCAGATTTTCGCTTTCCCTGATCACTTCCTCCGCTCCCTGAAGCATTTCATTTGAGCCATCCTTAACCTGCCGGGTAATCTGGTTCACATTACCAACTCCATCAAGGATCTGTCTGCTTCCGACAGCCTGCTCTTCCATGGCATTGCGGATAGTTTCCTCCTGGTCCGCCACTATTTTAATATTTGAATCAATTGCTTCGAACCTTTTTAGTACATTATCCGTGGAATGGGTAATTTTATCGATGGAGCCTTTTATCTTTTTAAGTACCGTACCGATGGTCTTGGATTGTTCACCTGAACTTTCAGCCAGCTTGCGAATCTCATCTGCAACAACGGCAAAACCTTTGCCTACCTCGCCTGCATGGGCAGCTTCAATCGCCGCATTCATGGAAAGCAAATTGGTTTGACTGGCTATGTTTTCCATTACGGTGTTGATCTCCAGAAGGCCTTCGGATTCGCGAGCGATTTCCTGAATATCCTGAGCCACTTCGGACAGGCCGCTGCGCCCCACTTCGGAAGCTTCACCAAGGGTTTTTACATTATCAGCATTTTTGCCAAGGGTTGCGTTGACGGATTGAATATTGGCTACCATTTGCTCAATTGCACTTGATGCGACTGAAATATTCTCACCCTGATTTTCAATCTGGCTGTTTAGCTTGTTGATATTTGCCACAAGCTGTTCCATTGTCGCATGCGTTTCTGAAACACTCGCACTCTGGTTTATGATACGGCTCTTGATACTTTGGACATTGGCTGTGATTTCATTCATTGACGATGCGGTTTCACTCATGTCAGAAGCAAGATCATTGCCAATGCTGGACAATGTATCAGATTCATTTAATATGTTAATGACCATACTTTTAATACCTTCCTGGGTATCTTTCAATAAAAGGGTCATTTGGGAAATTTCATCCTTTCCTTTGGCATCTATGTTCTGTGTAAGATCTCCTTCCTTTATTTTATGCAAAACCGAATAAACTTTCTTTATGGGAGAACTAATATTCCTTGCAACAAAAAAGACTATTATTAGAGCCACCAGGATAATAACCGCGGCGCTGGTCAAAATTACAAGGATCAATGTATTTCTAACCCTCATAGCCACATCCCTGTCTTTTACCGAAAGCACGTACCAGGGATCGGAATAGCCGTCTATTTTTACAGGAAGATAACTCAAATATATTTCCTTACCGTCATCATTTAGTCTTACCGAACCGGTGTTTCCCTTCATCATATTTTCAATATCAGCCTTGTATGCATCTGAAATGGAAATAGGCTGAATTTGTTCGGTAGTGTTTCCGGTCACATCTCTGACCATAACGGTTTTTGTCAAATTGACGTAATTGTACATTTCCTCCTCGTAGCTCTTGTCGGGATGGGCAACAACTACACCTTTTCCATCAAGGATGAATGAATAGGAGCCTTCATCTACGGTTTCCATTACGAGGTCATGAAGGGAGGAAAGCTTAATATCTCCCGCCATTATGCCAATCATTTCTCCGCCCAGCATCATGGGGAAAAATACCGAAGTTGTGGTCATACCGGTCCCCACCGAATAATATGACTCGGAGATAAAAGGTCTGCGGACCTGCATCATCTGCGTGTACCACCAGCGATCACTCCGGTTTCCAAGGCTTCCGGATGAACGCCCGGTCTGCATGCCATCCATTGCCTGGGCATAGAGCAGTTCAAAATAATCGTTTCGCTGTACCGAAGATGCAAAAGCGGGATTCTGTATGGACGTCTCCATGGAAAGAATATCGCCGCTAAAGG
>JGI24702J35022_10002150_pt1 | contig 12170 bp, 11 predicted proteins | sample TergutTh196P4_FD_35022 | JGI IMG/M metagenome (IMG submission 35022)
CCGCCTGAACAGACAATATTTATCGACGACGGCGTGGAAAACCTGGAAGGGGCCGAGAGATGCGGCATACAGCCGGTTCTCATCACCGCAAAGCCGCATGCTGAAAACAGCGGCAAGTATCCGAGCATCAAAAAGCTGTCAGAATTGCTTGAAATATTACCGAAATAGGAGGAACCCCCATGGCAATCAAAGTAGGCGTTGTAGGCCTCGGCGGCATAGGCCGCAACCACGCGCGGTGCTACAAGAGCGACCCCCTGGCGGAATTACTGGCCGTTTGCGACATCAACAAGGAGAGAGCGGACGCGGCCGCCGAGGAATTTGGCGTGAAGGCGTATTACTCCATCAGGGACATGGTGGAGGGCGAGCCCGACATGGAGGCCGTGTCAGTGTGCACCAGTGGCTACGAGAACGGCTCGATGCACTTCGAGCCCAGCTTCGAGCTGCTGGAATACGGCAAGAAAGTCCTGTGCGAAAAGCCCCTGTGCGCCGACATCCGCGACGCGCGGGAACTCGTTCGCTTCGCTCTTTCTCGTCGCCAGGTTCTGGCCTGTAACCTGAACCACTATTTCACCGAGACGGCGGCGGCAGCCAGAAAGCGCATGGACGACGGCGAGGTGGGCGAGCTGGTCTATTGCCTGCACAAGATGGGCTTTGACGGCAGCGACTACGCGACCGCCAAGTCAATCGATGCCCTGTCCCGCTGGAACAAGCCCTACTCCCACGTGAAGGCCTTTTTGACGCACCCCTTCTCCGTGATGCGCTACTTCTGCGGGGATATCTCCCACGTACAGGCCTTTTTGGAGCGGCCGGGCGTGCGGCGCACGGCGGGCGACCCGATGCTCTCCATCAACAGCATCAACTGCAAGTTTGAAAACGGGGGCGTTGGGGTGCTCATCTCCCAGCGGGGGGACGCGCGCTGGGGCCTGGGCGGCTGGTGGAGCTATGAGCATGTGGGCACCAAGGGCACCTTCTGCATCGAAAACTGCGTGGAAAAGCTGACCTACTGGGGCGGGCACGAGAAAAATGAGGAGGGCAAGCTTGAGCTGCCCGAGCCGGTGGTCATGAATACGGGCGTCACCAGCTTTGACGCTACCTTCACCGGCAGGATCCACGCCTGGCTGGAGGATTTGACCAATGATGTCCACTACGAGTACATCCGCTCCTCGGGGCGTGACGCGCTGGCCACTCTCGAATACATCGAGGCGGCCATACAGTCCTATGAGCAGGGCGGCGCCACGGTGCGGCCGCACCCGCTGCCGGCGCTGCACGGCACGCCGGAGTATGTGCACTGAGGAGGACATGAATTATGGAACGCTACGCCTGGAAAGCCCGCATCCTCCCCGGCATGGAAGAGGAGTATGTCAGGCGGCACGACGAAATCTGGCCCGAGATGCTGACGCTGCTGCGCGAGGCCGGCATACGCAATTATTCGATCTGGAACACGGGCGATGAGCTGTTCGGCTACTATGAGTGCGCGCTGGGCGCGGAATATGCCGCGCGTATTCAACGGGAGAGTCCCGTGGTGGATCGCTGGAACGAATACATGAAGAACGTCATGGTGATGGATATGGATCCCAAAACGGGCGCGCAGCCCCTGATGGTCGAGGTATTCTATCTGCCGTAGGTATTGACACCGCGATTTTCTCTTGCTATACTTATGCCATCTTATATGAAGGAGATGTTCACTATGGCGATGCTCCAGACCTTTTTCCTGGGGATCCTGCTGTTCTTCAACTCCCTCCTGGCGCCGTTCGTTTACGACATCCCCACAGGGCCTGTGGACTATGGCGGCGGCTTTGACTACGCGAAGCTCCAGACGGAAATCGCCAACCCACTCTATCTCTTCGAAAACGGGGAGACGGACTATGTCCTTGTGACGCCGGACGAGGCCGTGCCCACCATCGAGACGGGCGTGAAATGGATACAGGAATTCATCGAGAGGATGACCGGCAGGACTTTCCAGCGCAAGACGGCGTCGCAGGTGCTGCCGGGGGACAAATACATCGCCATCGGCCTGCCCGCGCTGGGCGGCTTTGCGGCGGAGGCCGCGGCGTTGGGCGACGAGGATTACATCAAACGGGTTGTTGACGGCAATGTCTTCATCAGCGGCAGCGGCAAGGGGCGCGGCGCCATGTACGGCTGTGCAAGCTTTGTGGAGGACCAGCTGGGATGCCGCTGGTTCACACCCACGCTGAAGGTGGCCCCGGAGACGGAGGACGTTGCCATCGACGCGGGGCTGGACGACACGCAGAGGGCGCTGCTGGATTACCGCGACATCTATTTTCCGTATATGTATCTCTACCCCGAATTCAAGGCCTTCCACAAGAGCAATTCGGTGATGGGCAGCTATATTGACAAAAATGGCAACCATGTCTATATGGGCGAGGAATACGGCAGGGCCATGGAATATTTCTCCGTGGGCTTTTCCGGCGCGGTGTTCCCGGAGGCCGCACCGGCAAGCGCCCGCTACAATCACTACGGCGGCTTTTGCCACGCCATGCACAGCCTGATACCCCGGGCGCTGTTCTATGGGGACTATTATAACCACGTTATAGGGGAGCAAGAACAGGACCAGGCGCTTTTCGCCTTCCGGAAGGATCAGAACGCCAGGGTGGTGGGGCAGCGCTGCCTGACGAACCCCAAGGTGTTCGAGCTGGCCAAGCAGGCCGTTTTCGCCTGCATCGAGGCGCACATTGACGACCTGAATTTCCGGTGGGTATCCGTGGAACACGAGGACAACGACGATTATTGCCAGTGCCCGGACTGCGAGGCGAGCGACGCCCGCCTGGGCGGCCTTTCCGGCACGAACGTCTGGTTTGCCAACAAGATCGCGCGGGCCGTGGCCGAGGCGTTCCCCCAGAGGCCGGACATCCGCATCAGCACCTTTGCCTATAGCTATACCACCGCCCCGCCCACAGTCACCGTGCCGGGGCCCGACGGCAACGTGCCAGAGAGCAACGTCGCGATCCGCATGTGCTCCATCGGCTGCTGCTTCAACCATCCCATCCGGGACTGCGGCGGCAGCTGGAACACCGGCATTTTCCCGGATATGACCCCGACGCCAAGCAAGTTTGCGCAATATATGATCGACTGGGGCAAGCTTTGCGACGTGAACGGCGCGGAAATCACGATCTGGGATTATAACACCTGCTTTGAGTTCTATCCCGCCATCTATCCGAACCTTCATGTCCTGGCGGATAATATACAACTGTTTGTGGAGAACGGCGCCAGGGGCGTATATTCGCAGGGTTACGATACCGGCGGGACAGAGGTGCTCCCCGGCAGCGCAAGCGGCGAATTCGGCGAGCTGCGCGCCTATATGCTGGCGAAGCTTTTGTGGCACCCCTGGCTGAACTCCAACCAGATCATGGATGAGTTCATGGACGCCTACTATGGGAAGGCCTCCGCGCCGTATATTAAGGAGTTCATCGATTTTTATACGAACAAGGCCATAGCCACCAACCACACGGGCGTGTTCGGCCGCGCCGAAAAGTTCACCTATATGAACGTGTTCGAGTGCAGGGAAATGGGGAAGCTGTTCGACAGGGCCGAGGCCCTGGCCGGAAATGAGGAACAGCTGCTGAACGTCAAGCGCTCAAGGCTTTGCCTGAAGCTCTATGAGGCAAACATGATGCTGGGCGACTACTCCTGGTTCAATCCCCGCAGGCTCCAGAACAATAAAGATTTGTTCTATGAGTGCGTGCTGCTGGGGGTGGACAGGTTCAGCGCGGCCATGGTGGAGCCCTATAACACCTATGTGTGGCTGCACCGCCCCTATGACTGGGCCAAGATGAGGTCCTGGGTTGATTTTGTGGACGAGAGCAAGCTGACGCCGATGGATCTGGAGGCGTACCGCGCCGGGAATGGTGGGCTGTGATGCATACAATTTCATTGATCCCGCTGCCCAACGGCGCAACAAAGATAACGTCCGGGCGTTTTACGCTGCCCTCTGTGCTGCGCGTGGATACCGGGGTGTTCCCCCGTGAATTCGCCGGGGTATACGCCGGGCGGGCCGGCATCGCCATTTCCGGCGGGGAACCGGCCCTGCTGCGTATCACTGGCAATGAAAGCTTGGAGCCGGAGGCGTATCACCTGCGCGTGGCGGAGGGCGGTATCGAGATCGAGGCGGCCGATGCACGCGGCCTGTGCTGGGCATTGACGACGCTGGCCGCGCTGACCGATAACAGGACCATACCCTTCTGCGAAATTGAGGACGCGCCGCGCTTCGCCTACCGCGGCTTTATGATGGACTGCGCGCGGCACTTTTTCCCCGTGGATACCGTCAAGGCGATGATAGAGCTGATGTCCATGGTGAAAATCAACGCGTTCCACTGGCACCTGACCGACGACCAGGGCTGGCGCGTCGAAAGCAAGCGCTTTCCCTCGCTGCACGGCGCGGGGGAGTACTACGCGCAGGACGAGATACGGGAGATCGTCGAATTCGCGCGGCTGCGCGGCGTGGAGGTCATCCCGGAGATTGATTTGCCCGGCCACGCCACGGCCATTTTGGCCGCCTATCCGGCGCTCAGCTGCGCACAGGCGCGGGTGCGGGTGGACGACACGCCGGGCATCCGCAGGGTGATCCTCTGCCCGGGCAGGGAGGAAGTCTTCGCGTTATTATTTCCCTTGCTGAAGGAGATTGCGGCCCTGTTCCCGTCGCGGTATATCCACCTGGGCGGCGACGAAGCGCCCAAAGAGGAATGGAAAAAATGCCCCCACTGCCGGCGGCACATGGAGGAGGAGGGGCTGGCCGATTATGAGGAGCTGCAGGGCTGGTTCACCGCCCGGCTGGCGGCGCACCTGCGCGGCTCCGGCAAGCGGGTCATCTGCTGGAATGAAAGCCTGCTTTCCCGGCGTCTGCCCCGGGAGGTGCCGGACCTGGCGATTCAATATTGGGCCGAGGTTTCGAAGGTTGGCCCGGCGCGGCGCTTTTGGGAGAACGGCGGCAGCGTGATTTTCTCCGACCAGTTCAGCGCGTATCTGGACCTTGCCTATGGCACCGTGACCCTGAAAAAGGCGTATAATTACGCGCCCGGCATGCTGGGCTTCAAGGGGAGGGGGCTCCCGGCGCTTGGGCTGGAGACCTGCCTGTGGTCGGAATTTGTCTCCACAACGCAGCAGCTTGCCGTGCAGGCCTTCCCGCGCGCCTACGCCATCGCCGAGGCCGCCTGGACGCAGCCGGCGCGCAAGGACTATGAGGGCTTCCGCAAACGCCTTGCCCTGTGGCTGGAGCGCCGGCCGGGCATTGGGTTCTATCCGCCGGAAAAGGCAGACCCGAACCTGATCGAGCGCTATAAGGGGCGCACCGCGTTTTTGCGCAGGCAGGCAAAGGCCCTTGATAAAGAGAACCAAAACAACGCCGGGCTGGGGGGCAAGCTCCATTGGCGCTATCTGCTCAGATGGCTCAGAAATTATTTTTTATGATGCGGGGGAAAAGTCAATGCCGGTCATCCGTCCCTATCAATCCAAAGATGCCGATGCCGTCCATGTCGTCAGCATGTGCACGGGGCCCCAGGCTGCTCTCAAGGAGGGCCCGGCGCAGACGCTGCTGTTCGCCACCTATGTGGACTACTACCTGGAGCACGAGCCGCACAATTGCTTTGTCATCGCCGACGACGAGGACAAGGCCGTGGGCTATATTCTCTGCGCGGAAAATTACCGGGCGTACCGCGAAATTTTTCTGCGGGATTACGCGCCGCGCACAAAGGGCTTCTCCCTGCCCATGCGCATTGAGTGCTTCGGGTCGGTGTATCTGCCGCGGTTTTTTTATAAGGAATACCCCGCGCACCTGCACATCGATATCCTGCCGGCATACCAGCGCATGGGGCTTGGCGGCGCGCTGATGGACGCATTGACCGCGCGTCTGCGCGAAAAGGGCGTGCCCGGCGTGATGCTGGGCGTGGGCTCCAAGAACGAGAAGGGCAAGAATTTTTATAAGAAATATGGTTTTAAGCGGATAGGCCGGGTGCCCTTCAGCATTGCGATGGGGCTGAAGCTTTCCGCTGCTTCAGGTCGGCCAGAATCTCCTCGTAGCGCTCCTCGGTGATGGTGAATTTCCGGCTGTAAAAATAATAGGCGGCCAGCGCGAACAGCGTGGGCAGGACGGTGATACAGACAAGCAGCGCCGCGCTTTTGCCCGCAGGGATGCTTGCCAGGACGGCCTTGATTCCCTCCGCCTTCTGTGCGCCTTCAATGAGCCCCTTGGAGGCCTGGTTTTCGAAATCGGCGATGCGGTTCGTGAAATCCTTGACGCCCGTGAGCAGGAAAATAACCAGGACCATGCCCTGAATCGCGGCATGGCCCGCTTTTGTCAGCAGCTGGCGTATGGCGTATATGATGCCCTCGGCCCTGACGCCGGTTTTCCATTCGTTATATTCGATGGTGTTGGAGATGCAGACCATGATCACCAGATAGAAGATATTCTGCCCGGTGAAGGCGAACAGGTTGCCGGTCATCATCAGCACAAACTTGAATATCCCCGCGCTGCTTGGCACCAGGAGCCCCGCCAGGAGCATGAAGGCCGACCCGCCGGCGACGCACGCGATGGCGAGCCGGATCAGCTGGTCCCTTGAAAAGCGCTTGGATATGGGCGTGAAGAACATCATGACAAGGGCCGCCGCGCCGGCGCCCAGCGCAGAGAAAACCGTGACCAGGAAGCCGTTGTAGCCGAATTCAAAATAGATATAGTTGGTGCCCAAAACGCTGTTGATGAGGTTGCTGCCGATGGTGTAGAAGATGAAGATCGCGATGCACCACAGAAGCTGGTCGTTGGCCTTCACGGTGTTAAAGACAGTTTTCAGGCTCACCTTGCTGATGGCCGCGCCGCCCTTGGGCGGCAGGGGCTTTTCGCGGACGCCCAGGAGGGTGATCATCTGCATGCCGATGAAGAACGCGCAGAAGATCACGGCGATGACCGCGTAGGCGTTCACCGCGCTGCCGCCCAGCGTAAGCTCCCCCGCGGTGAAGGTGGGCACGACGATCGCGGCGATTCCCTGGCCGATGCCCGCGAAGAGGATTGTCCTGGAGGTGAGCATGTCCCTGTTCCGTTTACCGCTGGAGAGGGAGGGGAGCATGCCCCAATAGGCGACGTCGTTCATGGTGAACGTGATGCTGTAGGTGAAATACATGGCGATGTGCAGCGCCACATAGCTCCAGCCGTCACGGCCGTTGGTGAACGATATGAAATAGACCAGCGCGGTGCCGGCCATGCCTATGAAAATCCACGGCTTGAACTTGCCCCATTTCGTCCGCGTCACCTCGATGATATTGCCCATCAGAGGGTCGTTGAGGCTGTCGAAGATCATGATGCCTATCATCGACATGCTGATGACGGAGAACTGGGCGTCGGTCAGGCTTTTGGTATAGAGCACGAAGGTGAGCAGGTAGGTGGAATACAGCATCGAGGCCATGTCGCGCCCGATGGAGCCCAGGGTATAGGTCCAGAGGTTCCGTTTGGATAGTCCGTCGTCCATGCGCAGGTATCCCTTCTGTTTTTTTCTTTGAGGCTATTGTACTACGAATTCACAGGAGATGCAAGGTTTTTAAAAACGCATTGACAAACCCATGGCTTTGTGTTACTCTAAACGCAATTCAATACAGCGTAAGGAGGCTGCATATGGACGGCAAATATACCTTGACGGTCATCGGCGCGGGGGACCGCGGGAACTGCTACATGCGCGTGATCAGGGAATATTTCGGCGATGCCTTCCGGTGGGATACCGTGTGCGATCTGCTGCCGGAGCGCATGGACAAGGCCTGTGAGGACTATGGCTTCCGGCACAAAGAGGCGTCCTGGGAAAAAGCGATTCTGGAAAGCCGCCCGGATGTCGTGATCATCGCGGTGCCGGCGTATTATCACTGCGATATGGCGATGTTCGCCATGCGCTGCGGCTGCCACGTGCTCACCGAAAAGCCCCTCGACCTCTCCCTGGCCAAGTGCTTCGCGCTCAAGGAGTGCCGCGAGCAGACGGGCAGGGTGCTGGCCGTGGGGATGCAATACCGCAACATGCGCTATTTCCGCAGCATGCGGCGCGCATTGGAGCAAAAGCTGTTCGGCGAAAACCTGATGATTGGCTTTTCGGATATCCGCGAAACCCGCGCGAAAATCGCCATGCACGACGCCGTGTACGGCAACGGCGGGCCCATGGTGGACATGGCCTGCCACCTGTTTGACCTGATGCGGCTGTACTACGGCTGCGACCCCGTAAGCGTAAGCTGCCAATGGCGCGGCAACGCGAAGGACCGCCCAAGCCTCGCCTCCATCGGCACAAAGGCGGCGGACGCCTGCTTTATGACCGTAGAGTTCGGGAACGGCGCGCTGGGCGGGATCACGATGAACTGGGGCCTGCCCGGGGGCGTGAACAGCGATTTGTTCTGCACTGTCACGGGCTCGCAGGGGCTGAGCGGGCCCGAAGCCGTCTCCTTCCATTCCAACGTGACCGTGACGACCGATGGCGGCGGGAAGGCGGAGGTCCCCTGCCTGCCGGAGGACGAGGACGATTTGATCAACCCCGAGCGCGCGGTCATGCGCGATTTTCTTGCCGAGATTGAGGGCGGCGGCAGGGCGCAGGTCTCAGAGGAACACGGCATCGTGTGCCTGGCGGCCTCCCTGGCGGCGCTGCGCTCCGGCGCGCTGGGGCGGCCCGTCACCCTGGAGGAGATTTATCGGCTGCGCCCCACCGTCGCCGAATGCATGCCGGCGACAGAATAGGAGGATAAAATGCAATTCGGATACTGTTTGAACCTCAATTTTTTGCTGAACCACGACCCCAGGGGCGAGGAGATCTTCGCCGGGGTTCTGGCTGCGGGCTACGACTATGTGGAGACCCAGCTGACCAACCTGCTTTCACTTCCGGCGGCAAAATATGAGGGCTTTAAGCGGCGGCTGGCCGAAGCGGGCGTGCCCTGCCGCGCCGGTATGATGATTTTTCCCTATGGCATGCCGCTGGTGAGCGATGAGCGCGACCTGCGCGCCATCACGGAGCACGCCGGACGCGTGATGCCCATCGCGGCGGACCTGGGCTGCGAGCTGCTGGTGTTCGGGCACGGGGGTACGCGGCGTGTTCCCGAAGGCATGACGCGGGAAGCCACGCGCCGCCGTCTGATTGAGGTCCTGCGAATTTTGGATGAGCTGACCGCCGACCTCGGCATCAAGCTCGCCATTGAGCCGCTGTGCGCGCAGGACACGGACTTCATCAACAGCCTGCCGGAGGCCCTTGAGGTTGCCCGCGCGTGCGGAGCGAATACGGGCGCGCTGTTCGATCTTTATCACGCCGCCGCCGAGGGGCAGCCGCCCGCGGACATCGCCCTGGCGGGGGACAGGCTCTTCCACCTGCACATCGCCAATCCAAACGGGCGCACCGTCCCGGCCGATTCGGACGACAACGGTTGCTACAGGGCCTTCGCCGGGGCCGTCCGCCAGTGCGGCTACAACGGCAGGATGAGCGTCGAGGCCGGTATTCCCGATGGGGCAGACGCCGCCAGGGCGGTGGCCGGGGCGCTGCGGATTGCCCGCCAATATTTTGCTGAAGGGAGCGTATGATTATGGTGAAAATTGCGTGCCAGACAATTGTCTACGGCAACCCCGTCATCAAGGACTCCATGGAGGGCATTCTGCAAAGCGTCGCGGAAAACGGCTACGACGGCGTCGAAATCGGCGCGCGGCACTTCTATCAGGACAGGCCGGAGTACTATATTGATCTGCTGGAGAGAAACCGGCTGGCCCTTCCTGCCATCCATGTGGCCGGCGATTTCCTGAACATGTATACCCTGGAGGAACTGCTGGGCGGTATCCAGAAGACGATTCTGTTCGCCGGTCGGCTCGGCTGCGGCTACATATACCTCAGCGGCGTCTACAAAGAGGGCAAAACAGACGACGACTACCGCAGCGAGGCGCGCACCTACGAGGAGATCGGCAGGCGCTGCGCGGCCGAGGGGCTCACGCTGTGCTATCACAACCATGACTGGGAGATCGCGGACGGCCTGCATGGGCTGGCGCTGCTTTTGAACAACACCGATCCTCGCTATATGAAGCTGGTGCCCGACGTGGGATGGATCACCGTTGCGGGCGCTGACCCCGTGGAATTCTTGAAGACCCACGGGGATAGGGTGGAGGCCCTGCATTTCAAGGATTTTAAGCACACCGGCAAGCCGCGCGCCTTCACGGAGCTCGGCAGCGGCATCGTTGACTTTAAGGCCGTGTACGACTGCTTCAAGGACGAGCGGCCCGGCCTTTGGATCACCGCCGAGCAGGACGAGACGGCAAAAACGCCGGCGGAGAGCGCCGGCGTGAACTATAAGTTTATACGAAGCCTTACATGAAGCTGAACACCTTGCCCAGCAGCTCCAGGGGGCTATAAATCGACAGCCAGTAGCTCAGGTAGTCGTACAGCGCGAGGAAGAAGAGGCCCACCTGGTCGAAGAAGCCCGGATTGCTGCCTGCGGCGGGCTCCGGCGGCGCGGTCTCGTCGATGACGGCTGTGAGCACCCGGGCGATCATCTCGTGCCCGGCGTCGGAGGGATGGATGCGGTCGCGGAACACAAGGCCCTCGCGCCCCTTGAAGGCGGCATACACGTCGGCGAGCTCGTAGGCCCCGGGATGCGCCGCCAGGTAGTCGCGGTACACTTGGTTGAGCTTGACGATGGCCACCTCGTAGGCGCCCGCCACAACCGGCACGCCCTCCATGCTGTTGTAGAGGGTTTGCACAATGAACAGGGCATCCGGGTTGAGCTCCCTGATTTTCTCGATCACCACCGCGAAGTTTACGCGGAACATGTCGATATACTCATCTGCGGCGCTCTTGTCCCCCAGGATGAGCAGGCGCAGCACAAGGGTGATCACGTTGGAGTGCAGCAGATCGTTGCCGCCGATGGACAGGTTGATAATTCCGGCCTCTTGGATGGCCTTTACGGCGTCCTCGTTCTCCGCAAGGATCTTCAGCAGGTCCTCGGAGGCGTGGCCCGGCACGGCGAAGTTGGCCAGAACGAAGCCCTTGGCGGACTTGATCAATTCCGCGTAGCTCTTCGCCTTGTCGCTGGCGCCCTCGCCCGCCGAGATGGAGTCGCCCAGGACCACGAATTTTGTGCCCGCGCCGTAGGCGGCCCGTACCGCCGTGGCCGTCAGGGCGCACACCAGCGCCAGAACTAGCAGGATGGACAATACTTTTTTTGCCAACAGTTTATTCATGATGCCGTTCATGCTATTTCCTCCCATATGTAGCGTTGCGTCTATTGTAGCAGAAAGCGCGGGGGTTTGCAAGGGGAAAAATCCTGCATATCATTAGTAGCACTTAATTATATCATTAAAAAGATTAACTTTACTTATGGATATGCCTGTGTTATACTCTAATCAAATCCAAAAAAGAATGCACGGAGGAAAATCAATGCAGACCATCTACGAGGGCAAAACCAAAACCGTACTGCGCGATGAAGCCACGAACGACTGCTACCTCTTCTTCAAGGACTCCGCCACGGGCGAAAACGGCGTATTCGATCCCGGGTTCAACACCGTGGGCGGCAGCGTGCCCGGCAAGGGCAAGACCGGGCTCACCATCGCCGCGTACTTCTTCGAGCTCATGGAGGCCGCCGGCGTCCCCACGCATTGCCTCGGCGTGGAGTTGGACAAGTGCCTGATGAAGGTCAAGCGGGTGGACGTACCCAAGCTGGAGTTCGTGCTGCGCTACTTCACCGCGGGCAGCATGTGCCGCCGCTTCACGCTTGAGGCCGGCGTCCCCTTCGATCCGCCCTACCTGGAGGTCACATTGAAGGACGACGACCAAGGCGATCCTCTCATCAGCGAGCGCCTGTGCCTGATGAAGGGCATGCTGCGCCCGGGCGAATACCAGCAGGGCCTGGATTTGCTGGTCAGGGCGGGGGAGGTCCTGCGGGCGGAGCTGGCGCAGCTGGGCCTGAAGCTCATCGACTTCAAGCTGGAGTTCGGCTTTGACGAGGAGCGCAACATCTGCATCGCCGACGAGATCACCCCGGACATCTGGCGCGTGCAGGACGAGGCCGGCAACATCCCCAACCAGATCGACTGCGCGAATATGCTGCTGGGCAGGATAGCCGCCAGGGGCTGAGCGGGTGATATAGATGAAAACCGACCGCCTGCTGGGCATCACCATGTACCTGCTCAACCGGGAGGTTGTATCCGCCAGCGAGCTCGCCGAAAA
>JGI24702J35022_10002151_pt1 | contig 12162 bp, 6 predicted proteins | sample TergutTh196P4_FD_35022 | JGI IMG/M metagenome (IMG submission 35022)
ACTTTAAACAGTGAAAATAAATTCTGAAACTATACAGGTCCCCTTTAATTCATCGATTTGTCATAAAAACTCTTGACTAATTAAATGTTTTAAATTTTTTTGCTTTGTGGCCTAAGTCTAATTTTTCGAAGAGATCATTAAGAAAAAGTTAAATTGTAGGTAGGTGTATATAAAGCAAGGAAAAAGTAGGAATGATGAAAACCAAACTGTATTAATGTTGATGAAGTGAAGTGTGCGTTGACCTCATATTTTCCGCATCATTAGTATATATAAAATAAGATTGGTTATTATTATTGGAGTTTTGAATGATTGCATTAGATGAAGTAATCAAAGATTTTTATGGAACAGAAGATGTAAATTATAGAGTTGAATTAGGGATGCTCTTATGTGATTCATTTTTCAGCAAAAATTCATTTCGTGAATGCTTGCAATATGGACTAGAAACCATTGAACTTTGTCAGGCGATTGGGGAAGTGGAAATACTGATAAAAATAATGTGTCGTATAGGTAATTCTTATATGGTTCAAGGAGTTCTTACTGAGGCGCGAGAATATTTTATCCAAGCCTTAAATTTAAGTTTAAGTAATAATAAACCTTTTGAACAAGGTTTATCATACATTAATCTTGGAGCAATAGAATATAATTCAGGTAATTTTCATCTAGCTATCGAGAATTATATTAAAGCGGTCAATATTTTTGATATAATAAATACCGATAATGAAAAGATGATTAGTGAGATTATGCGTAATCGGGAGATCCTTTATAGTAATATAGCCCTTTGCTATCTTGTCTATAGCCGGTTTAGTGAAGCACTAGATTGGAACAAGAAAGCATTGCGCGTAAACATGAACCATAATAAACCCGAAACCTATTTTTCTACCGGGTATTGCTATGAAAAAATAGGCGATGAATGTCTTGCCTTAGGTTATTATCAGAGATCATTAAAACAATCCATAAACAGTAGTAATTTTATCTATGAAAATTTTAATAAGATCGCCATTGCAGAGATATATGTAAATAGAAAAAAGTATAACGAAGCAATCCCCTTACTTAATGAGGCTATTGAGTATTGTGAACAAAATAATCTTTATGAACATTCATTTATATCATTTGTGTTATTAGGTAATATATATTGTTTCAATCATGACCCGGTAAAGTGTGAATTTTATTATAATAAAGCTTTTCAAATACTCGATCGCATCCAAAATCCACACCAAATAATGAGCTTTTATCAAGGGTATAGTAAAGTTTGTTTTTTGGAAGGAAGATACCAAGATGCCTACACTTATTTAGAAAAAAGTTTTGATTTAAATTTAGATATATTTAAAGAAAATTTATTGGAGAATACAACCTTTTTAACCACAAAGTTTGAAACTGAGCAAAAAAAACAGGAATTAGAAATTTATCGTTTAAAAAATGTTGAACTAGTGAATTCTCATAAAATAATTGAGCAGAAGAATGACGAATTACTTAAAATAAATGAAACAAAAGATAATATACTCGGAATGATCTCCCATGATTTAAAAAATTATATTGGATCAGCCTTATCTGCACATGAACTTTTGCTAATTAAAGATTCAACTTTACATCAGAATAAATATGTAAAAATGATTTATGATTCAAATAATAAAGCTCTAACTCTAGTAAAAGATATACTTTATATGAATAAAATGGAAATTGATACCAATGACCTTGAATTATCACCTCAAGATATAAATACAACTATAGAAAACTTGCTAGAGAATCTGAGGTTAATGGCAAATAGGAAGAATATTAGTATTGTCGATGAACTATTTTTCGAGCCTTTGCGATGCATGATCAATACTGACAAATTTCATCGTGTGGTCGATAATCTAGTGATAAATGCGATTAAATTTACCCCCAAAGAAGGCAAAATAATTGTTAAAACTAATAGAATAAATGAGATAGTTTATATTCATATTGTGGATTCCGGTATCGGGATGGATAATGATCTGCTTTCCAAATTATTTATGCAGTATTCAAAGGCTGGAAGAAAAGGGACTGAAGGTGAAGAATCTACCGGATTAGGTTTATATATAGTAAAAACAATCATCGAGAAACATCAAGGAAAAATAAGAGTTTATTCTGAAGTAGGGAAAGGAAGTGAATTTGTGATCGAATTACCTTATTCACCTTAAATAGCATTTCTGAAACAGCTGGGAGTAAAATTTAATGTTGTTCAAGAGAAATGAAATGGTTTGGGGATAAACATTTAACTTGTTCATATTTTTCGAAGATAGTTTAGTTAGATGATGTTTCATGTTCTCAAGCAAAAGATAATTAATTTTGGGCTTGACAGAAAAATGAAATCTATTAGGGGATCCAGACTAATCTAGATGAAGAAGTGATGCTAGATAGCATTTTTAAGTATTAAAAGGGGTATAATTTTGCTAACATTATTAACGATTGATGTATCTAGGTGGTCAGAATTAAGCAAAAATTTTTTTTTAGAGGAAAATTTGATGGTCCTCTTTAATAATTTTTAGCAAAGATCGTAAAGAAAAAGGAATTTGGAGAATGAAATGAAAAAAAAGTACATAGGTGTAATTTTAATAATTTTTATTTTTATTATTTGTGCAGGAATCATGGTTAAGATTTACAAAGATACTGAGCAACAATTGAAAAATGACCTTTTCAATGAAGCACTACTAGTTACTAAAATGTTAAATTTTGATCATCTTAGTAGCTTAACCGGTACAATAGAAGATATGGAACAATATGAATATAAATATCTATTGTACCAAATGGCACAAGTTCACGAGATTTTCCCTAAGTATAGGTTTATTGATATGTTTAAACCTCTTGATCAACATCGATTTATGTTTTATTTTGAGAGTAGTCGAAAAAATACTCTTGAAAAGGATAAATCAAAACCAGGTGAAATCTGGGATCAAGTTGACCAAGCTTGCCTTGATATAGTTACCGGAAAATCTTTTGGTAGCGTTTACCGTTCTGAGGATATATGGGGTAGATGGGTTACTGCTAGTATCCCTATATATGACCCAACGACCGGTGAGTTTTTTAGTATTTTTACTTTTGACTGTGATGCCAGTGAATGGTTATGGTTAACTTTTAGTAAACTTTTTTATACCCTACTATTATTTCTTCTCTTGGTAGCACTAATTATTGTAGGTCTAAAGCTTCAGAATTCACACCATGAACTCTTTATTTCCAATCAAAGATTTTTAAATACCTTGGAAAGTATGGCTGATGGTTTCATCTATTTCACTCATAGTATGGATCATGAATATATTAATAATAAAGCTTTTAAAATACTAGATTTAGTACCAGATCATATCAAAGCAAATAATTTATTAAACTTACTCCCCGAAGAATTTATTAATCTACCCAAAAATGCCTTAGCAGATAAAAAAGAACATATTCTTACAGAATTTGTAAAATCATTAGGTAAATGGATAGAATTTCGAGTTTATCCTTCCAAAGATAATATTTCTTTATTTTTTCTAGATGTTTCTAGCCGTAAAAATGTTGAGAATGCTTTTTATAGAACCCAAAAAATGGTAACAATTAATGAAATGACATATGCTTTTGCCCATGATTTTAATAATTATTTGCAAGTAATTTTGGCCAATGTTTCTGTTCTTGAAAATCTTCTACAAGATCAACCTGACTTGATTGGATATGCCCAAAAGATTAGTAATATGACTAACGATGCTGCAGAAAGAATAAAGCTTCTTCAAAAATTTTCTGGTTCTCATAAACCAAATAGCCTATACCAGAGGATTAATCTGAATGTTTTATGTAAAGAAGCTGTTGTTCAAGCTTCAGCAGTTTTAAAAGCGGAATCAGATAAAAAAGGTATTGGATTTACTCTCCAAGAATCGTATCTAGAAGTTCCTGATTGTAGCGGGAACGAAAATGATTTAATCACAGTGATTTATGATTTAATTAAAAATGCTATCGAAGCGATGCCTAACGGAGGCGAAATAACGATTGAAACTGGTACAAAACCAGATGGAGTTTATATCCATTTAACAGACACCGGATGTGGAATGTCCGAAGAAGTTTGTGAAAGAATTTTTGAACCTTTCTATACTACGAAAGGTTTTGATATTGGGAAGGGAACAGGTCTATTTAATGCTTTTAATATCATTAATGCTCACCAGGGGAAAATTAATATAATTTTTACAAAACCAAATTGTGGCACAAAACTTGAAATTCTCCTTCCTCACCATAATTTCATTGAAGAAGAAGAAAAAACACCAACTGAACCGGTTATTATTTCCAAAACTGCTAAAGATAAAAAAGAATTAAGGATAGTTTGGGTTGATGATGATGATATGATTCGTGAGATAGCAGAAGAGTTCATTTCGATCATTGGTTATAAAGCTACTCTAGCTAATGGTGGCGAGCAAGCCCTCAATCTAATGAAGGAGCAAAAATTTGATGTCCTTATTACTGATATTGGTATGCCGAGAATGAATGGTTGGCAACTGATCAAGAAAGTTAATGAGTTATACCCAGAACAAATGAGGATAATTGTAATATCGGGTTGGGGAAATCAAATAACAGAGGAACAGAGAGTTATTAACAATGTAGATTATGTCCTTTCTAAACCCATCAAGTTAGATCAGTTAAGAAAAATATTGGAAGAATGAAGGGGTAATTATGGCGGGAAAAAATGATTATTTACCCATTGCCCCATCTAACACATTGCGAGTAACAACTAGTGGAGATGGTCATCATAACCATCAAGATGGAAAAAATAAAAAGAAATCAGAACCAAAATTAGATGACCAAACAATTATTACTAATGAAGATGAACTAGAATCGATAGAATTAATCGAACTAGGTAGGATATTACTAAAAAAAAGAAATACTGAAATGAAATTATTTCAAAACTTACAATTAAATAAGGAAAATACACAACCTGATGAACAAGTAATTAATATTTTACAAGTTAAAATTGCTCAATATGAACGAGATTTACAAGAATTAAAGCAAAACAAAACTATCGAGAACACAGAAATAAATTTGACTATGGAAGACCAAATTCTCTATTTAGAAAAGCTATATTCAACCTATTTAGTATATAACGAATGCATTATAGAAGCAAAAAGAATTATTAATATCAATGATATAGAATTTTTGGACAACATCATTCGCCAAAAAGAGAGTATTTTAAACCAAATTGACGACATTAGGAATAGTATTGATTTATCCTTTATAAAGAATTATTCTGTTTCCAAAGAAAAAAAACTTAAAGCAGATCAATTGCTCGCAGATATTCATTTATTGATCAATAAGATTATTGACGAAGATAATCAAAACAGTATTCAAATGAAAAAAATCTTAGACAAAGTCAAGATTTCTCTCGCTAATATTGATATCGAAAAAAAGACAATATCAAAATACGGACAAAAAAATATAAAATCTCATTTTATTGATAAAAAACAATAAGAAGTGCATTCATAACATTTGTTGTTTTAATTTTAGAACAAATGTATAATTAAAGAATGTTGCATTGTGAGGTTTATTAGTAGCAATAGCTCTCGTCATGGGTAATAGATGATGGGCAAAAATGAGCCTTGTTAGATGACAAAATAATCAAAAATACTGATCGAACATTTATAGCATTGTTTTCACCTGTGGCGCACTGTTGCCTCTTTTTATGCGACAGCATTTTTTTTTGATTCTATCACATTTGTCATAAAGATAAATAGTGAAGCCTGAAGTAGACTAAAACAATCTCTACAGTATAACACATTATTAAAATTAACATCATATATCTTGTATTCTGTATTACTTAGTCAGTTAATATGCTCCTATCCTCTTATATGATAACTAATATTTCTGAGCTGTGTAGCACACGATAAAATTTCACGATAAGTAAAATTTTAGGTATTATAATAGATCATTAATCTATTAAATAATAGCGTGTTATATCAATATATTACTGAGAAGAAATATTCATCTTTTATAATTCCGCCTCATCCCGAAGGTGTTGAACACTTAGATGCTGTTGATACCCATAAAATATCACTATGCGACAGCCTCGCTTAATAAAAAATATTGTTCCCAGAAACAAATTCTACCCTGAAGGGGTGGTTCAATGCATTATAAGTACGAAACTACCGACGTCATCATGATGAAAGAGAATACTTTATAATCTATGTTTCTTAACAAATCTTTGATAACAATAAAAATCACAGAGTTTTTCAATATATTATAAAACATACATTTTATATCATTAATGTAAAATACAGATATTTGTTTTACATGGAGTTATAACGCGGGAATATCAATGATATTTTTCTTAATAGTGACTTCAATATGTAAATCAAGAAAACAACATATAAAAATATACTATTCTCATAAATATATTAAAGTAATCGATTTTCTTTTCCGATATAATCAATAGAACATGATAGAGTGAGTTTCAAAGGGATTATGAAACTCTTAGTTATTGGAGATGATTAAAAAAAGTCTTAAAAATAAACTAAAGATTTTCGTCATATTAGACGAGATATTAATATATATGACTTATTTTTCAGGGAGGAAAAATGAATCAACTTAGTACACATGTAAATCTATCCGCATACAAAGCCGGTAACCAATTAAAATCGCATTATAGTAATATTAATAAAGCCGTTCAAAGATTATCTTCTGGTCTCAGGTTAAATTCATCAGCAGATGCTCCGGTCGATTATGCTGTCTGGAATCAGCATGAATCAAGGTTAGCTGTTTTATACAAAGGTCGCCAAAACCTTAATGATGCCATTTCTATGGTTCAAACAGCAGAAGCAGCCATGGCTCAGATAGATAATCTATTGATCCAGATGAAAGAAATCGCTGGATATGCTGCAACTGGGACGATTAATAGTGATCAAAGAGAAATCCTTTCAACCGAATTCAATACTCTAGCAAGTGAAATCGATCGAATAGCCCAATCATGTGAATTTAAAGGTATTAAGCTCCTAACAGGAAATTTATCAGTGCGTAATAATATTGAACGGCAAGGTGAATACATTTCTACCAACAAAAAACTCTGGTTAGAAGAAGATTTAGACCCTAGTCAAATCGGTTTAAAAATCCATTTTGGTCCAATGAATAGTCGCTTCGAAGACTATTATTTCATAAAAATCGGTGATTTAAGAATGAAAGCGCTGAGCGATCCGGTGGCTGTTTCCACTCAACATGCAGCGCAAGTAGCTTTAGAAACATTGAATTCTGCAATGCAAAAAAAAGAAAGTAACCGTTATATGATGGGTATTATGCAGAATCGTTTAGAAGCATCTTTAGCTTACCGAGAAGACGAAATATTGCAATTGCAAGGAGCAAGTTCAAAATTAGGTGATGCAGATTTTATTGATGAAATGATGAACTTCTCTAAATATAATTTACTCGCTCAGGCGGCACAAGCGATGTCTTCGCAAGCCAATGTGTTACCTCAAATAGCACTTAAGTTGCTAAGTGTATAATCCGATATATAGTAGAGAGGGGGGAGTATTGTTACTCTCGGTATAGATGAACCTTCTGTAGGCTAGTCTTTTCCCCTTTAAGTATAAAGTATAAGAGGTTCTTATACCTCATTTGATCTGAATACAGTCGCATAGATGTGAAGAATGATGAAAATAAACAAACAATTAGTAATGTTGCTTTTTTACGAACCGCATTGTTGGTTTGAAAATGGTGCTAAAAAGCATCTACCCAATAAAAATTATTATCAAAACCTATTATTTTACAGGGAAGTAAAATAGACAAATGAAAATTATTTCAGGGAGGAAATAAAAATGTCACTCGTAATAAATAATAATATGATGGCGATGAACACTGCCAGAAACCTTAGTGCAAATTATGGGAGATTAGCCCAATCAGTAGAAAGATTATCTACAGGAATGAGAATTAATTCAGCAGCAGATGATGCCGCCGGATTAGCAATTCGCGAAGGAATGCGTGCCGATATTGCTGCGATGCGTCAAGGAATTCGAAATGCCCAAGATGGTATTTCCATGTTACAAACTGCAGAAGGTGCTCTAGCCGTGATTGATGAAAAATTAATCAGAATGAAAGAGCTTGCGGAACAAGCCGCAACTGGTACTTATACCCAAGAACAAAGAATGTTGATCCATTCAGAGTTTGCTGCAATGGCTTCTGAGATTGATCGAATCGCTTCTTCTACAAATTTTAATGGGATAAAAATGCTTTGTGGAGATGCTTCTGTTTCAGGTAATAAAGGCTATTGGACAGCTACCAATAGCTGGATGTCTGAAGAAGGACTCTGGACAAACTCTTCTGGTTGGAGCGAAGTAAATGGTTATGTAAGTGAAAAATATAATGTTGTTCCAGATTCCATTCCTGCCGCAGATAAACATGTAGACTGGGATTCATATGCTAAGGCTTTAGATGAATATTTAAAAAACTATACCCCAGATTTGCAAGATCTCTGTTTTACGGGAAAAATACCAGTCCGCGGTCAGTGGGAGGATCCCATTGAATTTTCCTTAAGAGCAGAAGAATTTATCATTAACAATGAAATAGAGCTTTTACTTGGAGTAGATGCTCCACAGAGACATGATTTTGTTGATGCAAAAGCTTATGCTAAAGATATGATAAATTATCTACGCGACAATGAACCGTCTTTTAGCTTAACGGATCCTTCTATGGCTGGTTATGTGACGGCAGATTGGGAAACAAGAGCTTCCATGTTAGAAGCTTACCTTGATGCGAGCGGGTTACCGTGGAGTAGTGCTACTCTTGGCTATGTAACCGGGACAGGTTCACAAATTGCAAATTATAACACGGAAAGTGAGCTTTTAACGAATGGTACAATTACCAAAGGTACTGGTGGAGACATAATTGGTGGTATCAAAATTCATTTCGGACCTAATAATCGCCGTGCACAAGACTATTATTTTGTGCGTATTGGCGATGCCAGAACAGAATCCTTATTTAGAGAATCAGGTACGAACTATCATACAGGTAAAGCAGATATCGCAGTCTCTACTCAACATGCTGCTCAGATGGCATTAGAAAAATTAACCACTGCGATTATTAGAAAAGAAAACCTGAGAGCAAATATTGGGGCTATCCAAAATAGATTAGAAAATACTATTACCAATCTATCTATCCAAGCTGAAAACCTACAAGCCTCAGAATCGAGAATTTCAGACATTGATATGGCATGGGAAATGACGGAATTTGTAAGAAATCAAGTATTAACTCAAGCTGGTGTAGCAATGCTTGGACAAGCTAATTCATTACCACAAATGGCAATTAGGTTGCTCGGATAATAACAGAAAAAATGGTTACCCCATAAACACTTAAATACTTTATCTAATAAGAAACAAAGGGATGGAATAGTCCATAAGTGTCAACTATCTCTAAAAACTGTCCGTAAAGGTAATCTCCGATTACCTTTTTAAGCGAGTTTCTAGCGATTAGAAATCACCGCTACAGCTAAAAGTTGACACATTTGTGGAATAGTCCCTTCTATATTTGCAACATTACTGATTAAAAACAAAAATAACGGAAATTGAGCCGTTACAAAATAATATAATGCGTATTCACAGCTACGCAATTATACAAATAGTTTGGTTAGACATAATGCGCCTCGGAGAAAACACAGTAGATTAAAAAAACTGCTTCTTCAAGGAAGACTTTTAAAATATCATGGAGGAAAAAAATTATGTCACTCGTAATTAACAACAACCTAATGGCTTATGGAGCCGCAAATAATTTGTCATCACATTATGCAAACCTGTCTCAATCCGTTCAAAGATTATCTACAGGTTTAAGAATTAATTCTGCTGCTGATGACGCAGCCGGGTTGGCAATTCGCGAAGGAATGCGTGCTGAAATTTCAGCATTGGGACAAGGTATTAGAAATGCGCAAGATGCAATATCAATGATTCAAACAGCTGAAGGGGCTTTATCAGTTATTGATGAAAAACTAATCAGAATGAAAGAGTTAGCAGAACAAGCTGCTACAGGAACATACACTGCTGAACAAAGAATGATTATTCATTCGGAGTTTGCTGCAATGGCATCCGAGATTGACCGTATCGCAGCTGCTACTAATTTTAATGGTATCAATCTACTTAATGGTAATATCAATACGGCTGGGTCCGGAGGATACTGGACCGATGGTCATTCTTGGGTTTCTGCAGACGGATTATGGGTTAACTCTTCTGGATGGGCAGAGAATCAAGGGACTGTTGGAGCTGGATTAGTGATTAATACAAGTGCTGGACCATCAGCCGACAAACATGTTAAATGGGATGAATATGCTGATGCCTTAGCAAAATATCTCAATGACAATAAATCAACTCTTGAAGATCTGTGCTTCACGGGTAAAATTCCCGAAAGGGGGCAATGGGAAAGTGCTCTAGAATTTTCTTTAAGAGCAGAGGAATTTATCAATAAAAATGAGATTGAAACTTTAGTGGGAATACAAGCTCCACAAAGACATGATTTTGTTGATGATAAAGCATATGCTAAAGACATGATCAATTATCTTAGAGATAATGATCCAAGTTTTACCTTAACAGACCCTTCCATGACAGGGTATGATACTGCAGACTGGAAAGGAAGAGCTAATCTTTTGGAAGCTTATCTTGATGGTGCAGGTTTAGGATATACAAGAGCTACTCAAGGTTACAAAGAGACTTTATCTGATGCAGTAACTGACTCACAGACTAACCTCTATCTGAAAAGAGATGAATTAATCGAAAACGGGACAGTTAATGAACGAGAAGCTGGCGATATACTTGGAGGTATTAAAATCCACTTTGGACCGAATAACCGTAGAGACCAAGATTATTATTTCGTACGGATTGCTGATGCTAGAACGGAGTCATTATTTAGAGATTCTGGTGTAGTTCGTGGTGATGGAATACAAAAAGCTGATGTGGCTGTATCCACTCAACATGCTGCACAGGTTGCTTTAGAAAAAATCACTACCGCAATCATGCGTAAAGAGAATATCAGAGCAAATTTAGGAGCTTTACAGAATCGTTTGGAAAATACTATCACCAATTTATCAATCCAAAAAGAAAACTTACAAGCTTCTGAATCACGTATATCTGATGTAGATATTGCTTCAGAAATGACTAATTTTATTCGTAACCAAGTACTCACCCAAGCAGCAGTAGCTATGCTTGGACAAGCTAATTCTCTCCCCCAGATGGCTTTAAGGTTATTAGGATAATGAATAAGAACATAATTTAGGGGTGGAAAGCAGCCACCTATAATCAGTTAACTCGAACAACAGTAAGAGTTCCGATCGGGAGGAGAAGTATTTCTTTTCTCACAATGGATGTGACTCGTTTAATACACGAATTATCGTGTTTATATAGATTTGGGGTATTAGGATATCTCTTCTTTGGTTAGCCACCAAACCTCCTTATTTACAGCATGATTTAAATAATAAAACTGCTTCTACAAGGTAGACTTTATTATAATAGTTACAGGGTAGGATTGCCGGGTAATTCATGGCAAAACTTTGTAACATTAATAAATCAAGGAGGAACGATGTCACTCGTAATCAACAACAACCTAATGGCTTATGGTGCTGCCAACACCTTATCTAGCCATTACTCCAATCTGGCAACCTCAATTCAAAGGTTATCGACCGGATTGCGAATCAATTCTGCCGCTGATGATGCAGCTGGGTTAGCAATTAGAGAAGGAATGCGGGCAGAAATTACAGCTATTGGACAAGGAATCCGAAATGCTCAAGATGCTATTTCGATGATTCAAACAGCAGAAGGAGCGCTTTCAGTAATTGATGAAAAACTCATCAGAATGAAAGAATTGGCAGAACAGGCTGCCACCGGAACCTATACAGCTCAACAAAGATTGATTATTCATTCTGAGTTTGCAGCAATGGCTTCGGAAATTGATCGTATTGCCAATTCTACTAGTTTTAACGGTACAAAACTATTGAATGGTAATACAGGTGTTGCCGGGACAAACGGAGTCTGGTCTGACAACTATACTTGGTCAGCAGACGAAGGAATGTGGCAGAACTCATCAGGTTGGTACGAAACAAATGGGACAGCAAATGCCGCTGGAGATATCGAAGGAGGTATTAAAATTCACTTTGGGCCTGCTAACCGAAGAGATTCTGACTATTATTTCGTGCGGATTGCAGATGCTAGAACAGAATCTTTATTCAGA
>JGI24702J35022_10002152_pt1 | contig 12160 bp, 7 predicted proteins | sample TergutTh196P4_FD_35022 | JGI IMG/M metagenome (IMG submission 35022)
CCGTTTTCGCACTGGAGCAGCATCTCCTGCACGGCGTCCATGGCGATCATGTTGCCCTCCAGGGTGAAGGGCCGGTAGGTCAGGCCGCTGACGCCCCGGTTTTTGTAGTCGCCGTTGCAGTGGAAGCCGTTGCAGGCTGAAGCTCTCGGCGTAGTCGCGCAGGGAATGCCAGGCGGCCTCGCCGTTGCGCTGGACGGCATAGAGCTCCGCCATCCACCCCACGGAGTACCCGCACCAGTAGTAGCTCCCCAGCTTTTTCAGGTGCTCTATCGTCCTATCGATCACCTGTTTGCCCTCCCCCTCGTAGCGCGTCAGCCGCAGGGGGTGCGCCGCCATGGCGTGGGAAAAATGCCGGTGGCTCTCCTCCAAATCGAAGTCCTCGTTGATCTTGAAGCCCTTCGGCCCAATCGCCAGGGGCCGAAGCTTTGCGAGGATGCCGCGCCACGTCTCTTCCGACGCGCCGTCCCCCGCCCGCTCGCAGACCTCGGCCAGTTTGCCATAGAGGAACCGGCACAGCGCAACATCGTAATTCGTATTCTTCTCAAAGCAGGCGCTCAGGCGGTTGTCGTTGATCTCCGGAGAGCAGGAGTTGGGTAGCTCCAGATACCCCGCGTCGCTCTCGCTCAGCCAGCGCTTGACGCACAACCCCACGCCCTTCAGGAAGGGGTACATCTGCGCCCGAAGAAACTCTTCGTCCAGGGAGTAGTCGTAGTACTCGCTGAAGCAGTGGCCCAGCCACGCGGCGTTGGTGATCGAAAAGCTGTACATGGGCCAGCCGCCGATTGGCTTGCCGTCCAGGGTCATCACGCCGGGCAGGTTGAGGCCCTCCGGCGCATCAAAAAATTCCGCCGAGAACTTTTTCGCCTGGGGCTCCAGCGCGGCGAGGAAATCCAGGAAGCTCTCCCCGGCCTGCAGGTGGTTGGCCTTCAGGTAGCTGAGGTAGCACATCTGCGTGTTCAAATCGTTGTGGTAGTCGCCCTTCCAGGGGGGCAGCCTGCCGTTGTCCGCGGTGAACACGCCCTGCAGGGGCATGGGCGGGCTCCCCTTGCGGGAGACGCAGGCCAGCAGATAGTTGTTGACGTCCCACAGCCGCTGCATGGTCTCGTCCGGCAGGGTAATATCGCTCTGCGCGTAGTACGCACGCCACCAGGCCATGTGGCTCTCAAGGGCCTGGTCATAGCCCTGCTCCAAGGCCGCCAGAAGCTTTTCTTTTTCGATGGCGAAATCATAGGACAGGTCATGGGACGCCGCCACTGTGAAGACGATATCGCCTTCACGCTTCGCGGCCAGCACGGCGTACTGGAATTCCTCCCGCGTGACCTGGATGAAGCCCTCCACCGCGCCCTCGTTGATCCACCGGGGCGGGGGGTATTTCAGCGCCTCCAGCCGGTCGGAGCAGGCGCAGGCGCCGTCATCCTCCTCGCCCTCCCACAGGCCGTAGGGGGGCCTGACGACTGCCATATGCAGGCCGCCGCCCTTGATGCGGACCCGGCCGATGCCGTCCGCGGCGTGGACGAACATGCGTAGTTCAGTGTTGTTGAAGGTCACGCGCGCCTGGGCTGTGTTCATGTCCAATGCGCCGCGCATGGAGGCGATGGGGCCATCCGGCCGCAGCTCGATGCGCCCGACGGCGAGCTTGCTGGGCGCGGCGTAGCTGTAGGGATGGTCGAACAGGCGGGTCACGGTGTCCATGTCGCCGTCCCGGTAGGCCCGCGCCATGGTCCCGTAGGTGAACTCCGGCAGGAGGGTCTCCGGGGCCGGGCGGTTGTCCCAGATATCCACCCTGTCCAGGCTGAGCTTGATCCGGTCCCCGCCCCAAAGCAGGCAGCCCGTCTGCCCGTTGCCCAGGGGCATGGCCTCGTCCCACAGGGCGATGGGCCCGTCGAACCGCAATTCACGTCGCATTGGCCGTTTCCACCTCCTGCACCGCTTCGGTGATCTCCCGGCTCAGCGTGGCGCGGCGTGTTTTCAGATCCTCGTACATCCGTTCGCGGTCCTGCTTGGAGATGTTGTAGAAGAACTTGGGTATCATGCTCAGGATGTTGCCCGTGACGGCGGGGAAGAAGGTGAACATGCCCCAGACGAAGCGCTGCACGTGGAGGGGCTGGTTGGTGTAGTCTATGCCGGTCTTGAAGCCGATCTTTGAACGCAGCCAGATGTTGATCCCGTTGAAGAGATAGTTCGATATTTTCCCCGCGACCCCCGCCAGGGCATTGATCTTCGCCTCGTCGCGCTGGCCGGTCTTCCACTCGCCGTAGTCCATGCACTCGTTCATCAAATCCCGCTCCACGATGTCGCGCATTTTCAGCAGCGGCGTCCAGGTGGCCTCCCAGATGGCGATGATGGGCAGTATCACCCACAGGTTGGCGAAGTTGTTGTTGATCAGCCCGATGAAATACACGGCGATGCCCAGCATGGGCCGGACATGGCTGCCCACCAGCCAAAGCGCCCGGGTGGAGAAGCGCTCCCGGGCCCAGGGGATATAGGGGTAAACCAGGAAGCCGGTCAACACGCCGGGGATGCCCGCCACGGTGGTGCCCAGGGGGAACTTCAGCACGGCCTGGTAATAGGTGTATTCGCCGTCGCCGCCGATGTTGAAGGTGCCGAACAGGCGCGTGAGGGTGATGATCAGCAACGGCTTGTTCTGCAGGATGGCCTTGACGCTGTCGCGCAGGCTGGGCTGGTCGATGGACTGCGGCACGCGCTCCTTTGCCACCAGGGCGAAATAAATTGCCGCCAGGGCCGCCAGCGAGGCGGTGCCCACGCCGAAAATCAGGCAGACGCTGCGCAGCTTGAGCAGCGTGGCGCTGTCCTCCAGCCCGGAGAAATTCAGGTAGGTGACGACGGCGTCGAAGATATAGGCGGGCAGCTTTTTCATCGTGAAATTCTGGACGAAATTGTTCAGGGTGATCAGCCGCGTGCGTTCATACATATCGGGGGTGATGGTTGCCAGCATGCCGGCGCTGGAAAACTGGTTGAAGGTACCCGACGCCTCGCTGAGCACGGCGAGGATCGCGTAGGCGACGAGCTTGGGGGCATAGGCCGGAGGGGTGCCCCAGAACAGGAAGGGCATGATGTAATAGAACAGCTTGAAGGGTACCCCGGCCAACAGGCTCAGGAACAGGTAGGGCCGGAACTTGCCGAAGCGCGTGCGGGTCTTGTCGATGACAGTGGCAAACCATAGGTCGTTGACGACGTCCCAGGGGCCCTTGATGAAGGTATCGATGAGCGCGCGCATCCCCAGGTCCAGGTTGAGCACGCGGCTTAAGAACACCTCGCCCATATCCCCGATGTCGAAGCCGCCCGCCCAGTCAAATAGGATGTACCCCACGGTCTCCTTGCCGCCGATGTAGCGCCGCCCCCTGGGCGGGCCGCTGTCTTTCTTTGCCATGTGCTTGTCCTCCTATCTTTCTTCCCACAAAATATCAACCGGTATCTCCCGCCCCGCCGAGGTGGGGTACCATTTTGTGCCCAGTTCAACATTTTTTTGCGACGTTTTGATGCGCAGCGTTTTGATGTTGTCCGCGTTGTAGAAGACGTAGTCCCCCAGCGCCCGTATGGTGGAGGGCAGCGTGACCTCCGTGAGCCCCTTGCAAGCCAGGAAAGCGTCCTTGCCGATGGCTTGCAGCCCCTCCGGGAAGTTGATATCCGTCATGGCCTCGCACTTGTGGAACGCCCGGTCCTCAATGACCTCCACGCTGTCCGGGAGCACCACCTTTTCCAGGCCATAGCACTTGTAGAACGCGCAGTGCCCGACGATTTTCACCCCCGGGGCCACGGCGTAGCCGGCGGCCTTCAGCAGCTTGCCGTCCCTGGCGTACTCGGCCGCGTGGGCGTTGGGGTAGGTGATAATCTTCGTTCTGTCCTTCGAGTACAGCACGCCGTCCAAGGAGCAGAAATACTCGTTTCCTTCGTCCACCTCGATGGCTTTCAAGTAGCGGCAATCCACGATGCCCCACTTGTCTATGCTCCGGAGGTTCTTGCCGATGACGATTTTCTCGAGGGTATCGCAGGAGCCGATGGCCAGCTGGCCGATGGCAGTGACGGGTTTCTCCTTGAAGGTATCGGGGATAATCAGCTCGCTCACCCCGGCGGTATCGGCATAATAGACGAGGGTGTAGCTGTCGGTGCCGGCCTGGTAGATGAACTCCATGCTGCCCGATTTTTCGCGGCCGCAGGAGGCGAAAGTCAAAAGCACGAGGCCTGCGGCAAACAGGATGGCGAATAATTTTTTCATTGCTCCGCCACCTCCCCCCTTTCCGCCTCGGCGCGCTGGTTCAGGTCCTCGATGATTTTTTTGTGCTTGGCAGGCGTCAGGTCATAGAAGATGAACGGCAGCGCCTGCATCATGGTGCCGAACAGCGAAACCACGATGTGCAGCATGATCACCCGGTTGCGTATGCCGTCGTCGTACATGACGTCCCAGTCGCTCACCAGTCCGACGGTCTTCATCAGGAAGGGGCCCAGGAAGCCGATGACCATGCTCAGCGGGGTGGTGAGATACCCGAACAAATCCGTGGAGGCCTCCAGGCGCTCGCCGCTCTTCCACTGCTGGTAGTCCCAGATATCCGGCAGGGTGGAGGCGAGGATGGGCCCGTGGATGGAGTTGAAGTAGGACGAAATCAGGCTGAAGATCATGAAGATGACGATCTTCGTGCCATCGCTGGGCACAAAGATGATGCCCAGGTATCCAAACTGGAACAGCAGCACGATGCTCTTGAGCATCAGCGTGGACTGCCGCTTGGAAAAACGCTTGTTGAAGAAGGGCGCGGTGAGGTTCCCCGGGGCGGTTGTGATGTAGGAGAGGTTGAGCATGATCCCGGTGATCCACTCCATGCGGTTGCCGCCGAAGATGAGTATCCACCCCAGCGAGCCCTGGAACATCCCCGCCACGCCGCCGAAGAGGTTCGATATATTGCGTATCCACAGGTATTTGTTGGCGAACACATCCCTGGCGGCCTTTAGGATATTCACCTTGGGCTTGTGCTCGGCCGCCTGTATGACGCGCTCCTTCGCCTTGATCACCAGCAGCCCCTGCACCAGCCCCAGCATACCGAAGGCGGGGATGATCCACCGGTAGCTGACGATGTTCAGCTGGCCGCCCGTCAGGTTCGCCAGCACGGGAAAGAGCATGCCGAACAGCGAGCGCATCAGCCCCAGGGCCAGCGGCGCGATGGAATATACCCGTATGCGCTCCTGGGGGTTGGGGGTCAGCAGGGCCTGCATGCGCTCCACGTTGCCTCCATAGGGCCCGCTGAAGGTGCCGATCAGGTTGGTGATCAGGTGCACCAGCAGCAGCTTGGCGGGATAGCGCATCTCCTTATAGGGCAGGAACACCAGCAGCGTGGCGAACACCAGGGCCGGCAGGCCGAACAGCACCATCTGCGGCTTGAACTTGCCGTATTTCTTCGCGAAGAGCTTGAGCACGTAGATGGAGAGGTAGACCCCCAGGATCGTGCAGGCGATCTTCAGCGCCAGGTGCTTCGGGAAGTCCCGCACGATGTTGTCGAGCTTTGTGGGGGGGATCAACCAGAGCACAACGCAGGCCGCCAGCAGCACCAGGGAGGTGATGTGGATGGTGCGCATCATCTTTTTCGGCAGCACGCCCAGGTTGTCCGTGATCAGCGCGTTGAGGGGCATGAGCAGGTAGCCGATCACCGTGCCGATGATGCCGATGACGTAGGCGTCCCGGATGGAGATGCCCAGGATCATGCCCACCACGGTGCTGGTGCCCGCAAAGCCCAACACCCCCACCGCATCCGTGAGGGTGTAGATGCCCATGCCGCCCAGGCCGAAAAACGCGAACTCCTTGATGGAGAGGAACTCGCCCTCGTTGGGCTTATTCCAGTTGGCCTTGAGCTTAGCGGCGATTTCCCGCAGGTCGATTTTTTTTGCCATGATGCACCCCTCCTAAAGCGGCAGCACCGCATCATTATCCGGCAGCCCGCCGTCGTAAATCAGCGACATCACAAAGCCCCGCAGGCTGTCGAACGGCAGATCAATTTTTTTCAAAACAGGCCCCGCCAGGCGCTCGATCCTGCCCATGATGGCGTCCGCCGCCGCGCCTGTGGGGGTGTCAATCGAATACGGCTCATCGCCGGTGTAGATGTTGCGCACGGCCTCCATGATCAAGTCCTTCACCCGCATGGGGCGAACCTCCACGGACACCCTGCGGCGGCAGCACAGCATCGTCCCCGCGCCGCCCAGCGTGAGCCGGTACAGGAATTTCCCGCCCAAGGCAAGCGACCGCTTGTGCTTGAGCATCCCCTCTTTATCGACGTGAAATTCGCCGTTGAGAATATCGAGCATCTTCTCGATGTCATGGCCCATGGCCTCGAAGATGCTGCCCAGCATCCGGTCGAAGCTGTCCTTCAGGTATTGGCTCACGCTCTTGCCCTGCAGGTCCCAGTCGAAATGATCGATTGAGCTCGTCGTGATGGTCATATTCCCGCCGTCGATGGTCACGGTGCGGATGGGGGCGTCGAAGCCCACGGCGGAGCCGGTGTTGATGTCGTACAGCCGGTTGCCGGCGGGGGTGTCCATAGCCGCTATGTTCTGCATGTGGGTGTGCCCGGTGAACACGAAGCGCAGGCCCGCGTCGGCCAGGCGCTCGCGTATGCCGGCGCTGTTATTGAAGATGCCGGAATCCAGCAGGGGGTACACCGGCGACGGCGGCAGTACGGGGTAGTGGTGCATGGCGAGGACGAGCTCCCCCGCCGCGTTGGCCTCGGCGATCTGCGCCTCTGCCCAGTCCCACAGACCGGGGGCGTCGCCCCGGTCGCCGTCGGTGTTCAGGCACAGCAGGCGGTAGCCCGGGGCCAATTGAGCTGCATAAGAGAGGGGATCGGCCTCATAGCGCGACGTCGCGGCGGCAAAGCCGAAGTCCTCATATAAGCCATAGAGCTCATCCCGGTAGACCATGTCCTCCCGGTTGTCATTTTCGTCCTCGCGCTCGAATCTGTAATAGTCATGCGAGGCCGTAATGACGAACACCCGCTTGCCGCCCTCCCTGAGGCGCCGCAGCTTGGGAAGCAGGCAATCGACATGCGCCCTGTCGCCGCCGGTGCAGAGATCCCCTGCGATGAGCACCAAATCGGTGTCGTCGTGAGCCAGCAGCCAATCAAACATCGCGTCAATGATCGCGCCGCTCTCGTTGACCGTCACCTGGTCCCTGTGCTCTGAAAAGCCCAAGGCTTCATAGTTGTAGCAGTGCAAATCGGAGATCAGATGGAATTTCAACATGACGCACCTCTCAGCCTTCCAGTTCCAGGGCCAGGCAATTCACATATTTTGTGGGCATCTCATTGGGCAGCCGCGCCGTGAGCACCCCGAAATTTTGCGCGAAGGGCAGCGCCCCGCCGCCCAACAGCCGCGCGGAGAGCACGCGCTCCCCCGGGACGAGGCCCTTAATGACAGCCACGCCGTTCTCGGGCGCGCGCATCAGGAAGGCGAACAGGGTGTTCCCTTTGCGGGTGAAGCGGATATCGGAAGAGGTCCACTCCACGGCGTCCTCGCAGAAGGGCTTGCTTGAGGCGCCGGAGGGGCCCTCCCCTTCCACGCGCCAGGGCCGGGTGCCGTAGACGCCCTCGGCGCACACAGCGAACCAGCCGGCCAGCTCATCGAGGATCCAGCGGGCCTCGTCGTCGATGGAGCCGTCGGGCCGCTGGAGGATGTTGAGGAGCATGGTCCCGTTCTTCGAGATGATGTCCACCAGCATCTCGATGATGTGGCCGGGCTTCTTGAAGGGCTGCCTGGCGTCGTAAAACCAGCCGCCGATGCAGGTGTCGGTCTGCCAGGGGCGCTCCTGGATGCCGGGCAGCTGGCTCTTCTCGATGTCCAGCACGCCCACTTGGTGGATCTCCGGGCGGCGGTCCTTCTGGGTGTACACCGCGCGGTTCTCGCCGTATGTTTCGATGGACGTGTTGTATAGATGCGACACCGTCTCCAGCCCCGATTGATACAGCCCGTCGCCGGCATGGGTTAGGGCCGAGGATTCGTCGGCGCACCAGTGGGAGCCAAAGGGCAGCACGCCGTCGCTGTAGAGCAAATCCGGCTTGTATAAATCGATGAGCTCTTTCATCACCGCCCGCCAGTAGGCGTGATGCTTCCCGTTGAGGGTGTACCACAGGTGGATATTGCCGTTTTCCGTGATGTGCTCATAATTGTCGAAGTAGAAATCCCGGTATTCCGGGTCGTTGCCGTCGTAGGGCACGCCCGCGTATGGGCCGTGCTTGTCGCAGCCCTTGTTGACGGCCCACCAGCTGAACGTCGCGCCCAGGTGCTCGGTGAGGCCAAAGGGCATGCCGTATTGCTCCGCCGCCGCCTTCCACAGGCCGCAGATATCCTTCCTTGGGCCCATGTCCATCGCATTGAAGCGGTTGAGCTTGGACGGGTAGTTGAAGAAGTGGTCGTGATGCATGGCCTGGGCCACGAAGTAGCGCGCCCCGGCCCTGTGGTACAGCGCCATGAGGCCCTCCGGGTCAAAGGCCTCGGCCTTCCACAGCTTGACGATATCCTTGTAGCCGAACTTTGACGGGTGGCCGTAATGCCGCAGGTGATACAGATATTGCGACGAGCCCTCCATGTACATGTGCCGGGCGTACCAGTCCCCGAACATGGGCACGCTCTGGGGCCCCCAGTGGCTCCATATGCCGAATTTCACGTCCCGGAACCATTCCGGGCATTCATACGCGCCCAGCGAGGAAAATGTGGGTTGGAATTTTTGTACCATCGGTGTGCCTCCTGTAGTATGTACATTTTATTCAGAGCATGGCGAGCAGCCGCTCCGCGGAGCCTTCCTCACCCCGCCCGAGGCGGGGAGCTCCTTCCACGGGAAGGAACTTGGGGGATTAGGCGAACACTGGACTATTTTGCAAGGCTCTTTACCAAACGCTTTGCATTGCTAGGCCTGACCGTACCGTAATGTCCGATCTGAGGGGGAATGTTGTTGTCTTTAGAACTATTAATTTAGTATAACATGCATGGCCGGCAATTGCAACAATTCCGCCCGAGTTAAAAAAAAGTTAACAAAAAATTTGCAAATGCGCATGTGATATGATACAATGCAAGCAGATCACCACGGAAGGAGGCCATCCCATGATAGGCAACATCCTCTACCCGCTCTCCCGCGCCGTCACGGCGGCCATCGTTTTCTTCTCCAGCATTTTTTCCGGCGCCGGGCTGTCCGCGGCGCTGGGCAATGCGCCGCCCACCCTGCAGCCCCCCGATTGGCCCGTCTGGGCCCACGAGCACTGGGTGTGGGAAAACGAGGGCACCCAGGAATCCATCATGCAGATGGTGGAGGACTACCGCGCCCTGGGTATCCCGGTGGGCGCAATTATCATCGACCGCCCCTGGTCCACCGGGGTGAACAATTTTATCCCCGATCCGGAGCGCTACCCGGATCTGGCGGAATACATCGGGCGCTTCCATGATATGGATGTGCGGGTGATGCTCTGGGCCACCAGCGTGATCAACGAGGAGGACTCCAACTTCCAGGAGGCCTATGACAAAGGCTATTTCCTCAACGGGGGCAAGGCGGTGAGCTGGTGGGCCGGCACGGGCGCGTTCATCGACTATGACAACCCCGGAGCCGTAGCCTGGTGGCACGGGCAGATGGATAAGGCCCTGGATATGGGCATCGACGGCTGGAAGGTGGACGCCTCCGATATCCACATGCTCAAGCTGCTGCCCCCCTGGAACAAGCAAGGCCTGGTCACCTGGACGCGCTATAAGCAGCAGGTCTACGGCGACTTCTTCCACTACACCCGCGAAAAGCTGGGCAAGGACAGGGTGATCTCCGCGCGGCCCGCCAACGACATGCTGGACATCGGCCTGCAGCTGCAGTTCACCGGCCGGGATATCAACTTTGCCGGCTGGGTGGGCGACCAGGACCACAGCTGGCAGGGCCTGCGGGCGGCGCTGGACAGCCTGTTTTTCGCCTCGCTGCATAACCACGTCAGCAGCGGCTCGGACATCGGCGGCTTCCGCTCGGGCAGAACCGGCGAATACGACCCGCCCAAGGACGTATTCCTCCGCTGGGCGCAGCTGGGGGCCTTCTGCCCCGTGATGGAAAACGGCGGCGGCGGCGAGCACCGGCCCTGGATCCTTGACGAAAGCGGCGAGGCCACGGCCATCTACAAGAAATTCACGCTGTTGCACCACGCGCTGATCCCCTATATCTACAGCCAGGCGGCGTATTCTTACGAGCGCAGGCTGCCCACCATGCGCCCCACCCCCGGCTACTACCAGTACACGCTGGGCGACGACATCCTCGTGGCCCCTATCGTAAATGAGGGCAATGAGCGCACCATCCTCTTCCCCCCGGGCGAGTGGATCTACATGTTCGGCGAGAGCAAGGTCTACTCCGGCGTCAAAAAGCTGGCCTTCCCCCTGGACGAGTTCCCCGCGTTCATCCGCAAGGGGGCGATCATCCCCACCGAGGCCGACGGGCTGACCACAGTCAATGTTTATCCCGAGAACGGCACCAAGCAGTTCGGCCTCTATGAAGAGAACAAGCCCGGCGCGATGCTCTCCTACACCAAGGATAGCAACGGGCTGACGTTCCAATGCACCCCCACGGAGCGGCGGCTGCGGATTTGCGTCCACGGGGAGGACGGCGTCACGAGCGTCGATATTGAGGATGCCAGGGCTGGGGCGGAGATCAAAATTCAGTATTGAAAAACGTGGGCCGCTATGGTAAACTCTATGACAAAGGAGGGCATATCATGATACAGAGCAGCAAATCATCATCTGCGCGGGTCAAACTGCGCTACGGCATGGTCGGCGGCGGGGCGGGCGCGTTCATCGGCGAAGTGCACCGCAAGACGGCCGCCTTCGACGGCAAGTGCACCCTGACGGCGGGCGCGTTCTCCCGGGACTTTGAGGTCACGAAGCAGACAGGCGCCGAATTCGGCCTGGAGGAAGAGCGGCTCTACCCCGATTTCGCAACCATGGCAGTTGAGGAGGCCAATCGCGCCGACGGCATCGACTTCGCCGTCATCGCCGCGCCAAACTACGCGCACTACGATGCCGCGAAGGCATTCCTCGAGAACGGCATTCACGTCGTATGCGAAAAGCCCCTGACCTTCACCGTGGAGCAGGCCGAGGATCTGAAGCGCCTCTCCCAGGAAAAAGGCCTGCTGTTTTGCGTGATGTACTCCTACTCGGGCTACCCCATGCTGCACCAGGCGCGCGCGATGGTGCGGGCCGGGGAGATCGGCGAGGTACTCATGGTGATGGGGGAATACCCGCAGGACTGGCTGATCGAGGTCATCGAGGGCGAGAGCCGACAGGCCGCCTGGCGCACAGACCCCGCGATGGCGGGCGTCTCCAACTGCACGGGGGACATCGGCAGCCACATCGAGAACACCGCCGCGTTCGTCACAGGCCTGAAGATCAAGCGCCTGCTGGCAAAGCTGGATGTTATCGGCGCAGATAGAACGCTGGATACCAACAGCGCCGTGCTGCTGGAGTACGAAAACGGCGCCACGGGGATGTACTGGTCCTCCCAGGTGGCCGTGGGCAATGACAACGCGCTGAAAATGCGCGTCTACGGCACAAAGGGCGCCATCGCGTGGGAGCAGGAGTTCCCCAACATCATGCGCTTTACAAAGGCCGGGCAGCCCACGCAGACGCTGAACAGGGGGCACGGCTACCTTTCCCCCGACGCCGCCAGCCGCCTGCCGTCGGGGCATTCGGAGGGCTACTTCGAGGCCTTCTCGAATATCTATTCGCGTTTCGCCGACGCCCTGCTGAAGCGGAAGTCCCGGCAGGCCCTCGCAGAGGACGATTTGGATTTCCCCAATGTGGACGACGGCATAGAGGGCGTGAAGTTCATCCACGCGTGCGTGGAGAGCTCAAAACAGGATAGCCAGTGGGTCAATCTATCTTGAATAGGAGAATAGCATGGAACAAGAATTTGACCGGGACTATGCTTTATCATTGCCCCCGCATGGAGCAGTTGATTTCGACGCCTATTTAGCTGCAGCCTATGAAAATTATAAAATCAGCTTGGACGAATGGTATGAAATACGAAACGTCTATTTCACAAGATGCTTTCTCTCGCACGACAATCCCCGCGCGCAATCCGGAAACGGCGGCGACGAATGGCACTATTATCATTCTCATTTGCTGATCATAGAAGCTCTTAACAAAAGCG
>JGI24702J35022_10002153_pt1 | contig 12157 bp, 12 predicted proteins | sample TergutTh196P4_FD_35022 | JGI IMG/M metagenome (IMG submission 35022)
GAAACAACAATCATAGTCATACCTTCGCGCGCTAAATCCAACATTACATCAAGAACCTCTTTTGTCATCTCAGGATCAAGAGCTGAGGTAGGTTCATCAAAGAGGATTACCTTCGGATTCATTGCCAATGCCCTTGCTATTGCAACGCGCTGCTGCTGGCCGCCAGAGAGCTGCTCCGGATAGGATTTTTCTTTATCTAAAAGACCTACTCGTTTTAAAAGAGTCCGTGCGGATTCTTCAGCTACTTTAGGATCTATTTTTTTTACAAGGCGCAGAGCTAAGGTAATATTATCCATGACATTTAAATGAGGAAAGAGATTAAATGATTGGAATACCATCCCCGTATTTTCTCTAATCTGTCTAATATTAGCCTTTGGCCCTGTAACAAGATCATTTTCAATCCATATCTCACCGCTTGATACATTTTCAAGCCTGTTTATACATCGCAGTAGAGTGCTCTTTCCGCTTCCCGATGAACCTATTATAAAGAAAACATCGCCGTTTTGTACTTCAAGGCTTACATTTTTGAGCGCAATAACATCATCAAAATTTTTTGAAACATTAACTATTTTAACCCTGCTTAACATCTGTTCTTAACCTCTCTTCCATAATTGCCACCAGCCTTGAAAAAAACAGAGTCATAATTAAATAGATTATTGCAACCATAGTATATGTTTCAAAATACTCAAAGGTAGTTGAAGCATATTCCCTTCCTCTTCGCAGTAAGTCCGATACTGCAACAACAGATACAAGTGAAGAGTCTTTAAGTAATGCAATAAATTCATTACCAATAGGCGGTAATACTACTTTTACTGTTTGAGGGAGTATTATTTTAAAAATAGCCTGTGTCCTTGTAAGTCCAAGTGCAAGCGCAGCTTCCATTTGCCCTCTGGGGATTGATTGTATTCCGGCTCTGAATATTTCACTAATATATGCGGCATAACATATTGCAATAGCTATAATAGCAGCTCTAATATCCGAAATTTTTACAAATTTACCAAGCGCATAATATATATAAAAAATCTGAACCAGTAGCGGAATACCTCTAATAATTTCCACATAAACCGTGCATACTCTATTAATAACTATATTTCTTGATATTCTGCCAAGTCCTACTAATAGACCTATTATAAGGGCAAAAAAGATTGATATAACAGTCACTTGAAATGTCTTTAATATACCGTCCGGAAGAAAGAGTAATATTTTAAGATATGGCTTTGGAGAAAATGTTATTAGCAAAATCAGTGCCATTAGAGCGCCATAAAATGTTATTCTCCAAGCAGAAAAGATTGAAGAGTCATCCCTTGCAGGGATGAGCACTCCATCTGTCATTTGCATTTTAGGCTTATTATTTATCTTAACCACTTTATTTCTAACTCTTTATCAATTCCTTTTTCTTTAACTTTTTTAATACCATTGTTGATTAATTCAAGTAATTCTGTGTTTCCTTTTTTTACAGCTATCCCATAGTGTTCGGTAGTAAAAATATCACCTGTCATTTTAAGAATTGGTTTATATTTTTGGTTTTGCAGAACATAATTTGCAGCAGTCGGATTGTCGCAAATTACAGCGTCAATTCTATCATTTGCTAAATCCTCAATAGCTAATCCTATTTCATCATACTCCTTTGATGTTATCTTGTTATTTTTTCTTACCTCTAATGCGCCTGTAGTGCTAAGTTGCGCTCCGACTTTTTTCCCCTCTAATTCAGAGAGTTTGGTAATGCTGTTATCTTTTTTTACTACTAATATCTGTCCGACATTAACATATGGTATAGAGAAATCCATTGTTTGTTTTCTTTCTTCTGTTATTGTTATAGAAGAAATTATTGCATCATATTTACCGGCATCAAGCCCTGCGAAGATCCCATCCCATGCCTGGTTAATAATTACTACTTCAAATTCGCCTTCTTTAGCGGCAGCCTTTAGTATGTCAATATCAAAACCTATAATATTTCTATCTTCATCTATGTACTCCATTGGCGGCCATGTAGCATCAGTAGCTACTGTAATCTTTTTAGCGTCGGCTGGCTGTTCCTTCTTGCATGCTGAAAATATAAAAAGTAATGATAATACAAAAAGTACTGATAAAAGTATGCTCTTTTTAAACATTTTTTTCTCCTCCTATTTGTTGTTTTTGTTGTTTAATTTTTTATTTAAATTTTTCTAAAATTATTTAATTTATTAATTAATATTTGAGAAAAGATTATTTTAAATTAAAAAATCAAGAAAAATTTGTAACAATATTATTGTTAATCATATTATTATTCAAGAATAAAAATTTTTTGTTTATTTTAACCACTTGTTCTCTAATGCTTTATCAATCCCTTTTTCCTGAACTTTTCTAAGACCATTGTTGATTAATTCAAGGACTTCGGTGTTCCCTTTTTTTATAGCTATCCCATATTGTTCAATAGTAAGAATATCACCTGCCATTTTAAGAATTGGTTTATATTTTGGGTTTTGTGAAACATAATTTGCAGCAATCGGACTATCGCAAACTACAGCATCAAGTCTGCCATTTGCTAAATCCTCTATAGCTAATTCTATTTCATCATAATTTCCTCTCAATATTATTTTATTGTTTTTACTTACCTCGTCCGCACCTGTACTATTAATTAGCGTTCCGACTTTTTTCCCTTCTAATTGAGAGAGTTGAGTAACATTGCTATCTTGTTTTACTACTATTATCTGTCCGGCATTAATATATGGTATAGAGAAATCCATTGTTTGTTTTCTTTCCTCTGTTATTGTTATAGAAGCGGTTATTGCTTCATATTTACCGGTATTAAGCCCATCAAAGATTCCCTCCCATGGCTGTTTAATAAATTCTACTTCAAATCCTCCTTCTTTAGCAGCAGCCTTTGTTATATCAATACCAAAACCTACAATATTTCCACCTTCATCCGTATATTCCATTGGGGTATATGCAGCGTCGGTAGCTACTGTAATTTTTTTAATGGCTTGTTGCTTCTTGCATGCTGAGAATATGCAAAGCAGTGATAATACAAAAATGGTCAATAAAAGCATACTTTTTTTAAACATATCTTTTCTCCTATTTTTTTGTTTAAATTGTTCTAAAATTATTTAATTTACCAATGTTTTATATTTTAGGGAATATTGTTTTAAATTTATTTAGTAATTAAAAAATAAAGAAAAATTTGTAACTATATTATTGTTAATTATATAATTATTCAAGAATAAAAAATTTTTACTAAGCAACTTGAAGAGATAAATCCGAACATATAAATAGGGGAAAATCTGCAAAAAATAACGCTTTTGGTAATATTGACATCATATTTTTAAATAATCGCTTGTAATAACATATAAACACCTTTAAATCCTTATAATCATATTTAATATATTAGATATATATCCCGAATCTATGAATGTCGGAAAGAATATTTTTGACACACTCGGCAAGGACGCCGGTTAAACTCAATTGATTCAGGGAGGGATCAGTATGATAATAAACCACAACATGTCTGCTATTAATACTAACAGAGTATTAAAATTTCAACATTGGAATGTTAATAAGAATATGGAGGCTCTTTCTTCAGGTATGCGCATTAATAGAGCTGGTGATGATGCATCAGGTCTGGCGGTTTCCGAAAAGATGAGAACACAAATTCTTGGCCTTAGGCAAGCTGAGAGAAATACTGAAGATGGTATGTCTTTAGTTCAAACAACCGAAGGCTATCTTGATGAAGTATCAGGGCTTATCCAAAGGATAAGGGTGTTAGCAATTCAATCTTCAAACGGTATTTATTCACTTGAAGACAGACAGCTTATTCAGGTAGAAGTTTCGGCTTTAGTTGATGAAGTAGACAGAATTGCTTCACAGGCAGAATTTAACAAGATGAAACTTCTTCAAGGTGATTTTGCAAGAGTCAGCCTTACAGGTTCAATGTGGATACACATGGGGCCAAATATGCACCAAAGAAAAAGGATCTATATTCAAACTATGACGGCTACTGCTTTAAGTTTGAAGAATGTTACGGGCAATCCTGTAACGCTTTCAACACCAAGTGAAGCAAATAGGAATATAGGCGTCATGGATAATGCTCTTCACATTATTGCAAAACAGAGAGCAGATTTGGGAGCATATTACAACAGAATGGAACATGCAGCTAAGGGTCTATTTAATGCTTATGAAAATATTCAAGCTGCCGAAAGCCGTATAAGAGATGCTGATATGGCAGAAACAATGGTTGATTTTACAAAGAATCAAATCCTTGTTCAGAGTGGTACTGCGATGCTTGCTCAAGCTAATGCTAAGTCTCAGGGGATTTTACAGTTACTTAGGTAACTACTTATACTGTAGTAGAGACAAGGCATGCCTTGTCTCTATCTGCAGGAATTTTTATTTGTTGTTTATCTTAACCACTTGCCTTCTAATTCTTTATCAATCCCTTTTTCTTGAACTTTTCTAAGACCATTGTTTATCAATTCAAGTAATTCCGTGTTCCCTTTTTTCACAGCTACCCCATATTGCTCAGCAGCAAAAATATCACCTGCCATTTTAAGAATTAGCTTATATTTATGGTTTTGCAGAACATAATTTGCAGCAATCGGACTATCGCAAACTACAGCGTCAATTCTGCTATTTACTAAATCATTTATACCTAATTCTATTTCATCATACTCTTTCAGTATTATTTTTTTGTTTTTTCTTACCTCGTCTGTACCTGTACTAGTAATTAGCGTTCCGACTTTTTTCCCCTCTAATTGAGAGAGATTAGTAACACTACTATCTTTTTTTACTACAAGAATCTGGCCAACATTAACATATGGTATAGAGAAATCCATTTTTTGTTTTCTTTCATCAGTTATTGTTATAGCAGCGATTATTGCATCATATTTACCGGTATCAAGTGCATCAAAGAGTCCCTCCCATGCCTGATTAATAAATTCTACTTCAAATCCTCCCTCTTTAGCTGCAGCCCTTAATATATCAATATCAAAACCTACAATATTTATATTTTCATCTATAAACTCCATTGGCGGCCATGTAGCGTCTGTACCTACTCTAATTTTTTTAACGGCTTGTTCCTTCTTGCATGCTGAGAATAGGCAGAGCAGTGATAATGCAAAAAGGGTTAATAAAAGCATACTTTTTTTAAACATATTTTTTCTCCTATTTATTTTTTAATTTTTTTTATTTAATCTTTCTTAAATAATTTGATTTATCAATATTTGATTAATGTGAGGGAATATTGTTTCAAATTTATTTCTTTAGTAATTAAAAAATAAAAAATTTTTACTAAGCAAGTTGAAGGGATAAATCCAAACATATAATAGGGGAAAATATGCAAAAAAACAATGTTTTTGGTAATATTGACATCATATTTTTAAATAATCTCTTATAAAGGAATATTACAGTTACTTAGGTAATTACTCAAAGAACAAGTTTTTAATTAGAAATCTATTAAAATTCAATTCCTGCAGGAATTTTTTATTTGCAGTTATTTAACAGTAATCACTTTGATATCGCTAAGAATGTGCCGTTTTCCGGCAGAACGGCCGTTTGCAAATTTCATCTCTTTTATGGTTTCTTTGCCTTCTACAGTTACTATCCGTTGTTGCAGATTCATCAGCTTTTGTTTATCTTCGTTTGCAATATACCATTGCAGGCCTCCTTCGGCGGAGATAACTAATTCAGGCCGGACATCACTCCCAACAAGCCGTACCCGGCCGGTTACCTGCAATTTCTCATTGCCGTCTTTACCGGCAGGCAGAACTTCCACCGATGCAAGGCAGATAAAAAGCAACCATAAGATTATACGTTTAGCCATGGTTTATTTATCCTTACGGGCTTTTTTAAAGATAGGCTTTTTTAAGCCGGATTTTTTTAAGCCAAAATCTTTATGTCCGTTTTTTCTGAGCATATCCCCCATACTGATAGCTTGAGGTTTGAAAAGCTTGTCTGTCGTCTTAGACTTTGTCTGCGCCTGGGCGATGATGGGACTCGTGTTCTTTTTGACATTGTTTTTGACATTGATTGAGGAGATTGGAGAACCGTAATAATTAATAGATGCTACTTTGCCCCATTCCAACAAATCGTCGCTATTTTCATCTTCATAATCAAATCTTAATGTACTTGTGTTATAGGTTATCAAGATGCCGTCTGCGTAGGTGTTTGTATTGCTAACATTTTTAGTGTCAAGATTTGCCCCTACATATTTTATATTTGGACCAGAGCCGCTTGTATAACTAGAGGTCAAACCTGCGGAGGAGGTTCCACTGTAAATCCCTTCTCCAGGATAAAGATCGAGACCACCGGAAACTGGAACAGTGTACACCATGAGATCACTCAGATCGGGATCATCCATGTAACTATACTTCTTATTAATGTTCTTAGTCAGGTCTGATTCAACCAGAGCGTTGGCTACCAACCAGTCTCTCAGCAAGGTTTCCCATTGAAGGTTCGCATCACCAGCGTAATTGCCTTTACCTTTCACAGCATTGACTACAGCTTCATGATTATACTCTTTTGAAGCGATAATTTCTTTATAAATTTCAGCTCCATCTTCAATTTTACTTCCATTGGGCTTGGTTTGCAGCCTGAGCCACTGGAAGAAAATGTAAACTGTGGCATATTCGTCTAAAATATAGTCGGGCTCCTCTCCCCAGACAAAGAAATTATTGCCATAGTGAATTATTGATTTTGGCATTCCTGAGCTTTTGTATGTTTCACCCGGCATGTCATTAAACTGGTCCAAGCGCTCCTGGCTATGCTGTCCGGAATACACCCATTCGGCAGCGGCTGAGAGGCCTTCGTCTATCCAGAGATCCATCTCGTTAAAATCAGTAATATTTCCTCCCCCATCATAAGTAAATCTGGTGTAAAGAGTAGTCGAAAAATTCATCAAGTGCTGCAATTCATGGGCAAGGGTAGTGTAAGATTCCGAAGGGTCCTTTTCAAGTAGGATTGAGTTCAGGTAGATCAAATCACATTCATTGGAATACTTAGAATAGCTTTTTTCGTAAAAATTATTTGACCAAAAATAACCGGCAACATAAGTGAACTCATCCTCACTCGGTATATCCAGAATCAGGATGGATAGCTTTCTGTCACCATCCGTTAAATAGTCTGCATAGTCCAAGATGTTGTCTCCAACATTTTGGTTGGTCTCAGGGTCTATGATGGTACCCTCTATAGAAAAATTTTTTAGCATTGTGGGGCGAATATTTTTTTCGTATTCATTGATCACCTTCTGTATTGTTTTTGGATCAAGCCCAATACCTTTTTCTACCCAGATTTTGCAATAATCGCTTTCTGCAGCCACATGAGCTTCAAGTTGGTAGAGATTATCTTCCGAATCTATCGCCCAGAATTGTCGCTCTGAGCTTTCATCATCGTTAAGTAATTCATCAAGGATGCTGCAAGCGGGAAATACAAGTGTAAGGACAAAAAATAACGGTATTAGTCTAATAATGTAACGGTAAATAGAAAAATATTCTCTTAAGCTTTTCATACTTAGTTATCCTCTTTAAAATATAGAACAAAATATAGAACAAAATATAGAACAAAAAATTTTACCTCTATTATAATAATATTAAATTATTAAGAAATGTCTATTATTTTTTATAGTATTTTCGGAAATTCATGATGCTAAATAGTATGAATGGGGAATCATAAATTTTTATACTGCTTTCTAATATACCTGACATGCGAAAAAATCCCGCTAAAGTAAGCGGGATTTTTCTATAAAAAACTATTTTTCACTCTTAATAATATGAAGATACTAAAGGAATACTTATACCTACTCTGGCAATAAAGCCTGACATATCCAATTCAAAATTTTTTGAATTCTCTATTGCTGCTCCTCTATAACCACCTTCGATGATAAGTGCAAGGTTTGAATCTGCGCCAAGCTTAATCTCAAAGCCTCCTACGACCTGCCAGGTGAATCCCTCAAACCTGCTCTTATAATTCGGATCACGAAACCATGTCCATGAATAACCTGCGCCGCCTGTTACATATGGCATAAAGCCATAGTCTTCCATCATGTCTGCAAGTCTAACTGTTGCTACTGCAAGCAGAGGGAGTGAATATAAATTTGTTTTCTCAATCTGATTCAATTGAATACCCTGAGGTGCAAAATTACTACCAGTCTTATCCTTCCATTTTAGCCACCCAAAACCTGATTCTGCACCAAGTGTAAAATATTTATCTAATCCCAGATTAAGTGTTAGCGCCGAATCAAATCCAAGTTTATCAGGATCACTTGGATACTGTACACCACCTTTAATATGTACAGTTGTACTTTGAGCAAACAGCGCAGTAGAAAATGCAATAACTGTTAATGTTAAAAATATTTTTCTTTTCATTATTAAACTCCTTAATATTAATAGTGCATAAAATATTAGACAATTTAAATTCGTCAAGTAGAATTAGATTATTATAGTGAATTAATTTAAATACTTGCATTGCCACGCCGCCTGTGGAGGCATAGTCGATATTGTAGTTCCTGCTTGCCACAGGCGGCAGGAACTATTTATTGACACGACTGCGTGATGTGCGAGTGCAATGCAAGTATAAAAAAATGCGAGGATTATAATGGCAGAAGTCGGAATTATTCTTGGGAGCGACTCCGATCTCCCTAAGATAAAGGATTGCTTTGATATTTTGAATCAATTTTCGGTTGAATTTGAGGTAATAGTTTCATCTGCTCATAGGTCTCCAAAACAGACCGTAGATTGGGTTGAAAATGTATCAAAGAGAGGAATTAAAGTAATAATTGCAGTTGCAGGGGGTGCAGCTCATCTTCCCGGAGTTGTTGCAGCGCATACGGTATTGCCTGTAATAGGTGTTCCTATTGAATCAGGGATTGCAGGCGGACTGGACTCGATTCTGTCAATTGTACAGATGCCCGCAGGTATACCTGTTGCTGCTATGCCCGCAGGTAAATCAGGAGGCGCAAATGCAGCGCTCTTTGCTATTAATATTTTAGCGCTAATTAATCCTGCACTTATTGAGAAGATGATTAATTACAGAGAGAAAATGGCAGCAAAGATATCCGAAAAAAATAAAGATATTAAAGAAATGGGGCTTATGAATTATATAAATCAGTTAGAGAGTAAGAAATGAAAAAAAGGGATAATCGCTCATTGGATATGGACTCATATATTCAATCCTCAATAGAGGAAATAAAAAAAGATGTAGGAGACGGCACTGTTCTGCTTGGCCTTTCCGGCGGTGTAGATTCATCGGTTACGGCAGAGCTTATACATAGAGCTATTGGGAACAGACTCTATTGCGTCTTTGTTAATCACGGTCTCCTTAGAAAAAATGAGGCGCAGGAGGTTATTGATAGATATGGCAAGTCCATGAAACTTAACCTCATATATGTTGATGCATCTAAAAGGTTTCTTGATAAATTGAAGGATGTTACGGATCCTGAGAAGAAGAGGAAGATTATTGGGAAAGAGTTTGTCTCTGTATTTATGGAGGAGGCAAAAAAGATCGGCAAATTTGATTTTTTGGCGCAAGGGACTATCTATCCTGATGTTGTTGAATCCGAATCCGGTAAAGACCAGTCCAGTGCGATAAAGAGTCATCACAACAGAGTTCCGGAAATTTTAAAGTTAATAAAAACAGGTAAGGTTATTGAGCCTTTAAAAGAGCTGTATAAAGATGAGGTTAGAGAACTTGGAATTAAACTTGGTATATCCGATGAATTTATAAACAGGCATCCTTTCCCCGGACCCGGACTTGCGATTCGTATTATCGGAAATATTACAAAGGAGAGGATTAAGACTCTTCAACATGCGGACGATATTCTTGTGCAGGAGATAAGGGGCTATGGTTTATATAATAAGCTCTGGCAGGTATTTGCTGTTTATCTTCCTATTAAATCTGTGGGAATTACAGGCGACAAGAGGACCTATGAAAATGTCATTGCAATACGCGGAGTTACCTCTGTTGATGCTATGACTGCTGACTGGGCATATCTTCCTGAGGATTTGTTAAGGCGGATATCAAGTAGAATTATAAATGAAGTTCATGGGATAAACAGGGTGGTTTATGACATATCGTCAAAGCCTCCTTCGACTATTGAGTGGGAGTGACACGATGAATAACGAATTGTCCGGAAACGAAAATATCGTAAATCGCTTTTATATAAAATTCTCAAATTAACAGACACTGTCTGCTAATTTGAGTTGGTCGTATCCTTTTCTCTCATAAAGCACTATCCCTTTATTGTAGATTTCATTAAATAACAATGAACCTTCATCCTGCGTCAAACCATCCATAAGCCACATCACTTCAACGTTGCGGTGGGTTTCAGCTTACAAACGCCATGAGGTTTTTTTGTTTATACTAAATATTCTTTGAGAATGTTATTGTCTATGCAATAATTAATGGCTGATTTTATAGCTTTCTTTAAAGGATATTTATCCTCATATTCCCTTACTTTCGCAATAAAGGAGACATAATCTGCCAATGCCTTGCATTTACTCACCAGTTCGGTGTTATATCCTTTATTTATATTCAATACTTTTGCTTCTAAAAAAACAGCGCTTTCCTTGAACTCTTTATCTCCAAATATCAAAATTTTCTCTTCAGGAAAATCTTCTTTTCCGCTATACAGCGCTATAAATACAGGTCTCGGCATTTTAAATAACTTCGTTCTGTATGCTAGACCGTTATCATCATATATTTTACCATATATACGAGCGATATACATCAACATTTTTGCCGCTATACCTTCATCTATGACTAATTGATGCTCGACGAGAAGTATTACTTTTTTACTAATCTCAATTGAGAGAGCGCTTTTTATGTCACTGGAAAAAAAATCTTCGACTGCGTTTACTTCAACAACCGAAGTATCCTTAAAATTTGTTCCTATAATCGTATTAAATAGCTCTAACGCCCTTTCTTCATTGCTAAAAATGTTTATAAAAAGGGTGTTCAGGTACTCCTTATTTATTGCCATTTTTTCCTCCTAATTATTATTATTTTGCAACGCGAAAATTTTCCTGTTATTATATAATACGATGGAACAGGTCTTTAGATAAAAATTTTTTTCATAAATATGAATTTTTTTTGAAAATTTGTAATATTTATATTACAAATAAATAAGGAACTTGAAAATTGAATGATATTTATGTTTTTGACGCTTGTGCTTTAATTGCATTATTATACAAAAAGAATGGAGAAAACATTATGGTAATGACTAAAGTCACATCAACAGAAATGCGCAAATATACCAAAAAAAAACAGGAATAAGTTGAATGCAATGTATAATGAGGCAAATCCTGTAAATGAAGATATTCCGGTTAAACGTATCGCAAGAGGTTTTGCACTGTTTAAAGAGCATATAAATTATAAAGGGAGACCTAAAGTTAATGATAAGACAGTTCCAATTTCAATAAGACTACCTCTTTCGATAGTAGAAATTTTAAAATCAAATGAAAAATATACTCAAATACTTTCTAAATATATAATAGATGGTATCAAAAAAGGATACATTGATTTTAGTAAACAATCTAAAAAAGACCAGACCTAAAGCCTTGGGCGTAAAACATGCAAATTTTGTCTGGAATGAATTAATGAAATGAAAAACACCAGCAAGCCGTAATTCTTGCATAAAGCCGTTGAGAATATTATAAAAAAATCCCTGCTATTATTGCCGGGGTTTTTTCGTTTATTGATAGTGAAAACGGCAGGGGGTTCTTTCGTGGGACGGGTTAATAAAAATACATTTTTAGGGTACCTAAAAGTGTATTTTTATTATTGACTTAAATCTGTTGTGATTTATAAGAGGTTAAATTATGGAGTTCTCACTATGAAAAGACTTATTGAAGAAAAATTATTACAATGGAAAAACAATCCAAACAGAAAACCGCTTATTATATATGGAGCGCGGCAGATTGGCAAAACACATACGGTTATAGAATTTGGCGCAAATAATTATGCTGCGGTCGCTTATTTTTATTTTGATAACAATCCTGATTTATGCGAACACTTTGAAAGCGGAATTAGTTCTATTAAGTCTTTAATGATTAAGTTAGAGGCAAATATTAATCAGGCAATCACACCTGAAAAAACGCTCATTATCTTTGATGAAGTTCAGACTTGTCCGGCAGCCCTTGCCTCACTTAAAAGATTTCAGGAAACTGCACCTGAGTATCATATCATTGCTGTC
>JGI24702J35022_10002154_pt1 | contig 12152 bp, 6 predicted proteins | sample TergutTh196P4_FD_35022 | JGI IMG/M metagenome (IMG submission 35022)
GGTTTGCCGTCGGCAGGTTTGCCGTCGGCAGGTTTGCCGTCGGCAGGTTTGCCCCGTGCCACCGAGGACGCCGCCGTCCTTGTTCTCGCCCTTCCGCGCCCGTTTTCCGACGGCATGGCCGATGTTTCGGCGCTGGGCAGGTTCCTCAAAAGCTGCAAGCAGGGGGCTGCCGTTGTATTTATACCTGCCACAGCTATGACCACGGGGGCTTCTAAATGAGCCCTGCCATTTCGAATACCCGTCATCAAACTGTGGCTATTCTCCTGCGGACGGTGGCGCTCTTTGTCCTTCTTTGGCAGGTAAGACTTATTGCATCCGACGTGGCCGACACTTCGTTTTTTGCCGCCTCTTTGATCGGGGCTTTAGTAGTGGCGTTGTTCCTCAACGGGTTTAAATACAAAGGTAGGCCTGTCGGACCTGTCGAGGCCATTGTGATCATCACACTTGCGCCTTATGTCATCCGTTTTTTTGTCGCAGCACCGCGCTGGTTTAGCCCCGGGGTTTCAGATGCGGCAATTCTCCTTGACTCGCTGCTACTAAACCTTGATCGCAATTATTTTTCCGCATTGATTCCCTTTTATTGGGTCGCAATCAGCACCTGCCTTTCGCTTAGATATAGGGTCTTTCTAAGAATGGGGATAATCGTCGAGGATACTTTTTTCCTGGTTCTTTTCAGCATCAAAGCTTCCGCCTCAATGGACGCTTACCGGTGGCCTATCCTCATGATTGGGCTTTTCGTTTTTGTGTTTTTCCTGCAAGTGTTGGCCATGGTTTTTTCCATGCCTCCGGAATTAAAACTACAGAGGAAGGAAAAGGTTTTCGCCTCTGTTTTTATCTTTCTGCTCGTGTTTGCCGGGGGTGCGCTTTTTATCCGCCCCTTCCAGGAAAGGGCGGTGGAGAAAGGCGGCGGCCTGCTTGAACCGAACCTTTTCCGCTTCGATTTTTCCCGGATCTTGAGGCTTGAAAGCGAAATCAGCATGAATGACGATCTGGTGCTGATTGTTAAAAAAGACCCTTACGATTACCATAGCCTCCTGCGCCGCTACACGCTGTCGGGCTACAGCCCGAAACAGGGCTTTTTCCGCCTTGACGATGTTGACGAGGCTGCCCACCCCCAGCGCCTCCCAGGCCGGCGCAGCCTGCTCCCTTTTAAGGGGATAGATGAATTCCGCATTTCTGAGCAGGAATACTACCTTGTCAACTTTGACGCTTCCGCCTTCATTGGGATGAATATGCCCGTGGAAATTATCCCCTTTGAGACATGGGACGCATCCTCCTTCAACTCGGCTTACTCCGTAATAAGCCACACGAGTGAAGCCCTGCCCTTCGAGCTTCTGTCATCGGTTACGGAGGCACCGGGGCCGGGCAGCCTTGGCTTGAGCCCGGAAGAATACGCCCTATACACCGACTACGGCGGTGACGATGCGATCGCGGTTTTTGCCAGGGAAATAATCCGCAGCCCTTCGCCAAGGCTGGGGAGGAGGGGGACGGAATCATTAAATACAGAAAGCCCGCCATCGTACTGGGAACAGGTTCAAATGGTTTACGACAGGCTCAAGTTTGGCGAATACCGGTACAGCCTTAAGCCGGGGATCGCTTCCGATGGTGATCAGTTGAAGCACTTCCTTTTTACCGCCAAAAAGGGCTACTGTTCCTATTACGCCTTTGCCTTCACTCTATTGCTCCGTTCCCTGGGAATTCCCTGCCGGGTAGCGGCGGGCTTTTTCGTGGATCCCTCAACCGAAGCTTTCAACTATTACCCCGTCAGAACGGACATGGCCCATGCCTGGGCCGAGGTATGGTACCCAGGCTACGGCTGGATTGAATACGACCCCACTTCCACGGCAATGGCGGAGGGGGAGGAATTCCGCTTTTCCCAGGGGACGCCCCCTGAGTTGTTTGAACGGCTGATGAAGGAAATCCTGGACAACCGCTCCCAGTTGAAATTGAAAGATGAGGGAGAAGCTGAAACGGGCAGAACGAATTTGGCTACGCTGGGCAGGACGACTCTTCGCTTTTTAACAAGAAGCGGGCCATTCCTTGCTATCGCGGCGCTCGCCCTTTTATTCTTAACCCTCCGTTCAGGATTTTTGTGGCTTTACCTTGTACGCAGAAGTCCCCGCAAAAAGGCCCTGTGCCTCTGGGCTCACACAAAGCGCCGCCTAAGCCTTGCCGGCCTAGGACGGCTTGCGCAGCATGCCGCGCTTTCTTCGGGCGAAGTTTTCGGAGTCCGCTCTGCCGAAGCGGAGTGGGCAAAAGCCGCTGACAGCATCACAGACGGCGTTTACCAACTGTACCTGGACGCGGCAGCAGCCCGCTTTGCCCCCAGGTTTGCCATTGAAGACTGCCTTTCCATGGCTGAACATTACCGCCTTTTCAACGAAGAATACCTCCGGGCCATTCCGTTAAGAAGGCGGCTTTTGGCGTGGCTCCTGCCGCCTTTGACGCTTGCCCTTAGGTTATCATCCACGGCAAAGACGGCGACCAAAACCTTAAGTGTGGTCCTTCTCCTCCTTTTTCTTTTTTCGCTTAGGGGGGCGCAGGCCCAGGACGATTCAGGGGCAGCCCAGGATGATTCCAGGGCAGCGGATACAATTTACGAAAACGCCATGGCCGCGCAGTTTGCAGAAAACTGGGAGAGGGCTGTCGAACTTTTTTCGCAGGGGACGAGTTCCTATCCGGATGATTTCCGTTTCCCATGGTCGCTCGGGAACCTGTACTACCAGCGCAAGCTCTACCACCTTGCCTGGGACGAGTTCCGCCGGGCAGAAGGGATTGCCTTCAAGGACGGGGTTTCAACGGAATCAAGTGAAATAAGCGCTGACTTGCTTACACAGCTTGCAAACACGGCGGGCTACCTAAATCGAAACGCGCTATCGGCAGATTACTTTCGAATGGTATTGCTTTTTGAGCCTGATAACCGGGAAGCCGTGGGCAGCCTAACCTGGATGTACTTTAAGCTCCACCGCTTTGAGGAAGGGGAGAGGCTTCTTTTGGATGCCATTGAACGTTTGGGGGAGGACATGGATTTCGCCATGACGCTGGGTACGATTTATTCAGGGCTGTTCCGATACGGGGAATCCAAGGCTGCTTACCAGAGGGCGATAAAGGGGGCGGAGGCCGTAGGGGAAAAACTTTTCGTCGCCCTTTCCAATTACAACCTTTCAATCCTTGAAAGCAGATTCTACAAATACGACCTTGCCTTCGACTGTACCAACGCTTCCCTTGAGGCGATGGATCGCGCTTCCGGCCGGCTTGCGCGTGGGGAATTGTACATGGCCAGGATGGAGCTGTCCCGCGCTCTTGCGGATTACCAGGATGCCTACGGGATGGACAGTTCCCCCCTTTCCAAGCTAAGCCTGGCCGAGGTACTTGAGGCTGGGGGACGCCTGTCTGACGCAGCGCTCTACGCAAATGACTGCCTAAAGGCCAAGAACGACTCCTGGATGCTGAACTATGGCATCGACCCCGCCCGTTACAAGCGGGACATTCACGAAATACTAAAAAATACCTATAAAGGGCTTTTTAATGCTGAAAAATTCTTCATCCCGGATTATGGATCCGGTAATAATCCAGGGGCTTTGATTAAAGAATGGGCACAGAGCTTCCTCCGCAGGGTGTCGTACAGGTTCCTCTTTGCACTGCACTCCCATTTGTTCCGCAAGTACAGTCTCCTTTCAGCCGACGCATACGACTTGAACTACAACCTTGTTAATCCGGAAGCGATGATTCAGTACAGCAGGGCCTTTGATCCCTACCCCAGGAGGGCCATAGCCTACCTGAACAGAGCCCGGGATTTTGAAGCACCCCTCATTCCCGAATCGGTTCCTTCTTACAACTTTGAGGAAGGACGTTTGCGCAAAGACAGAGGAATACTTGCCGAAACCCTGTGGGAATTTGATCCTCTTTGGGAGAGGGACAAGATCGCAAAAGTTTATGCGGAACTGGCAACAAGTGGGAAAAAAGCTGAGAGGCAGGACGCAGCCGAAAGGCTTTTCGCCATAAACAAGGGGGCCCTGCTCCGGAATGGTATAAAACTCCCTGCCGTACTGCAAATTTCAGGCGAGCTTATTCACATGGAAGGATTTTTGAAAAAAGCATCCATGGAAGCGGGGTTTGAAAAAACCCTTTTGGATTCTTCGAGGTTCTCGCCGCGGTTTGCACTGATTTTTTCCTCTGGCGAAACAGGGTATGTTTCAGTTGAACTTTATGACAACGGAAGGGGAATAAGCGTGTGGAAACAAAGCCAGCTTCTCCCCTCCGCAGTTCACAGGTCAGCCCACCAAAGGGCGGCTCTTGCCCGCACGCTGAGGGACGGCATCTTCGACGGTTTTTAAGAATTCTTGCACTGGGCGATAATTTCCGAAATTATCCTGTCCGCATCCTCGTAGGGAACCTGACAGGTACCTACCGCACTGTGACCGCCCCCACCGTATTTCAACATTACGGAGCCTACATCAACCGTTGCGCTACGGTTTATCACGCTATAGCCCACGGTAATAGCGCAGTTTTGCCTGTTTCTTCCATCAACAATCCAGACAGATATGTTTTGTTCCGGGAAAAGGGTATACATTAAGAACCGGTTTCCCGCGTGGATGGTTTCGATTCCCCTGAAATCGCCGACTATGACACTGCCGTCCGCATGGAGGTGCTTTTTTAGCATATCCATGAACAGTTTTTCCTGCTCGGAATATACCTTTTGTCGCTCTATCACATCAGGCATTGCCATAATTTCTTCGATATTTTTCGTCGAACAGGCGGAGGCGAGTTCTTTCATTAGATCGTAGTTGCTTATGGTAAAATTTCTGAACCTGCCAAGGCCGGTTCTTGGATCCATGATGAAGCCCAAAAGCACCCATCCCCTGGCATTCACGATCTCTTCTGTAGTAAGATCCGCCGAATCCACCTTGTCTACGTAACGGATCATCTCGGCAAAACGGCCAAGTTTTTCGTCCCCGCCATAGAAATCGTAAACCACCCTGGCGCAGCTCGGGGCCTTGCGGGAAACACCCTCAAAATAAGCGTTTTTGCCAAGCCTTTCTGTTTCACTGGAATGATGGTCAAACCATAGCTTACAGCCAGGTATATATGGGATATTAGCCAGAATATCGTTGTCAGTGGCCTCGACCAGGCCATCCTGAATGTCCTTTGGATGGACAAACTGCCAGTCGTCAATTATGCCCAGATGCAAAAGAAGCGCCCCACAGGCTAATCCGTCAAAATCTGATCTGGTAATAAGCTTCATCTTTTAACCACCTTTGTTGATCCTCTGATATTATTACATATTATACACTAAATGGAAAAAAATTCCTACTGGATTTTTTGGAAGTTTGGCAAAAAAGCGACCCACAGGCTATAATCATAACATGGAAAATTATTTTTTAAAGAGGCAAATTGACAGGTTTGCGCTTCTTTTTTCGGTTTTAGCCATACTTTTTCTCCTGGCTTCCTGTGTAGGCGGGGCGAAGGCTATTTCCGCCAGCGGCCTGGGGAAGGCCTCGGATCCGGTCCCCTTCATGCTCAACGCAAGGACCGGCACTCTCCCGTCTGGCCTGCGCTACTACCTGCTGGAAAACGCCCTGCCGGAAGGCAGGGCCTACCTGACCCTGGCCGTGAACGCCGGATCGGTCCTCGAAACCGAAGAGGAACGGGGGCTGGCCCACTTTGTGGAACACATGGCCTTTAACGGCACTTCCCGCTTTGCAAGATCTGAACTCATCAACTACCTCCGTTCCCTGGGGATGCGTTTTGGCCCGGAGGTGAACGCCTACACTTCTTTCGACGAAACCGTCTACGGGATAGAAGTCCCCGTTGAAACCGGCCCCGATGGCCGGAAAACAATTCCCGACATGGCCCTGGCGGTGATTGACGACTGGACAGCCAATATCACCTTCGATCCTGCCGATGTGGACAGCGAGCGGCTAGTGATTTTGGAGGAGTACCGTTCCCGCCTGGGGGCCGGGGAAAGGGTCTCGCGGGAGCTGTACCCCGTGCTGTTCCGGGGCTCCCGTTACGCGGAAAGGCTCCCCATCGGCCTCCCGGAGGTCATCGAGAATGCCCCTGTCGAGCGGCTTGTTGGGTATTACAAGAAATGGTACAGGCCCGAAAACATGGCCGTGATTATCGTGGGCGACTTTGACTCAGCTTTCCTCGAAAGAGAGCTCGCCGGGCATTTTCCCGACCACTGGGGGAAGGCGGAGGCCTTTAATAGGCCGCGCTATGATCTAAGCGAACCGAAGAAGGGAAGTTTTGAAGCCCTCGTTATCACCGACAGCGAGCTTACACGCTCAAGGGTGGATCTTTACTGGAAGTTAAAGCCCGAAGTGCGCCGGATGGATTTGGCCTATTACCGGGACGGTGTCATCGATTACCTCGCGTCTACCATGCTCTCCCTGCGTTTTGGCGAAGAGACGGCAAAAAGCCAAACCCCATACGTTTACGCAGGCGCGGCAAAGATCAAATATGGCTACTCTTCAAGGTTTTATATTCTTGTAGCCCAGGCAAAAACGGGTGCTACAGAAGCTTCCCTCAAGGAGATGCTTTTGGCAAAGGAGTCCCTTTCGCGCTATGGTTTTACCCAGAACGAAACAGACATCGCCAAGGCGTCCCTTGTTTCGACCCTGGAGCAACTGGTCGCCGAAAAGGACCGCCAGCCTTCCGATTCTTATGTCAGTGCCTTTACACAGCATTTTTTGACCGCTGAAACTGTCCCTGATCTGGAATGGGAACTGGACGCGATTAAAAAGCTGCTTCCGGGAATTACCCTGAAGGAAATCAACTCAAGGGTAAAGGGCTATTTTTCGGATGACGATCTAAGGATTGTTATCACCGCACCGGATTCTGAAAAGGAGAGCCTGCCAAGCGTCCCGGAAATCCGGACGATGGTGGCCGAAGCCCGAAAGGCGAGGATATCGCCGCCAGTCTCGGAAAAAGTCCGGGACGAACTCCTGGACAGGGCACCCCGGCCCGGATCGGTTGTTTCGGAAACGGTTGACGGCGAAACCGGCGCAATCAGGTGGATGCTTGACAACGGGGCCGAAGTGATTTTGAAAGAGACTAAAAACAGAAACAGCGAGGTTAGCCTTTACGCATTGGCACGCGGCGGCACCATGAGCGCCCCGGACGAGTTTGCCGTTTCCAGTTTCCTCGCAGCGGAGATGCTTAACGCCTCGGGCCTGGGCCAGTATTCCCGCCCGGAGCTGGCGAAGATCCTCCTTGACAAACAGGTTTCCTTGTCTTTTTCTGCCGACAACTACCTGCGGGGCTTTCAGGGCAGTGCCTCGGCAAAGGACTTGAAGGCGCTCTTTGAAATGCTGCACATCAGTTTTACCCAGCCGCGCCTTGAGGGCGATGCGATAGAAGCCATGCTGGATCAGCGCCGCTCGGCATTGACCTATCAGGAAAACGATCCCAACGCATACTTTAGCCGGGAAATCATCCGCACCATCTACGGTAACCCCCGGTTCCACCCACTGGTGCTTGCCGATCTGGACAAGGCTAACAGGGACGAGGCCATGAACTTTATCCTCCGCTGCCTTAACCCCGCGGACTACACCTTCGTGTTCACCGGGAACCTGGACATCCCGCTGCTGCGTTCCCTGGCCGAAACCTACCTGGCTTCGATCCCCCGCTCCCCGCCATTCAACGAATGGGAGGATGTTGATCCCTTAAGGCCCCCTGGCGCCGCAAGGGAAATTTTCAAAGGCAGGGAAGAAAGGAGTACCGTTTACATGGCCTGGTTCCGCCCCGAGGCCTATTCGGAAGAAAAAAGCGCGGCGGTGTCTGTTTTAGACGAATACCTTGATATCCAATTAACCGATGAAATCCGCCAAAACCTGGGTGGCGTTTACTCGACTTCATCCTGGGTTTCCCTCTCGCCCATTCCGCATGGGGAACTTTCTGGCGGAGTCTACTTTGTCTGTGATCCCAAAAGGGTGGAAGAGCTCGCTTCAGCGGTAAAGGGGGAATTCCAGAAAATCGCAGATGGGAACATTGACAGCGCAGTTCTTGAAAAAGCGGTTGAGGCCCTCATCATGGATTATGGGGAATCGATCCAAAGCAATTATTACATCGCCCAGAGCTATGCCAACTCGGCGGTAATTTACCGGTCACCCTTAAGCCGGCTGGACAAAAGGCCCGCCCTTTTCCGGGCCGTAAGCCCGGCGGACATCCAGAGGATCGCGGGATCACTCCTTGCAGGCAGCAGTGCCCGGCTGACGCTTTACCCGGAGTGAGAACAGAGTTAAGAGGATAGTGTCAAATTCGGAGTTTTTCAGATCGAACGCCTGATGCTCAGTTCACCCAGCCTTGAAAAGCCCTTTTCCTGCATATAATCCCTTATGCCGGAGATGACTTCATTCATTAGCGGGGGGTGGGCAAAGGTGGCGCTGCCGACCTGAACAGCGGCGGAACCAGCAAGCATGAACTCAAGGGCGTCGGAGGCGGAGGCTATTCCACCCATGCCCACGACGGGAACCTTCACGGTTTCGCAGAGTTCCCAGACCATCTGCAGGGCGATGGGCCTTATGCAGGGGCCCGAAAGCCCGGCGGTGATGTTGTCGAATACGGGCTTTCTTTTACCGATGTCGATAGCCATGGCCTTGAAGGTATTTACCAGCGAAATGGCGTCAGCACCGGCGGCTACGCAGGCCAACGCCACCGCCGCCAGATCGGGCGCGTTGGGCGATAGTTTTACCATGAGCGGTATCTTGGGGGCGGCTTTGCGTACCTGCCTTGTTACGGAAGCGGCGGTGTCAGGATCGAGGCCAAAGGACATTCCCCCGGACTTGACGTTGGGGCAGGAAATGTTAAGTTCGATCATTTTTACACCCGAAGTTCCAAGAAGTCGGGCACCACGGACGTATTCTTCCATGCTTAGGCCGGAAAGGTTCGCGATTACCACGGGGCCGAGTTCCAACAGGCGGGGAAGCTCGTTCTCAATGAAACCCACAATTCCGGGATTCTCCAGGCCAATGGAATTCAGGAGCCCTGACGGTGTTTCGTGGAGCCTCGTGCCTGTGTTCCCTGGTATTGGATCAAGCGTTAGGCCCTTTGTGCAGATGCCCCCAAGGCCGCTTATGTCTAAAAGGCCCCCGTATTCCCTCGCAAAACCAAAGGTCCCCGAGGCGGCTATGACCGGGTTACGAAACCTGACTCCCGCGATTACTAGCGAAAGATCCGGAAGGAGTGAAGTTCCGGCGGGGTCAACGGTCTCCTTAGCCTTCAAAATACATCTCCTCGGCATTGAAAACGGGGCCGTCTGCGCAGCAGCAAAGACTCCCTTTCGTGGTTTTGACCTTGCAGCCCAGACAGGCCCCCACCCCGCAGGCCATGTTCCTTTCGATGCTGACGAAGCAGGGGATCCCACCAGCGATGCAAATGTTCGCCAACTCTTTTAGCATGGGCTCAGGGCCGCAGGCAAAAACGCCGATGTACCCCGACGTATTAAAAAAGTCAAGAATGCGCCCCTTTACCCCCTGGGAACCATCTTCGGTTGAAATAATTAGGGCCCTTGGCCTTATATCATCAAGGCCAAAGGTGCCTGTCCTGAAACCGGCGTAAAAATCAAAGGGCCTTTTTTTCAATTCCGCTGCCAGTGGTAAAAGAGGCGCTATCCCGACGCCGCCGCCAACTAGTGCAAAAACGTCAGCCTGCTTTCCTTTGTGACGATCCGTCGCATGAAACGCCGGGTGAACCTTTTGATGAACCGTTGGGAAAAACCCTATGGGCCAGGAATTCCCCAGCGGGCCCGTCAATTCCGCTTCCTCTCCCGGCCTCAGTTCTGAAAGCTCCCTGCTGCCCCGCCCGCGCCGGGTCACATAAAAACGGACCAGCCCTCCGGGTTCAGTTCGCCGGTCAAGGTTCTTTCGTCTTTCAATTTTTCTGTTGTGATCGGTTTTCGAACGCCTATCAGTCATAAAGCGCCTGTCAATTTTCCTTGCATCCTCTTCACTGGCAGGTTCCCAGCCTGCCATGCTGAGCGGGCGTGCAAGGAATGCCCCTGTCCGCTTTGGCCGTACAAGGAAAAACTGCCCCGCCTGTGGCATCGGCCCTGGCCAGATAAAGTCCAGGCAGACAGTATCCCCCGTGGCAAAGGCAAAATTGGTGCATTCACAGAGGCAAGTCCTTTTGGCGCTTGTATCAATCATTTAAGCCCTTGTTCCTATAATAACTTTGGGTAAAAGATAAGGCATTCTATGGAATTCCTCAAGGGCAGGTGCTCATACCGCACCTTGGCTTAATTTGCAGCAACCGTTTTTGGCAACCATACGCAAAATGCAGATAAAAGCCTGTATATTGCCCCGTTATCCGAATGAACAGTGAACAAGAGAAGAAAGCAGATTTTTCTGCCGCCTACGACGGCCCAAATTTGTGCAAGGGGAAATTTCCCCCTTGCACCCCCCTTAGTATAGTTAAAGGGTTGGATAGTTAAAAAGCCCGGATGGCACGGACTGTGACCATATTGTTCTTATTGGAGTTGGTCTGGTAACCATCGAAGAAAAACTGGTACCACGCGCCAAAAGCACTGCTCTGCGACGAAGACCAGTACCAATTGTTTTCAAGACCGCCGATATTATTTACTTTAAGAACCTTATACATAAGGTCAAGCTCGTCAATGCTGGGCAGAAACCAGTCGCTAAATCCTAAGCCACGGTAATCCGTACAGGCTTTTGCGGCTGGCGCGCTTGGGTCAACTGCAAGTATAAGTGCGGTATTCTTTCTGCCTGTTCCTATTGCTGTGCCAGTCTCAACATTAGGAAAACTACGCCAATTGTCCCCATACGATTGCGCTACCCAGCGTAGAGTAGTTTCCATATCTGCATGAGCTGCTTCTAAATAACGCCAGCCACTTAAAGTATCTCCTTTATCATAAAAAACAATTCCACTAGCAGGACCAGGGCCCCCTATAAACCAATCAATATTCCGCGCTTTAGCATTTTTTAGGTTAGCAAATTGGCTATACAAAATACCTGAGACGCTTTCAGCGTTATCAGGCAAAACAAGCGACACGATAAACTGCTTCCCCGCAATTATTCCGCCGTCCGCGTTGAACTCTGTACTGGGCATTGTGCTGCCGGAAAGGTCAAGAGCAACGTACAGACCTACCGTGTTTATGGAAGCAAGCAGCTTTTGCCAATTGCTTTCAGATGAAGCCATATTCTGTAAATCTAGCTTCACGCTGAAAGATACGGGAACATCAGGGCTTGTCCCTCCTTTTTGATTAGCAAGCCAGTCTTCCACTTTTGTAACATCGGTAAAACTTCTGCCGCTTCCGCCCGTACAGGCAGTAAAATTTAAAACAAGCATGACTGTTAATATGGCAGTCAAGATTACGAAAATTCTTTTCTTTAACATATATATCTCCTTAAAATTTTTTTTGGGAATATACTCCTATATTATATCATAATTACCTATTGCCGTAGGTATAAAAATTAATTTTTTTATTCCATTGGCAACTGAAAAAAATGACTCTTCGGACTTTATAGGGGAAAAGGTCATTTTCACCAGTTTTTCAAATTTTTCCTATGTAAATTAATGTCCAAAAAGGCTTTGTGTATTCCTTTTTTGCAGCATTTTTTCCAAAAAAAGCACATAAAAAGGAAAGATTAGACATTTTTGACATTTTACGGATCCACAACAAGCAGGACAAGGCTCTCCAGTAATCAAGCTGTCATTTTTGGGAATTACATGCTAGCATAGCCTCATGTCAACGGCGGACGATAAAAAGGTCATTTATTCGATGTACCGTGTCTCGAAAAAGCATGGCACAAAACAGGTTCTAAAAGAAATCAGCCTTTCATATTTTTACGGCGCGAAAATTGGGGTCATCGGCCTTAACGGGTCGGGAAAGTCGAGCCTTTTGCGGATTCTTGCGGGCGTGGACACGGAGTTTTCCGGGGAAACCTCGGTGAGCCCCGGCTTTACCATTGGCTTCCTTGAGCAGGAACCCTACCTTGCGCCGGGAAAGACGGTGAAGGAAATCGTCTCCGAAGGCGTCCAAGGGCTGGTTGACCTTCTGGCGGAATTCGACAGGGTGAGCGAGGCCTTCGCCGAGCCCGATGCCGACTACGACAAGCTTGGCTCGAGGCAGGCGGAACTCCAGGAAAAGATTGAAGCGGAGGATGGCTGGAACCTGGAAAGCCGCCTTGACC
>JGI24702J35022_10002156_pt1 | contig 12142 bp, 16 predicted proteins | sample TergutTh196P4_FD_35022 | JGI IMG/M metagenome (IMG submission 35022)
GTGGGGTAAGCGGTTTATGGCCCGCCGCCGGGGCCGTGGGGAGAGGCTCCCCTATGGCATGCCCGGCGGCGGGGCCGTTCCGGTTTGTCTGGAGGTGTCACGCCACCTTCTTGTCCGACTCCTTTATCACGCGGTCCATCTCCGCGCGCTGGGAGGACGACAGCGGCGTCCTCTGCGGTATGTTCTTCAGGATGTCCACGACCCTGTCGTGCGCCACGTCGGTGAGTGACTTGGCGCCCGCCTTGTTCCAGGTCTGGTACATCTCCCTGTCTATGAGCGGGGGGTGGGAGAGGATGTTCATGTTGTTCATCGTCTCCATCTCCCCTAGGAAGTCCCTCCCTATGCCCACCCTCTTTATCGAGGCGATGTCGAGCGTCACGTCGCTGACCTCTATCCCGTTGTAGGGGAAGTAGTTCAGGCCGTTGATCACGTCGTCGATCACCAGCTGCTCGAGGGAGAACGACATGCCGAGCTCCAGCATGCCCGCGCCGTAGATGTTCGAAGCGCCTGCCAGGGCGGGGAGAAGCGACGTCATCGTCTTCTCGTGCGCCGCCTGGGCGTCAGGCAGCTTCGCGTCCCCCTAGGTGCCGGCGACTATCGCCGGTATCTTGTAGTATTGGGACATCTGGGCCACGGCCGCGCTTATCATACCCAGCTCCGGGGACCCCACCGGGGCGGTCCCGGTGTAGAGGTCGAAGGCCGTCGTCGAGCTCCCGTAGTAGTTGGGGTGGCCCGGCTTGACCAGCTGGGTGAGGACTATGCCCGCCAGCACCTCCGCGTTGTGGGTGACCATCGTCCCGGCGAGGAATATGGGCGACGAGGCGGCGCTCATCGCCATGCTCAGCATCGAGACGGGGAAATTGTACTGCGGCGAGTACAGCACCAGGTCGCAGAGCGACCTGTCCAGCTGCAACGGGCTCGAGGGGCACATCGTCATCGTCAGGAACGGCTTGTTGAACGCCTCGTTCTCGTCCCCGCCGTACAGTATCTTCTGCATCTCGAAGTACTCGGGGAGGTACTCGGGCACCGCGTCGAGCATCACCGGCTTCGAGCTGTACGATATTATCGAGTCCACCTCCCTCGTGGCGCGGCACACGTCGAGCCCTGCCAGCTCCATCCCCGAGACCGGGGAGCAGAACCAGTGCACGTTCTCGCATGCCTCGGTCACCTGCGCGATCTGCTGAATGTCCTTCAGCGTGCTGTTCCTTGTCTGGAACTTGTTCGGGGCCAGGTAGTCGACCATCTTCGACCCGACGCCGAACGTGTTGTAGTTGACCACGGAGCCGTCGCTGACCATGTCCAGGTCGAACTCCCCGTTGCGGCTGAAGAGCGTGAACCTCTCTGGCGCGCTCTTCGTCGCCGACTCCACGATGTGCGCCGGTATCTTGACGACCTTGGTCCTCTCGTCCACCTCGCACCCCGCGTCCTTGAACACCTTCCTCGCACCCTCGTGGTTGATGAGGATGCCAGGGTCCATGAGCACCTTGAGGGTGGCCTCGTGGATCCTGTCCATATCCGATTTGCTTAACAGCTCATACCTTCCTTTCATTGTCCTTCCTCCTTTGTCTCCCAGGGGCGGCTCATACGTCCGACACCATCCTCTTCGCCACGTAGAGTGCCGCGAGCGAGACCCCTATTATCACCGGCACCCAGATGTACTCCGAGAAGGGCACCCCCTCCGCGAAGAACTCCAGTATCGCGTCCCAGTTGCTCATGTCCTCACCTTCCTCTTGCTGAGGTTGCGCGCGATCGTCTCGAACTGGCTCCTCCCCAGCTGCGTTATCTTGTACCTCACCAGGAGCGACCCGGTGCGGTACGTCCCGTCCTCGTCGATCCGGGTGTCGGTCTTCACCAGGAACCCGGCGGTGCATATCTCGATGATGTCGAAGTTGATGGAGTCCGCCTCGTACTTGGAGCCCATCTTGTACTCCTCCTGTATCTGCGGTATCACCTCGTAGTTCCACCTCTCGCCCTCGTTGAAGATCTCGAGGAGCCGGAACTTTATCGGCCTGCCCTCCATCATGCGACCGCCTCCTGCTCCCCTCTTATGGACTCGAGGTTCTCCTTCTTCTCATAGAACATCAGCACCAGCCCGATCACCACGAGGACCCCGCCGATGACGACGGTCCACGCCGGCGTGGAGCCCGTCAGCACGAACAGGAACACCATCGCGACCATCGCGTTGAGGGCGCTGAGCCCCATGGTCCTCCCCGCGCCTATCATAGGGTACGCCTTGTAGTAGCATATGGTGCAGTACCCGAACGCGAAGCCCGAGCACGTGACCACCAGCAGCGCGGCGGGGTTCGTGAATATGTCTATGACGTACTCCAGTATGGGTATCCCGGCCAGCGCGAGTATCGGTATGATGATTATCCACCAGATCCCCGTCTCGCTAAGCATCTTGAGGTGGAACGCCGCGTCCGGCTCGCTTATGTCCATGCCCTTCGCGATGACGAGGCCCTCCAGCCCCCACCCGAACACGGCCATCAGCCCGCCTACGTAGCCGAGGAGCTGCATCCTGCCGGACGTTATCTCCTCGACGAGGCCTATGGCGTAGATGGAGATGCACCCCATCACTATGGTGAGTATCCCTGCGACCGCCCTCCTCGACAGCCTCTGCCCGGCGAACTTGGTCGTCAGTATCGTCCCCACGACGGGGAACGCCAGCGCGGCCACCGCAGAGAACGCGGCACCCGCGAACCCGGTCGCCAGGTACGAGCCGAACACGGCCATGGGCCCGGCGAACACCGCCGCGGCGATGAGGTACTTCTGCACCGCCTTCAGCTCGACTATCGTCCTCCTCATCTCCCTGAACTTCCTGAGATGGATGTTCCATATCAGGAGCACTATCGTCGCCAGCAGCGCGTTGGCCGCGCTTATCAGCACTGCGGTTACGAGCATCGCGGGGATCTCCCCGTGGGTCAGCTCGACCGCCTCGTAAAGGTTTATGAAGGGCTCGATCACCCACATCAGGCTCCCGGGGACGTACCAGAACCCCCAGAGCAGGGCCAGGAAGACCCCCATCATGTACCCGTACCTTACCTTCTTGCGGTGGTTTATCCGCCTCATCTCCTCTGCGTCCATCTTTCTCCTCCCCCTGGAACGCCCATCATCCCGCGATCTTCGTCATCTTCGCCACCGCGTCGGAGGCGTTCTCCGAGTACACGTCGGCGCCGATCTCGTCCGCCCACTGCTGCGTCACCGGCGCGCCGCCGACGTTCGTGACGATCTTGTCGCGGACCCCCTCCTTCCGGAGCAGCTCCTCGAACGTCTTCTGGTTGACCATCGTGGAGGTCATCAGCGCGGACGTCCCCACGTACTTGGCGTTGTTGTCCTTGCATGCGGCGAGGATGTCCTTCAGCGGCACGTCCCTGCCTATGTTGAGGACGCTGAACCCGGCGACCTTCAGCATTATCGCGACTATGTCCTTCCCTATCGAGTGGATGTCCCCTTCGATGGAGCATATCACGAACTTGCCGAGGCCCTCGTCGGCGTCCTTCCCCTGCTTGGTTATGACCGGCATGAGGATGTCTATCCCGCCGTTCATCGCGGCCGCGGCCGCCATGATGTGCGGCAGGAACAGCTTCTTCTCCTCGAACAGCCTGCCCACCTCTTTTATCCCCGTGGTGAATCCGGATTGAATCAGGTCCACCAGGTCGGCGTTGGCGGCCACGGCGTCGCTCGCGACGGCTTTCGCCCCTTCCGCGTTGTAGGCCATGACAGCTTCTTTTGCCCTTTTGTTCAATTCCTCTTGAGTCATGAAATCTTCCTCCGTTCAGACCACATCACGCGCCGCGTCCTGGAGCGGCACGTGCGATCCGCCCTTTCGGGTCACCCATGTTTCGCTTTGGGGATATTTAAATGTTGAGTCGTCATTATTTTTTATCCTGTAAATTTCCAATATATTGTATATTACAATATAAATTTTCGAGCCGATAGTATGATGTTGGATGGGATTCCCCGTTATTTTATAGAAACCATTAAATAATATTGGTTCTACTGCAAATTTTTTATTGTATCAGTCAAGAAAAATACATTGGTTTCTTGACACACGCCTTGAAAACAGGAACCGTTCCTGTGCCTCATCCCCTCCTTCAACGCCAGCCAGGCCAGCGCGGCGATGCGGGAGCCGCCGATGCCTCCAGAGGGGCGGGGAAAAACCATGACAGAACATTTTAACTACTAAAGAACCTTAAACTCCGGCATGGCGACGCGCGAGGATACATATTGGAACTCGTTCCTGCCCGTGTTCTTCGACAGGATGAGCACGATCATCAGGAAGAACATGACGAAGATCGTGAGCGAGCACGGCCTCACCAGCGCGCATTCCATCTACCTCGTGGCGTTGAACCTGCAGGACGGGCAGACCATGGTCCAGCTCTCGCGCTTCCTGGACCTCGACCCCGCGAACACCAACCGCGTCGTGAAGACGCTGAAGGAGAAGGGCTTCGTCTACGACGACAGGAAGACCGAGACCAGCAAGAAGTACTCTGTGTACCTGACGGAGTCGGGGAGGGAGCTGGCGAAGACGGTGATGACGGGCATATCCGACCTCAACAACAGCTACTTCGACGGCATACCCCGGGAGGACGTCATCAGGATGCGGAACACCCTCATCAGGGTGCTGCAGAACATGGACCCCGACCTCGACAAATACATAAGGTGCGAGCTCAACGACCCGTACTACACGTACCTCCAGGCGATACCCGCGAACATCGACTTCGTGATGATACCGAGGCGGCTGATCGAGGACGACTACTACACGCAGAAGAAGGGCTGATGTCAAAGGCGTCCTTGCGGCGCATGCCTACCCGCCCACGGTCGGCTCTCCACGAACGGCGTCGAACAGTCTAAAAAACATGTGATGCTATGGCGTTTACAGAGAAAAGTTTTGATGTATGCTCAATAAATATATTGAGTAGTCAACATTAAATATGCAATATGTCATATGATGATTTGCGTCATAGCAATGAAACTTGTTTAAAAAAAGGCATCCATCAGCTGACCATGCAGTTTTTCCTCCTCCGTGGATGCCTTGACCTTAAACAACAGAGGACATGATAAGGCGACCGTTCCCAAAGTGGATGCGCCGATTATGTTGACAGATACAAGATTATCNNTAACGTGGAAAGGCAAGTTTTATCTATCCACATGATGATNACAANCATATGTCCAAGATTCTGGCGATCGTCGCTAGCCCCAGGAAGGACGGGAACTGCATGGCGATAGTGAACGCCATAACGGACGGGGCCATGGGGCTCTCCCCGAACGTGCTGGACATAATCGACCTGAACGCGCTCAGGTTCACGAACGGCTGCCAGGCCTGCATGGGCTGCAAGCTCACCGGATCCTGCGTGACGAAGGACGATCTGCTGCCCATACTGGGCCTCGTCAGGGATGCGGACTCGCTCATCGTCGCCACCCCGGTCTACTTCGGCCACTCGTCGTCGCAGTACAGGATGCTCGAGGACAGGCTGTACTCTTTCATAGACAAGGACGGGTCGAGCCTGCTACCCAAGGGCAAGAAGCTCGTCACAGTTGTCACCTGCGGCGGGGACAGCAAAGCCGCCGAGGCGGTCGCCGGCGAGATCGAGAGGGTGTATGCGGACTACTTCTCGTTCAGGCCCGTCGGCAGGATCGTGCTCGCCGATAAGGGGTCTAAGCACGCCGCCGAGAACAACGACGCGCTCATGGATGAGGCGCGAGCCCTCGGCAAGAAGCTGTAAGGCAGCCTAGCTCCTGCCCCACCGTGTTATTCCACGTTTATTCCACGTTTATTCCACGTTTATTCCACGTTTATTCCACGTTTATTCCACACTCATTTCTACTGCAGTCAACTATATCGTGTAGCCTTACGTCAAAAAGACCCAACTACCGGCTTTTTTTGACCCTGCCCTCTCCACAATGCCCTTTTCTTTAAGCGAGGCTATAATTAGTTCTACTTGACGTGTTGTGAGTCCTAGTTTCTTAGACATGTCTGAAATCGTGATTCTGCTGTTGCCCTGTATCAGCTCGCATACCTCGGCCTCTTTGTCAGAGAGACTATGTACCCCAGCAGGGATTTTTCCAGTTGTACCGTCGCCCTTCTTCTCGGGTAGCCTGAACGTGACTTCAATCACATCAACGTGTTTCATCCTGTACTCTGGCAATGGGAGGTTCATCTTCCTGCATTCGTCCATGATCATCGCTATGCCAGTCCCATAGCGCTCGATGTAGCCCATCTCGAAGAACGCCTGCGCGATCGCTGGGTTCGGCGGCTTGGACTCATCCAAAGTGAGAAAATCCTCCTTCGTCCACCCGGGGGGCATGATACAGGGGTTGGATATGCTCACGTGGTCTGGGTACACCCTTATGGCGGTCTCTACCACGCTGGAGTAGTCTCTATGACATATCGCGTTCATAACGGCCTCACGCAGGGCCCTTTCGGGGTACGGGTACCTCCTCACCATCATGAGTCCCTCGACCACGTCAGTACCGAGTATGTACCCGCTAAGCAAGACGCCCATCGCCTTATCCGGCTGCATGACAGCGGGGCAGTCTACCGCGTCGAGTCTGATTAGGCGTCCCCCCTCATCGAATGCGCCAATCTTCACTACGGAAGAATAGAAGGTCCGCCCCGGCTCTTCCAAGAAAAGGATCGCGGCCGAGTTGCGCAACCCTCCCTCGTCCATGAAGCCGTGGCGTTTCAGCAAGGGCTCGTTGCTCGTCTCGGCCGCTTTGGAGCTGATGCGTTTTGATTCCAGACCTTTTTTCACAAAGAAGCCGATAGCCTCCTTAGAGAGGTCCTCTAACCCCACGCCCTTAGCGTGCATGTCTGTCCATGACATCTTCGCGTCGAAGAGGAGCAGCGACTTCAGTTCGCCCCCAGTTATGCGCTGTGTTGTACTCCCCGCCCTACGGTAGTACGCGCCGTCGAGGTCGACCAGGTAATCCCCTTTCTTGACCGTTATCATGATGCAGGATTTGCCCTCTATGTCCACAACCTCCACGGACGGCGTTATCCCGAGCTTGTTCTTTATGGTGTCAGGGAGCATCTTCAGGAGGGACCTCGGATCCTCGATGCCGGTGACTGTGCCGTCATCCTCTATGCCGATAATGAACTGACCCCCGTCCGTGTTGGAGAAGGCTGCGATGGTCTTCATATAATCCGGGTTCCACGACCTCTTCCACTCTGTTATCTGGCTCTCCATGTACGCATCCCTCCTTCCCCAGTATGTGTTAACGGTTAAAATGCTTTGTTCTATTCCGATGTAAGGCGAAAATGACCTACCTATATGTATCGCACTGGAACAGTCGGCATTACCCGTAGCCTACACTGGACGATGTTCGACCCCAACGTGTACGGCACATGAACAGGCTTGGGGGGGTGTCATGGGGGGTCGATCGGTGGTGTTGCGCCCACATAGCGGCGAGCGGGGAGAGCCGCATGGCAACTCGGTAACCGGCGTTAGCCCCCGTATGGTGCCTTAATCGTCCTGTTTCGAGGGGCCGCCACGCATGGTGCTCGCAGATGACGGGGGCGTGGGTCTGCAATGCGCCTCTGGGTCATTTCTCCTTCGCGACAAATGGGGAGTAGTACTCGTACGCCCTCTTCCTCTCCAGCGTCTTGGGGTTGACGGTGTAGCATTCCGCCGAGAACCCGTACTCCAGCTTCCCGTCCCTCATCCTGAGGTAGTTCTCGGACACGAACGCCTTCGGGGAGAACGACTTGTCCGTGTTCTGCTGGTCCCTGTACAGCACCTGGTCCTCCATCCACCTGAACTCGTCGTCCCTCATCGTCACGTCGAAGATCGAGCTCGCCGTCGCCTCCGCCGGCGAGGGGTTGAGGGCGGCCGAGGAGGACACGAACCTCAGGATGCCGGTGATCTCCCCCGAGCTCGTCCGCTTCGAGAACTCGTACTTGAAGAAGGACACCAGGCACTGGTCCTTCACCAGCGCCCTGAGCCTGCCGGTCTCCACGATCTTCTCGTGGGAGCCCGTGAACCCGTCCATCGTGAACCCGGTCTCGGTCTGCAGGAGGTTGGAGAAGGACACCTCCGTGGAGTACGCCCCCTCGTACCTCCCGAAGTCCAGGTCGTACAGCGTCTCCTCGGAGTACACCGTCTTGCCCACGACGTTCCTCTCCAGGAACTCCACCATCCTCTCCATCGACCTCATCTCCTTCTCGCTGGGCATGCTCACACCCTCCTCTCTTTCGAGACGAACGGGGGGTACCTTGCGTCGGATAGCGACCTCCTCATGGTCCCTGGGTCGACGTCGAAGCACTCCACCCTGTGCTCATAGACCAGCCTCCCCTTGCTTATGTAGAACCTGCACTTGGCCTTGAAAGCCACCGGCTTGAACGACCCGTCCGAGGTTATCTGGTCCCTGTACAGCATCTGGTCGTCGACCCAGCCGAGCTCCTTGCCCTCGAGCCTCATGTCGTATATGCCGGATACCGTCGAGTCGGGCGGGACCGGGTCGGACAGGAGGGAGGAGGCCACGAACGTCATGACCCCGGTCACGTCCCCCGTGCTCCGCCTCTCGGCGAGGCAGTACCTGTACAGGGAGGAGGCGTCGTACCTCTTGACCTCGCCCCCCGTCGCCGCGTCCCTTATCTGCTCCTTCGAGACGACGAACATGTCCATTGTGAACCTCACTTTGGAGAAGTACATGTTCGAGAAAGATATCTGGTCCGAGTAATTCCCTATGAGCGTCCCGCCCTCGAGCTGGTACGTCAGCTCGTCGGTGTAGAGTGTCTTCCCGTTGACGTTCTTCCTTAAAAACTCCACGATCTCTTCCATGTCGGTGTCCCTTTCGCCCCCAGGGCTTGCTGTCGGTGTATCCCTCCCTTGATAGATTATGTTTTTGCTGTGCGCCCCGTTATATACGGGAAACGAATCTCTTGAGAGAGCGGCATGGACGACGAAAATATGTTGCTGGTATCCATGCCGCCTGTGGTGGACAGGCAGCTGGGGGGCCGGCGGCGAAAGATGCCGCATGCCCTGCCTGAAACAGAATGGTGAATACATATGCCGAGAGGGAAGACACTGAATGGAGAATGCTGCATCTGCGGCAAAGAAGAGAAGAAGGAGCGCATGGGCAGCCATATTCTGGAATCGCATTCCCCCGAGGGCGGCGAGCCCTGCTACCTGGTCCTCGTGGAGGGGCCGGGCCCCCGCGGGCCCTACTGGCTGGTAGCCGACGTCGCGCTGGACGGGGCGCTCTCGGACATCGACGATTTCTTGCGGGACATATGGCTGGAGTGCTGCGACCATCTGAGCGCGTTCACGCCCATCATGGGGAGCGCCGCCAACGGCCGGCGCGGGCGCGCCCCTCCCCACTACGACATGAGCATGAATATCGGGGATCTGGCGGTAGGCGGCATGACCGCCTACGACTACGACTTCGGGTCCACCACGAGGCTGATCCTCACGGTGCTGGCAGAGTCAGCCAGAACGAGGCAGCCGTCCGCGGTTCGCCTGCTCGCGATGAACAACTGGCAACAGTACGCCTGCGTGGGGTGCGGGGAGGAGGCCGCGTACATCTGCAACGGGTGCGGCGGCATGTGGGAGGGGCGTTACTTCTGCGAGGGGTGCGTCGGAGACCACGTGTGCACGCACAAGTTCGTGCTCCCGATAACCAACTCGCCCCGCTGCGGCGTGTGCGGCTACTGCGGGAGCCTCCCCAGGCCCATGTCCTGAGGGCGCCGTCAGACCTTCTCGAGCCTTTCCAGCATCTTCACGGCCGCGTCCACGACGTCCCGGCCCTTCTCGATGCGCTCCATGGCCTGGAGCTGCGTCATGTCCGGCCCGGTTATCCCGAACGCCACTGGCTTGCCGAACTCCAGCTGGAGGTCTGCGACTAGCCTCGACGCCTGCGCCACGACCACCTCGTCGTGCTTCGTCTGCCCTTTGATGACCGCCCCGATGGTTATGACGGCGTCAACGTCCGTCCTCTCGAGCAGCGCCTTCACCGCCAGGGGTATCTCGTAGACCCCGGGTACCATCACGGTCTTCACGATCTCCACGCCGAGGAACTCCGCCTCGGCCCTCGCCCTCTCCATCATCATGGACGTGACGTCGTAGTTGAACTCCGAAGCCACCATCCCAAGCTTGTACGCTTTCATTGCCTCATCTCCTTCCTATGGGCCCCTCGTCCGGGAACCCCTGCCTCTGCCCCGTGCCCGCGTCGCGCCTCAGCCTGTCCGGCCTGAACAGCAGGTCGTAGGCGTTCACCGCATGCTCCCTCGCCCTGCCCTCGGCCAGGGCGGCCAGCCCGCCGTCGTCGGGCGCCTCGTCCGCATGGACGAACACCTCTATGATATGCCTGTTGGTCATCAGCTGCGCCCTTATCAGCCCGGTGGAGGCCTCGTGGGCGCACATCCTGTCCTTCTCCATGGGGCCCGGCATCCCCAGCGCGATGACGATGTCGCATCCCCTCTCCTCGATCAGCAACTTGCATGCGACGGGGAGGTCCTTGACGCCTGGAACGGTGTACCTCTCCACCCTGAACCCCGTGCCGGTGCGCTCGAGCTCGTCTATCGCGGCGGACGCCATGTCGAACCTCGCGAACGTCGTGTCGGCGACGCCTATCGTCTTCATTCGCGGCCCTCCAGGTCCCTTATCCTCTGGATGATCCGCCTGGTGGCGGCGAGGTCCTCGGCGCTCTCTGCGGCCCTTGTGACCTTTATGTGCCCCATGCCGCGCTCGGCGAGCCTCCTCGCCAGGTCGCCCTCGTCGAACCCCTGGTCGAAGCCGAGGACAATTATGTCGGGCGCCACCTCCGCCACGGTGTCGAGCATGTCGCCCACCTTGCCGAGTATCGCCGCGTCGACGGGCTTCAGGCAGGCGACTATCTTGAGCCTCATGCCCTCCGGGGTCACCGGCTCGTGCTTGCTCCTCCTCACGGTGTCGTCGCAGGCGACCACGGCCACCAGCTCGTCGCCGAGTGCCCGGGCCTGTTGCAGGTACGATATGTGGCCGGTGTGGATTATGTCGAACACCCCTGAAGCCATGACCCTCACCATGGTATCACGCGTCCGTCCCCGTCTCTTCCAAGAACACGTCCCATGCCTCCATGATCTGCCCGCCCGTGACGAACTGCATGCCGTTCCTCCTGGCGTATTCCGCCGCCCGCTCCTTGGACCCCGACGCCCCGTCGCCCCCGAGCATCTCGCATATGGTGGCCGACGGCCTGACCCCCGCCATGTACATGAGGGCGGTGCAAAGCTCCGTGTGGCCGTGCCTCGTCCTCAGCAGCTTGGAGGAGGTGTTCAGCAGATGGACGTGGCCGGGGGCCCTGAAGCGCTCCCCCAGATCCCTTATCCTGTCCTCCGGGGGGGAGTCCTTGAATATCGTCCCCACGTACTCCCTTATGGTGAGCGCGCGGTCGCTGTCGGTTATCCCGGTGTACGTCCCCCTGTGGTTTATCGTGATGCCGAAGGAGGACTTCGTGTTGTCGTAGGGGATGTCGTTGGGCGCCATCATCCCCAGGAGGGGGTAGGCGTCCCTGTTGTTCCAGAAGACGTCCGAGAGGAAGGGGAGCCCCAGCTCCTTGGCGGTCCTGTTCGGGGTCGTGGTGCATATGAGGCCGCCCGCGTCGCCCCTCATCCTCATCAGCGCCTCCGCTGTGACGAACTCGGACGCTATGGTCATGTCCGTCTCCCTCTCGCGGTCGTCGAAGTCGTACACTAGCACGATCCTCCCCTTCCTGATGTCCTCGAGCGCGAGGCCCAGGCCGTTGTCCGGAACATAGATCCCCATGGTATGGCAGGGTGATGGCGTTCCCATTACTAAACATTTTGTAAATAACGATTATCTGGTAGTGTCCGCCGAGCGGCGCGGATGGAGGCGCGGCCCCCGCCTCTGCGGGCCCTGTGCGGCGCTGTGTGCAAATAGAAACCCTGCATCGAAATAGGCGCGGCTGAAAGCCTCTATTTTATATATCTGGGTATATAAATTACAACGGTAACAGTTATCCATGGATGCGGCTATCAGCCACCGATAAGGGTGGGGGTTTTCATCTTCGGGCAGACAATTAGGAAGAAACGCGCTCTGTTCGCTTGTATCATGGTAATTGTGGCTATCGCCTCGTTTGCCGTCCTTACGCAGGGCGGCTCCGACGGCGCCGAGCCTGCGTGGGGCGCGCCCGTGCCGGCGGG
>JGI24702J35022_10002157_pt1 | contig 12138 bp, 4 predicted proteins | sample TergutTh196P4_FD_35022 | JGI IMG/M metagenome (IMG submission 35022)
TACGCTCCGCTTCCGCTGCTTTTCGTAGAAAAGTTTTGACCGATCGTTCGTCAATGTCTTCGAATGTGGCGCGGTCTTCGATAACGTCATCCCAAGTGCGTCCAAGTTTTTTGAGCAGAAAATCGTTCAGAGCGGTTCCGGTCAACTCTTGCGTGGTGCTGCCGCTGCGGAAGTAATAGCGCCCGCGAAGCGAAATGGGGACGGAATACGGCTGGACTGCAACCGCGATGACATTTTTTTCGCCTTCCCTAAGCAGCTTGACTTCCACCATGACGCCAAGCACGTTTTTGATTTTGTTGGGGATGTCTTCCAGTTGCCGTTTGGCGTTATTCAGGCCGATCACATGGCCGGCATCGTCCCTGCCGATGAAAAGCGTGCCGCCCTCCGCGTTGGCAAACCCGCAGACAACTTTCAGGTTGTCCTCCTGCCAGCTTTGCTTGAATTCCACGTTATGGGTTTCGGAGGTCATTGTTGTATGTAATGAAAAACTGACATAAAAAACAAGCTGTTAAATACCACTCAACAACGCCGGATTCGCGGCGGTCGTGACTCTGGCTGCAACTCTGGCTGCGACTCTGCGTTATGAGACTGGCGCCGCGATTATTTAAAGCAAGCCCAAGCTCTCCAACCTCCATCATGCCCAAATACCAGAACCGCAAATAACAGGCGGCGCGCTGCGTCATGCGACTTCATGCAGGCGCCTTTTCGCCCTGTGATATCATCATAAAATTATCCGGCGTTAAAAGCCGGTCATGGAATCAGGCGCAAAGTCGCCTTCATGTCACACTTGGGCAAAACCTTAAAAATTGGCGCGATTGTTTAGTCCCGCTTCATCTATTTGCGCCACGGCTGCTTTCGGCTTTCAAAAACAAGGTATCGCTTGCCGCGACAAATAAAAAACAACGCGGAACCTCATCGTTACTTTGGAAATTCATGCGCGCCGCTTTTTGGTTTTCAACCTGTAACAAGGAGGAGCTATGCCGGCATCGTATACCGTTGTAAATGACGCGGACAGTTTGTATAAAGCATTTGAACGAACACGAGCCGCCCAGAAACTTTTCGCCAAATATTCGCAGGAACAGGTTGACCGGATTTTTCTTGCCGCNGCGTCCGCGGCGTCCGCGGCGCGTATACCTTTAGCCAAAATGGCGGTAAAAGAAACCGGCATGGGCGCCTTTGAGGACAAGGTCATAAAGAACCATTATGCAAGCGAATGTATTTATCACGCCTACAAGAACACGAAAACCTGCGGCCTTATTGAGGAAGACGCAACATTCGGCATCCGTAAATACGCCGAGCCGATTGGAATAGTCGCGGCCGTCATCCCGACAACAAACCCCACCTCAACAACCATATTCAAGACGCTGATCTCGCTTAAAACCCGCAACGGCGTCATCATCAGCCCGCATCCGCGCGCAAAGGAAAGCACCATAGCCGCGGCGAAAGTTGTGCTGGAAGCCGCTGTGCAAGCAGGCGCGCCGCAGGACATCATCTTCTGGATCGACAAGCCCTCGCTTGAATTGACCAACATTGCGATGCGCGAAGCCGATATTATCCTGGCGACAGGCGGCCCCGGAATGGTCAAGTCGGCCTACTCCTCCGGCAAGCCGGCCCTTGGGGTAGGCGCGGGAAATGTCCCTGCGTTAATTGATGAAAGCGCGGACATCCGTCTTGCGGTCAACTCCATCATTCATTCCAAAATATTCGATCACGGGGTGATCTGCTGCTCCGAGCAATCGGTCATAGCGTCGGCAAGCATATACGAAGCCGTGAAAGCGGAATTCGCCTTGCGCGGTTGCCATTTCCTGGGTAAGGACGAACTGGAAAAGGCCCGCAAGGTCATTATTATCAACGGCACGGTCAACGCCCAGATTGTCGGGCGCTCCGCTTCCGAAATAGCCGAGCTTGCCGGCTTCAAGGTTCCGGAAACGACAAAACTCCTTATCGGAGAGGTAAAAAGCGTTCAGTTGTCGGAGGAATTCGCCCACGAAAAACTTTCCCCGGTGCTCGCCATGTACAAGGCGAAATCCTTTGACGACGCGCTCGACAAGGCGGAGAGGCTTATTGAGGACGGCGGCCTTGGGCATACCGCCTCGATATACGCCGATCCCATCGCCGGGCGCGACAAGATAGAACGCTTCACCATGCGGATGAAAACGTGCCGGGTCCTGGTCAATACGCCATCGTCCCTTGGCGGCATCGGCGACTTGTATAACTTCAAACTCAACCCATCGCTGACCCTGGGATGCGGCTCCTGGGGCGGCAACTCCACCAGCGACAATGTTGGAGTGAAACATCTGCTAAACATCAAAACCGTCGCCGAAAGGAGAGAAAACATGCTCTGGTTCCGCGCGCCGGAAAAAATATACATAAAAAGAGGATGCCTGCCTGTTGCGCTTGATGAGTTAAAAAGCCCGCTCTACAAGAAAAAGGTCTTCATCGTGACAGACAATTTCCTGCACCAAAACGGCAACACCCGCTGCGTCACCGACAAGCTCGACGAAATGGGAATCGCCCACACCACGTTTTTTAATGTCGATCCGGACCCCACCCTTGCTTGCGCGCGTGAAGGGGCGCGGCTAATGGCCGCCTTTGCGCCGGACTGCATTATCGCGTTCGGCGGAGGCTCTGCCATGGACGCGGCGAAGATTATGTGGGTGCTTTACGAGCATCCCGACGCCGATTTCAATAACTTGGCGATGCGCTTCCTTGATATCCGCAAACGGATTAACGCTTTCCCCAAAATGGGGGAAAAGGCGTACTTCATCGCCGTACCGACAACATCGGGCACCGGGTCCGAAGTAACTCCCTTTGCCGTCATTACAGATGAAAGCACCGGCATTAAATATCCGCTGGCGGACTATGAGTTGTTGCCCAATATGGCCATTGTCGATGCGGATCTTTCGATGCACGCCCCCAAGGGGCTTACCGCCGCCTCCGGCATTGACGCCGTGGCGCACGCGCTTGAAGCCTACGCCTCCATAGTGGCGACGGAATACACCGACTGCCTGGCCTTGGGCGCGCTGAAAATAATATTCGCTTATCTGCCAAGCGCCTATGACAACGGCTGCAATGATCCCATCGCCCGCGAAAAGCTCGCCAACGCNGCCACAATGGCCGGCATGGCCTTCGCCAACGCTTTTCTTGGCGTGTGTCATTCCATGGCGCACAAGCTGGGCTCNTTCCACAACCTGTCGCATGGCGTATCCAACGCCCTGATGATCACGGAGGTGCTTCGCTTTAACGCAGTCGACGCCCCGCCGCGTATGGGAATCTTTTCGCAATATGCGTATCCAAATTCCCTTGCGCGTTATGCCGAAATTGCCGATGCGCTCGGCCTGAAAGGAAAGACCGACCAGGAAAAACTTGAAAGCCTTGTCGCGGCGGTCGAGAGTTTGCGAAGCAAGNTCGGCATCAAAAGCACAATTCGGGAACACGGGGTGGACGAGAAGGACTTTTTGGCCAGGCTCGACGATATGACCGAGCAGGCGTTTGACGACCAGTGCACCGGCGCCAATCCCCGTTTCCCTTTAGTGGGCGAAATCAGGCAAATGTATCTCAACGCCTATTACGGCAGGGAGAAAAACTAAATGAACCCGGACAACATCATCATCGTTCGTCCCCATAAAACGGTTTACCGCGACGGGAACACGATCATCAAATTGTTCAACGAGGGATATTCCATCGCGGACGTTCTCAACGAAGCCCACAATCACGCCATAGTGGAAGAAACCGGCTTTCCCGCGCCCAGGCTTGAAAAAGTGACCAAGATCGATAACAAGTGGGCTATCGTCATCCAATTCATAGAGGGCAAAACCCTTGCCCAGAGCATGGAAGAAGACCCCGCCAACGCCGATATTTACCTGGAGCGCATGGTGGATATACAGCTTGTGATGCACGGGTACTCCTCCACCAAGCTGCGCCGCCTCACGGACAAAATNTATGAAAGGATCNANCAGTCGGGCCTGGACAGCTCCACGCAATTTGAATTGCNCGCCAGGCTGGANAGCATGCCAAGGCATTCCAAGCTGTGTCATGGCGACATGAACCCCGGCAACGTTATCATCGACCCCTCGGGGAAAGCTTTTGTCATTGATTGGTCGCACGCAACCCAGGGCAACGCCAGCGCCGACGCCGCGAGGACATACCTGTTGTTCCGCATTGCGAACGCGGACAGCACGGCTGAAAAGTATTTCGATTTCTTTTGCGAAAAAAGCAACACGGACCGCAACTACGTGCAGAAATGGCTCTCAATCGTGGCGGCAAGCCATCTTACTAAATGCCAACCAAACGAGCGGGATTTCCTGATGCGCTGGGCCAACGTGGTGCAGTATTGAGTTACGCGGGCTGACGAAGGACTTAGGACCGAACTGATCGCATATTGCGACCGGTTCGCCCAAAAATAGGCGGCGTTTTTGACATCGCAATTTGCGATGTCAATATCCGGATGCGACGGATGAGGTCGTAATTGTGCAGCAGACCGTTGCACAATTGCCCTAGGGCCTGTTGCGGGCAAACCGAGTGAGATGACTTGGCGTTCCTCTGCATCATCCCGCAAGCCACGTCGAATACGTGGAAGTTGCAACTTGACAATTTGCTCAAGCGAACAACCCTGGGTCTGCCTCATACCTTTTACGTTGGAGTTCTCACCATGATTGAATGGGTTGTTGAAAAGCTAATCGAGCTAATTCCTTCCTTCAAGAAGGCATCCTCTCTTCGTCAAAAAATGCAAGACAATGCACTCCGCGCAACTTCTCACGCTTTGAATGAAACCTTCCTTTACTACCGAGACATTTATGTCCCTTCTATTAGCAAAAAAATTCCCGTTTGCGGGTAAGTATAGAGGCCACAAGTTCTAACCCTACAATCAACGCCTTTGGTTAGTCTTCGGTAAACAGACTTTTTTCTTTCAACTGCTCCTTGAAAAGCATTTTCTCCACAGGGTGAGCGGCAAGCGATAGTTTTACAAATGACTCAATACCTGTGGGTGGTTCGGTTGTAGTCGTGACAATATACTGAAATGGAGCGCTTTCCTCACCGCCGGATTCCATGGTTATGGCTGCAAGTTCTTTCAAGTAGCTATGATATGGGCCAACATCAAGGTCAGCCTCACGGGGACTATCATGTACCAAGAAACCTGGATGCTGACCGAATCCTCTTGATGGCGCTAACATTGAAGTGATGTCAAATAAAATGAAACTCAGACTTTCAACTGCCGCACCCGTAATGACGCTGTCTTGCCGTATCTGCGGCGCAAAACCATCGGCAGAAGTTATCACAGAGCCTGAATAGTCGGCTTTAAGAACCCGATGGACAATTTCGTCAAAAAGATTTTGTAACCCAAAATCCTTTTTAGCGGACTGACCCCGGTAGAAATCCAACTGGTTTTTTGCATCTTGAATTTCCGAGTCAATCTTCTCCACCTCTTCCTTTTTACGCTGTATTTCGGTGTCCTGTACACTAGCCGCGTTGAGTCGTTCTGCATATTGGAAATTTTGCAAAGCTCGCTCCAAGCGATCCATCTCTTTTTCAAGCCCGGTAAGTTTTTTTAGAGTATCCTTCCGTTCGTTTTCATAAAAATCAACCCAACGCAAAGCTTCTTTAAAAGCGATTTCGGCATCTGTCTGCTGTTTGATAATCGCCTGGATTCTCTCACGTCGTTGTGAGTCCATTTCTGTTAAAGTCCGTTTTCGCTGTTCATCGGGCAAATTGATAACGTGCTCAGCTTGTTCCAAGTCTTTCATATATGCCGCAATGTATTCGCACTTTGCCAGAGGCATTTGATTGACCAACAAGCATTCTCCGCCACCGCTAATCTTAGCGCTCAGTTCCGCCAGCTTTTGCTTTTTTTCTTCATACTCTGTTTTGGGCTTGTCCGTATTGATTTGCGGTGCTGGTGTGGCAATTCGCAGGGCTTCAATTTGATTCTTCCGCTCCAATGCATTGGTCGCATACCGCTTTTCCCTGAAAAGGTTGCGTTCCGCTTCTTCTAATTGTTTTTTCAACTCGGCATATTCGGCAAGAAGTTCAGATTTGCGAGTCCTCGCCTGCGTTATCGGGCCATCAAAGCGTAGTGTGGAGTCCCCTCTGGTATCTGGAAACTCCCCAATGAACTCGGCAAGCACTTTACTTGCGTCACGATAACAGTAATCAGCGTCCAGAACAGCAATACGCTGTTGTTCTCTCAAATTTGCCTGCCGACTCGTCAGTTCCGACAAAGTATGGCTCCACTTGGATTCTTCAGGAGCCAGCAAGTCGAGCATCCCCCGAACCAAATGCATTGGGTATTCCTTTGGTTTTCGGAAACTAGGCGAATTGGAGCCGCTATCATTATCACGCCAAACCTCAAATTTTCTGAGTCGGCACTCTTGATCTCTTGTCAGCCAACCAAGAAGGTGTTCCCATTTATAGACAATTTCCGGATGATGAACATATGAGGGCAGCAATTTGTCCAATTCCTGGCAAAACTCAAAAAAACCAGAACCTTTTTCTGTTTCCGTCGCCAGTTCTTCAATAGATGTTTCTCTTTGAGCGAAAGAAGGAGCTTTATGTACGCCCAAAGGGCGCAAAACAACCCAAGGGGTTGCTTCAATTTCAAGCTCCGCGCCTACCCAGGAATAAGGGAGACTTGCCCTAAGGCGTTGCTCCCCGTTTTCCGTAGAAAAACGCTGTTCGCCAAGACAGTAGCGCAAAAGACGACAAAAAGCTGTCTTACCCACAGAATGCCCAGCCATTGCCATAGGATTGTTTGCCAAAACGGGATCTCTGGAAGCTCTCCCTACAATGATATTCAAACCACGATGCAGTTTAATATCGCGTATAACCACAGATGGATGTAACGACTTGAAGAGAACGAGTCGGCTAAACCATAGTTTAGGCATGGAAGACGAATCAAAATGCAAATTCACCTCCTCAATCATGCGGCTATAGTTTTTCGCGCTTTCGCAAGGTGAGTGAAACAGGCATGTAGGTCGAAACTAACCTTCTGGAAGCGCTCCTGCGCCAAAAGTTGCTCAACGCCCAAATCGTAATTGTCCCCTGCCTCCAAAATGAAAGGAATGACGGCTTTTATTCCTTGAATGGGAAGCTGAATTTCACCCACAAGGCTGCACTTGGTATTGGCGTTAACAATGACTCCCAAATTGCTGCTCCAAGATTTCCATAATTCTTTTTCACGCACCGGGTCATCCTGCGAAAAACTCCACTTTGCGCCTTCTGATTGAGCAAAAACTTTTCTGAATTTTGAAGCCTTATCAGCAAGCAAAGTCGCACAAGCATCGGGATAAGTCGCTAGCCATGCCCTCTGAAATGCTTTGTCTTGTGGCAAGCCAGGTTGCGCTTGGACAATATAGGGCAGCATTTTGCGAATTACCGCTTCTCGGCCAGGATGTGGGAATACCTGCGGATGTGGTTTTGGCGTTTCTGCATCCCTTGTTACTGGTGTAGTTGTAATTGTTACAGTTTGTTCTGCAAATGAAAGTGCAGGCAAGGCTTGTACAATTTTTGTAGTTTCCAAGCTGACTGAGATGATACTAAGCAATAAATCCAAGATGTATCTTGGTTTGTTGCGTTCTATCGCCCAATCGTTGGGATCGTTTTTGATGCCGCTGTCTTTGTCTACGCGCACCTGGTAGCGCTCCATTATCCATTCAATAGCCGACCGACCGTTGACCACATACTCGTAGGCTTCCAAAGGGATGCCTTTGAACCTGACCAAGGGGTTGTATTCGATTATGCTTTTATCGTTTTTGTCGGAAAACCGCATTTTTTCCACTTTGTAGTTGACGTTTTCCGCGGTTATCACCGTTACCACCGGACAAGGCGGCTGTTCCTCGTAATTCAGGTGTAATTCCGTCAAATCTCTCCCCGCTTTACTAAAAGCCCAAAAATCAGCGGGCTTTTCCACCAAATGCAGGCGCGGCAGCATCTTTTTGAGGTCGGCGGCAAACTTTTTACGATAGTCAGGGGAATGAAGCAGACCGTAAACGTAGTAGAAAATATCTTCCTTCGTAACCTTGGGACCATAACCATCCCGACAACGCTTCAAAATGAAGTCAGTAATGGCGTCACGACGGATGTAATCATCATTTTTGTCGAATAACGTGCCTTGCGAAATCAGCTCCTTTTCGTAATGATAAAGAGGAAAGCATTGGGCATCGCCGTTAAAATGAAGATCTGGAATGCTATCAGAAATCAAAGGGAACTCATTTTTGTTTGCAGGAATACATATCACCAAATTTTTATGCTTTGGCGTTGGGAAAAGCTTGGGAATTCGGTATACGCGATTGATCATTTCACTATTGAAATAACACCATTGTTTTTGAAAAGGTCTGTATGATGACAAAACAATGTGATTTGGATTGAATGTGTAATTTTTACCTCTTGCCACATCAATTTTTTGTTGGTGATCCCATGTGATTTTTTTTGAATCAAATTTGATGAATTTCGATGCTTCAAGATTGTCATTGCTTTTCATTGCCGCCGATAATCTATCAACCTCGCTATTATAAAAATCAATTGTACTGCTCATGCTGTCATATACCGCTTGTTTTGATGAATTATAACACCAAGCATCTCTATTCGTTTTCAATCCATTAGAATAATGCGGCACAAACACAGTCTGTTTATTGTTTTTATTCTCTTTATCTCCAAGTGGTATAAAGCTGCTAAACAGATCATTTCTTTGATTCAACCAATCAGCGTGTTCGTTCGGCTGAACGGTTTGCCATTCCATTTTATCGGTCAAGGCATTGTTGCTTCCGGCGACTATTTCCAGTTTTTCCTCTCGGCTGAGATAATCTCCTATATCTTTGTAACGAATAATGCCTTTGCCTTCATGTTCGGGCTTTTTGACCAATAAAGTTATGGCGATGGGAGTCCGGCTGCCGGAGCCAAAAATCTTACCTCCTTCACGCCGTGAAGTTTCCCCGCTTGTGCGCTGATTTCCCCGCAAATTAAACACATAAATGCCGCTGAACTCATTCTCCAGACACTTTCTGAAACCGTCCATCGCGTTGCCGTCAATCCATCCGGCATTGGAAACAAATGCAATAATGCCGCTTTGTCCCTCAGAAAGTCGGTCGGAAGACCAGCGGAAAGCCTTGATGTAGGAATCGTACAGAGAGTTCTTGTTTGTAGCCTTTGTGCCAGCGGCGTATGTTCCGGCAATGCGTCTTTCCAGTTTCGGATAACTTTGATTCTGCGCGTTATCATTGGCCGACCGTTGCCCTACGGAATACGGCGGGTTGCCGATGATGATCCGGATAGGGACTTTCTGTTGCGCCGCCACCCGCTCCGAATTATGCCGCAACTTTACCGCAAAGAAGTCTTCCGTTTCCCCAAGCTGGAAGGTATCGGTAAGGCAAATGCCGGAAAAAGGCTGGAAGGCGGCATCTTCCCCCATAGCATCATGGAAAGCGTTTTCGATGTTGATGGAGGCGATGTAATAAGCCAAAAGAACAATTTCATTGGCGTGAAGCTCATAGTCGTATTTGTGTGGTAATGCTTTCCGCTCGATAAGGCCGCTCTGGATCATGCGGGTTATGAATGTGCCGGTGCCGGTGAACGGGTCAAGAATATGCACGTTTTTATCCGAGAGTTTGCGGCCAAACTCTTTTTCCAGCACAGCGGCCACGGAATTGTTGATGAAATCCACAATCTCGACCGGCGTGTATACGATGCCCAGTTTCTCCACGGTTTTGGGAAAAGCGGTTTTGAAGAATTTTTCGTACAGCTCAACGATGATCTTTTGCCGAGCTTCGGCGTTGTCTATGCCGGATACGCGCTTTTTAACCGACTCATAGAAGCGGGTCAGCACAAGGACGTCTTTTTCCAAAGCCTGTTCTTCCAGTAAATCAACCATGCGTTGCAGGGCTTTGGAAACGGGATTGTTTTTAACAAAAGAGTAGTTTTCAAACAGGGCTTCAAATACCGGCTTGGTAATCATGTGCTGCGCCAGCATTTCCACCACTTCCCCCGGCTCCACGGAAGGGTTGATGTTCTTCCGCAGACCGGTGAGAAAAGCGTCAAATTCTGCTTTGTGTTTCCCTTCTTTGACCACCAACCTGTTGATGCGCTCAATGTAGCTTTGGGCGATCTTGGCGACATCAGCGGCCCACTGCTCCCAATATCTCTTGTCGCCCACTTTCTGCACCATGCGGGCATAAATGGCGTTTTGGAGTTTTTGAATATCCGGCAGAGGCAAAAATATTTGTCCCGTTTTTGGTTTACCGTCGCCGGGGCTTACGCCATCACCGCCGCCTGGAGGAGGTCCAATGATAACCGCGCCGCCGCCGATGGGCTTGCGGCGGTTCAGCTCCAGTTTGTTGTCCATCGCGTTAAAGCGGTCGTCGTGAGCTCGCAGGGCATTCAGGACCATCCAGACAACCTTGAAACGCTCGTGATCCTCCAGGGCTACTTCCGGCTCAACTCCCGCCGGAATAACCACGGGAATGATGATGTAGCCGTAATTTTTGCCGGAAGCCACGCGCATGACCCGACCAACGGACTGCACCACGTCAATCTGAGAGTTTTTAGCTGAAAGAAACATCACCGCGTCCAGGGAAGGCACGTCCACTCCTTCCGAAAGACAACGGACATTGGTCAGAATCCGACATTCGTTTGCATCCGTTGGCGCGTTTTTCAGCCATGAGAGCTTGTCGTCCCTTTTAGACGCGCCCATTGTGCCGTCAATGTGCTCCGCTGAAACGCTAACCAGTTCCTCCCGCTCTTTTTGCGTAAGGCTGTTGTAATAGTCGTCTTTATGTTCATTAAAAATTCTGGTGATGCTTTGGGATTTTTTGATTGTCTGGCAGAAAGCTACAGCCTTGCGCATGGGGCTTGGGTCGGACGCCTTAAGAAGCCCTTCATCCACCAGCATGCGCTTGGAAAGGGCATTGACGCAGCCGATAAGTTTGCTCGCGTCATCGGTGTTTATTTCCGTACCCTTGTCAGCAACCGCCTGTTGCAGGACATCTGGAATCATGGCCTCATTGAGCGTCAGCACAAGCACCTTGTAATCCGAGAGCAACTTCTTATCCACGGCTTCGCCAAAACCTATGCGGTACACCTCCGGCCCGTACATGGCTTCATCGTCCATGGAGCAAAGATAGGCATCCGCTTCCTTGGCTTTTTGCTTGCCGGCGTCGCTGTACAGGCGCGGCGTCGCCGTCATGTACAGCCGTTTTTTTGCCTTGATGAAGTCGTTGTCATGCACCTTGACGAAAGCTGCTTCTTCCTCGTCTTTCAGGGTGACGCCGGTTGTCCTGTGCGCTTCGTCGCAGATGATGAGATCAAATTCCTGCTTGAGCTTTTTTTGCGCCTTGGCGATTACTTCTATGGATTGGTAAGTGGAGAAGACGACAACCATGCCGTCTTTGAGGGTATTTTGGGCCTACTCGAACTGATGCAGAATATCCGGCACATGGGTTGAAGCGGGCAGAGCCAGATCTTCAACTGAAAAACCGTCTCCTTCATCGTCTTTGATCTTGCGCCTGGAAACTTCAGGATCGGAACAGATGCAAATAGGGAATATGGTCTTGTCCGCTTCCGCCATCCATTCACGAAGCGTCTGGCCTATCAGGGCGATGGAAGGCGCCAGAAAGAGAACAACACCTTTCTTCGTAGTTTCCCGTTCAGCAATTTTTAAGGCGGTAAAAGTTTTGCCTGTGCCACAGGCCATAATCAATTTGCCGCGTTCCCCGCTCCGGAAATGCTCGTGAAATTTTTCAACGGCTTTCTTCTGATGATCCCGCAGACTCTTTTTGGCCGCCCGCGCTTTTTCCCCGGAAACTCCTTTATTCAAAACCTCCCAATCAACTGGCGCTTCTTCCAGATTGGTAAGGTTTATCCGCCGAACAGGCGGGTTCTGACGCTTTATGGCGTTTTCGGCTTCGCTGTTCCATTTGTTGGTGGTGGAAATCCACAAGCGCAAGGCAAAAGCTGTTGTTTGATGTCGGTCGTTTATGAAAGTTTTGCTGGAGGTAGCCAGAAAGCTGTCCACGGCGGGTTTGTCGATATAGGAGCTTTCATCCCAACATTTGCATTGTATGGCCCAAAAATCGCCCTCTACTGTCTGGGCTACCAAGTCGATGCCGGTATCCCTGCCGCCGATGTCTTGCCTGTAAGGGAAATCATTCC
>JGI24702J35022_10002158_pt1 | contig 12132 bp, 9 predicted proteins | sample TergutTh196P4_FD_35022 | JGI IMG/M metagenome (IMG submission 35022)
AAACCAGTTTTGCTCCTATACATATACATATCATTACGTATCATGAGCATTAATAATTCTGGACGTACATTAGACCAGTAAGTGTTAGTGACTTGTATTTCTATTTTATTGAAAGTTCCAGTAACACTACTGACTTTGTATCCACGTTGTTCTGCTATAAGCTGACCACCAGAATTAGGATTACCTATAAAAAATTTATCGCCTTCAGCCATGCCTAATTGCTTTCGTATAACTAATTGCTTTAGTAATTAGTTATACGAAAGCAATTAAAATTGTTTATTTTCTAGCTATCAACATTCGTGTAAGCAGTTACTTATTAACCGCTAGTTACTTTGTTCTTTAGCCGCCTGCATTTGTTCTAATACCAGCTACTTGTCCGCTTTGTAAGTTACGCATTTTAACTTCTACAAAGTTCTGACTTTGTTGTAGCTGTCTTTGTTGTGTCTCAAGAAGATCACGTTCGATGTGGATAATATCTTTAAGTAAACTATTGGTTGTTTTTTGTTGATTTGTAGATTCTTCTGTCCATACTCTTGATGCTAATTGTAATGCAGATACTCCTGAATATTCTTGTACAGAACTAACTTCTCCTAACTTTGCAGCGGCTGTAGTTGCTGATTTGTCTAATTCTTCTATTAAAGAATTAAGACCTCTAGCTTCTTCAATCATAGCTGCTGCTTCTTCAAATCCTACAAATAATGTACCTGTTAGTAAATCTTGAATTTCTCCTTGAAGACTTTTAACTAAAGAATCTTTATCTAAGGCGTTACCGAATATATCAGTACCATAATCTCCTAATTTCTCTATACCAAACTTCATTTCTTCTATACGAAGACTCTGAAGCCTTTTTGTATTTTTCTGCATCTCAGACTGAATACCTTTAGTTATTGTACCTAATTGTGTTGCATAATCTTTACCTAAAGAAGCTAACTCTTTTACTTGTTCTTTATAAGCATCGACGTCATTGTCACTTAATAAATCTTCATCTTGAAAGAAATTTATATCTCCGAATTTTTCTTTGATCTTATTTTCTAAAGTATCTAAGTCTTCTGCTTGAGCCATAATAAGCTCTGTACCGGTTAATAATCCTACTTGGATACTATGAGCAGCTTCTTCTAATTGTTCTTTCCATTCTCTACCATACTTATTTAAATAATCCATATTTGGAAATTCTATATTTTTCAACTTTCCAAGTAATTTAGTACTATTTTCGTAAGTCTTTAAAAATTCTGCAATAACAACATTTATACCTAAGTCTGAAACTTTTTGTTTTAAGGTCTCATCTTTTCCTAATGCTCTATCAAAACCTATTAACCATCCTTCTAACGATGCTGGTCCAGCTTTGCTTAATCTAGTTAAACTATTAGTGATGTCGTCTAATGCTGTACCGCCTTCCATATATTGCTCATTACCCAGCCCTATAGCAACAGAAGCGCCTTCACCAATCATTTTACTGAAATTGGACTGCATACCTTGACCAATAGCTTTTGTTGCGTCATTTATTTCTTTTTCTAATGCTAAAAATTCTCTGCGTAGTTTTACATATACTGCAATGGCAGCTACTCCAATTAAAGCTAAAGATGCTACTGCTGTACCTGCACTTAGTGAAGTTAGCTGTAGACTTTTACTAAGATTCATTGTCCCAGTAAATGCTCCAAGTATGTACCTTCCTGTTTGTACAAAAGCGTTACCTATTGTAGTTACTCCTACGCCTAGCTTACCTACTATGCCAGTGAATGTTGCCATTTTTGCACCTAACGTTACTACACCTAATCCAGCACCCATTATAGCAGCACCACCACCTGCATATATTCCCAACTGAGCAGCCCCACCTCCGTATCCAGACTGAAAAGGTTTATTATTATCTCCTAGTTGTCCTAAAAGTCCTTTAATAAATCCTATAATTGCACTACCTCCTGTTCTAGCTAGTGCCGCTAATATAGGTAATAATTTCCTTAATGCCTCTGCTAAGTCTTCAAATAATCCTTTATTAGTTTGTATCCATTTATTCCAATCCTCTGCTTGTTCTATAGAAAAGTCTGCAAACACTTTGTAGATAGGTTCCATTGCTTCTGCCCATCTTTGTCGCATCTTTGTCCATTCTTCATCTACCTTTTGTTTTTTGATATTTAATGTTTGTTCTTCTACCTGTTGAGCAAATGCTCCAGTAGCTTTACTTGTTTTTTCCATCACTAATGACATACGTGCCATGCGTAGATTTAATTCACTATCAAATTTACCGCTAAGTTCTCCACGATCTATCATTTGCTGAGAACGACGTTCAGTCATACTCTCTGTAATGCTTATACCAGTCAAAGTACGTAATGGTTTAGGTTGTTTATTAAGCATTGAAAATATTGCTTGCGTAATTTTTTCTGATTCTTCTCCATACATAGCAGCCATATCAGCAATACGTTCTTGTAGCTGTTCTGCTATAGGCAAGGCTTGTGCTTCGCTAAGTCCTACAGTCTGTAACTGCATTGCTAACTTACTTAAAGATTCTCTTACATCTGCTATATTTGTTATAAATGTTTTAGAAAATTTCTGTGCAGATTCTTCCGCCTTATCTGCCATGCTGCCCATAATAGTATTGAATCTTAATTGCCCGACCTGTAATTGTGCGAATGCTTCTACAGATTTCCATAATCTCTTTTCAAATGCTTCAGCTTTTACCACCATCAAAGCCATTAAACCAATCAGGGCTGTGCCAGCTACTACAGCCGACGCAAATGCACCTACTATTCCTACCGCTAATATTTTTACAAATCCTGTTCCTACTGTACCTAGTGTACTAAATAACGATGTAAATATTGGCCCAACAATTCCTGGTATTTTTCCAAATTGTTCTCCCCACCATTGAACAGAATCTACAGCTACATTCTTGAAAGCCTCTCCTATGAAGCCTACAGCATCTCCTATTCCACCAAATATAGTGCTTACTACATTCGGCATTTCACTGAAGAAATCTACTATACTAGAACCTAAAGAAGAGAAACCACTTTCAATATAAGACCACAGTGATCCCAATCCAGCACCTACAGTAGATATGAAATCCATGAAAGGTTCTATTAATGCTTTAGCATCAATCAAACCATAATTAAATAACCGCTTAAACTCTATAACTGTGGCTTGTGCTTGTACGATAAATGGAGCAAATACGTTGTCCCAGACTACATTAAACATGTTATTTAATTTAGTTATTTCTGGTCCAAAATATAATGCAAGAGTTACAGCAGTATCTTTAATATACTTTTTAGCTGTACCAAATCCGCTAACAAATGCTGACGCAATAGATTTACCTAGTGATCCAATAGAAGTTCCAAAACTAACTATCATATCTTTTGGCATTGTAACAAATATTTCTGTAAATGCTACACCAAAAGCTATCAAATGGTCTTTTGCTATTCTAAACGCATTACCTAGTACTCCGCCAATTTTATCAGCTAAATCTCCTAATGCCTCTATTCCTTTATCTCTGATATTATTAAATGAAGCTACCCAACTATCAGGTATTTGTTTAATATAAGTACCAGTCTCATTCTCCCATGTAGCAAACATAGAACTACCTATATCTGATAATATGCTTGATATATCAGCACTTTCTGGTAATCCTAACATAGCACGTATTTCTGCGTCAGATGCTGTAGATTTACCTCCAAATAATTGAGCTAATGCGTCAGGTACTGCTCGACCAAGTTCTTCTTTACTAAATAGTCCTACTGTAGCTTTACTTATAGAGAACTTAATTTGAGCAAACCCTTGATGAATTGCTCCAATAAAGTTAGGTATAAACTCTCCTTCTATTAAAGTATTTCCTACTTTCTGAAAAGGTTCAACAATTGCTTCATAAATAGCAATGCTTGATTGTTTAATTCCAGATGCTATTTTACTGAATGGTTCAGTGATAGCATCATACAAACGAATACCGAATGGTTGTATTACCGAGTCCACTACTACACGTGTAGAATCTAAGAAATCACCTACTTCCATTGGAGGAAGTGGAGGTATTCTAGTAAAGGTAGTTTTAATGTTGCTAGGTATGTTATACAATACATCTTGAATGCTTTGCCATTTTGCATTAAGTTTTTCTACTAAAGTAGCTGGAATTATTTGTTCAGAAGTAAGTATTCCTGCTTTAGGAATAACTATACCCTCAGCGATAACTTCACCCATTTGAGTAAGGCCATGTTGTAACTCTATGACGACAGTTTTAGTGTTTGTACCTATATCTTTTTTAAGTACTCCTAATATATTAAATGGTTCTCTCCAGAATTTATATAAAGCACTAGCAATTTTAGAACCACCTTTTTCTATACCATTAACCATGTCACTGGCTACTTCGTTCATAGCTTCTTCCATTGAGAAACTACTTACAACATCGGCTTTAGGAAGTTCTGGTAATACATTACGCATTACCGGAGCTACTGATGCAACAGATGTTACGGTCTTGTCTAAATCTGCTAAACTCGCTTCGACCATTTGGACAGTATCATTGAGGTCATTTCGCCATGCTCTTTTGATAAAATCCCAAAATCCAGCAAACTTTTCTTTTGCTTTATCTAAAATAGTAGAAGATTTAGTTACTGTATCACTAATTGACGCTTCTATTTCAGCTATATCAAAATCAAATAATTTTTGTGAACTTGCAGGTGCACTAGGTATAATTTTTTCTATGTCAAAATCAAATAACTTCTGTGCTGTATTACTGATATTATCGATATTATCTACGGCTTCTTTAGCACCTTTATTAAATAAACCGAATACATTTATACCAGCAATTCTTCCTAATGACCTCGTAAATCTAATTATACCTTCAGCGGCGTATCCTACACTTGATAAATCCATACGACGCATACTAACACCGATAAGAGCTACACCACGAGCAGCGTCTTGGTAATTACGTTGCTCTCGCATTTGTTGAAAGCTAGTAATTCCTAGTTCTTTATTTATTTTTTCTTGTATTTGTAGCTTACGCTGTGCTTGTATTGTTTGCGCTCTAAGTGCTGCTTCTATTGCTTCATCTGACACAGCCTCTTGTGCTTTAGCTTGCATTAATTTTTGATAAATAGCCGCTTGTTCTTTAGCATTTAATGTACTTTGTAACCTAGCTAAATATTCATCTTCTGATAATCCTACTAATCTTGCTTGTGCTTTAAATAAATCTTGTCGAGATTTAACATCTTCTTTAATTAATGAAAGATTTTCATATAGTAATTCATTTTCATCCATACTAATTCGCACACCATCTTGACGAATAATATTTAATGTTGCTTCATTAGTAGCTCTTACAATAGCATTATCAGCAAGACCAACCATTATCGTTTGCTGTTGTAACAGATCATTCAATGCTTGTTGACTAACTACTTGGTCTGCTTGTTTAGCACGAATAGTAGCAGAAGTTTTTTCGTATATTTTATCAGCTTCAATTCCCATACGAGCATATACAGCAATGGTAGCTCTGTCTATGTCATATTCAGCTTTACGTGCAGCATAGCGTTCTCTTAGTGAACTAGGTACTTGCTCTTTAGCAGATATTGTATCAATATTTTTTTCTATGTCATAGATAGCCTTTACATTATGCAAACGTTGTAAGCTACTGTCTCCTGCATTTAGATTATTTCGTTTATTTTCTATTCCAGCTATCTGTGCTTCAGTTTTTAAGTTTTCTTGATTCTGTTTAATTAATGTATTATTACTATTGATTAAATTATCAACCATCTTGGTATTATCATCTGCATACTTAACTCTTTGTACTTGCTGGTCTAATAGAATTTTATTTTGCTTGAGTAGTTCTTGTCCTTTAATTACAGATTCACCATAAACATCTGGATTTGACTCTTGTGTTCCGCGACTACGTAACGTAGTCAATAAGCTGGGTACACCTGACGGTGTTTCTTGTCCTAATGCTTTGAACGAACGCACTAAATCATCAGCAAGTTTTATGCCTTTACGCAATTCTTCATTAGTAGTTTTTAGTGCTCTGTTACGTTGTAAATCTACACTTGTGACTGAGCCCTTACCTACTTCTGCCATACTGGAGCGTTCAAGAGCTATAGCTTCTTTACGATACGCATTATGTTCTATGATAGTACGTAATTGTTGACGTCGTATTCTATCTATACTAGATTCATTCGCAATATTTTTTTGAGACAGCATTTGCATTTGTACAACACCAGTTGCCTGATCTTGTAAAACTTTTAGTTGCTCTCGTAATCTTATTATGCGTTCATAATCTTGTTTAGCTATAGCATCGTTACGTAAAGCTATTTTCTCAGTCAGAGCAGCTATTTCATTAGAGACATTCGCTATTTCTTTCCAGTTAGCCGCATCTGCTTTTAATTCAAATGGAACGTCCATTGCAGATACTTGAGACTGTACGACCTGTGTTCGTAACCGTCCTCTTTGACGTTGGCCTTCTAGTTGCCTACCTTCTGAAGTTTCTATTTGTGCAGCTTTAGCCATAGCTGTTCTTGCAGAATTTATAGCCGCATTGTACGCTTTAAGTCCAGCTGTGACTTCTCGCATTTCTTCATTGTATGTATTTACATAGGCAATAGTAGCTTCTCTAAGTAATGCTTCTTTATCTTTTGTAGTTTGTAGTCTTTTAGTAGCTGTTATATCATCAGCTATTTCTTTATATAACTCTCTTAGACGACTACTTAGGTCTTCGTTAATACCTTCTATGTCCAATCTAGCACTAAGATTAGCTGTACCTAAACCACCGCTTTTAATTTGTGATTCGGCTACACCTTGCATGGCAGAACGTACACTGTCTGCTATTTCTTTAGCTACTTCAGAACTAAAATTACTTGGTAATTTAAAAGTTGTAGCTGTACTGCCTTCTGATCCTACACCACCTCGTGGAGTACCTGTAGGTCTTATATTAGATATGATTTTTTGTAATCCCTGAAGTTCAGTCTTTAATGAACTAATTAAAGACTTGAACTCTTCCTTAATAGGATTAATGAAACCCGTGGTGATAGATACCTGGGCTTCATAAACAACACTGTCATTAAAGTACTTACGGAATGAGTCTAGTTCTGTACGTGCCTCAGAAGTATCTAAGGTCATACCTACTCTCAGAACATCGCCTCCTCCATCTGTACTCATTAATACTATCCCTTAAATAGCTAATGTTTTATCACACATGTTATTATTAATTAAAATATTCCTGACAATGCTGTATCTTCTAATAATTGTTTATACATGTCTTGTAAAGATTTATTGTATTCTTCTTGTGGTGTAAGTTCTTGAATAAAGATTGGTTCAATATCAAGTCCTTGCCTTACGTCTTTAGTAATTAACATATTTTCTAAATTAGATTTGTTTCCACAAAAAGCAGCTACTTGAGCAACTAGCACAGTTAATCGATTCATTAATGTATGAAGATATTGCTCTTTTGGAGTAAGTGAACGATGTTCATATTCGTATTTACCACTTGATACTTGTGAAGTAAACATAAAATAACCTTTAGCTTTAACTAAAGTTTCATCATCTACTTCACAAGTATAAGGGTTTTGTCCGAAACGTTCACAATATTCAAACAGTAATAAATCTTTTAAGTTAAAGACGTTACTACTGGAGTCAAAAAGTTTTTTGCTGTCTTACTTGCATCAACCAATTCCTTAACTCGTTTATCACTTTCTCTACGAATGAATCCAGCAACTAACATTGCTTTATAAGGATCAGTCCTACAGAAGTAATCTATCGTACTATCAAGCATTGGTTGTGCAGTATCGTCGTCAATCAACCTACCTCTAAGAATGTAATTAACTTGATCTAACATAGTTGTTTTAGAATCACTAGCTTGCACATCTAACAACTCTTCACCATTCATTAGGTTAAATGTTACCTCTTCAGGTACACCATCTGCATCAAACACTGTTTTATTATTAGCGTCTGTAAGTGTTAGTGTAATTCTACCGTCTAGTGCTTTAACACTGAGAATACTTTTGGCTTTCATTTTAGTACCTTTACATTTCTGGCATACTGTACTATGCCGATTTGAATTAAATAATTACCACATAGTACAGTATGTGGTAATATCATATACTTAAACTTATTATCAAGTATCTTCTGTATATAACGTTTTTAATGCTGCATAGGCTTTTCCAGAATCCCATGACGCATCAGCCACTGTGCCAAGTGAAGTACCTTGTCCACGTGCCCATAATGGAGCAGTGGTCTTTAACATACCTGACATATCAGCACTAACCATTGCTGGTGGATATACTGTGTATTCACCATCATGTCGGTCACGATCTTGTCGTTGGAAATTAAGTGTCGCAGTCATATATGTATTGTCTGAAGAAACACTACCAGCAGTTACTGATAGAATTTCAACACGCGGATAGATACGTAACATTCCAGACTTAGAAAGCATTGCTACAGAAACGACAATTTCTGATGCACCTTCCCCTTCCGGTACTGTACGCCACTTTTTGAATAGGTCAAGCAAACCGCCGTCAAGTACTACTTCAGCAGTACCTGTTCCAAGTGTAGGACGACCTGTAACTGTTTCTGCGTACTCTTTATCCTTATCATCAGTAGGAATAGTGTACGTAGTTGGATCAGTAGCTTCAGGTGGTTGTTTACTTGTAGCATCTACCTGAATGACTTTTCCATTGTCATCACCTAGCTCAGAATTAAACCCAGTATAAGTGCCAGTTTGATGACGCTTAATGTAATATTGTACGTCAGAGGATTTTCGTTCTCTACCTGCTGACATAGCTGTACGATATGTAACTGCCATTGTTAAATCTCCTGTCAGTTATTGTTATTATTGTTACTGCTTTAGTCAAGCAGAATCGACTCAATAGTGAAATTTATTCTTACTACCTGTTTATATACACCACCTTCAATGTGTGCTCTGCCAGGATCATACCTAGTAACTATAAAAGTATTCTTTCGTCTAGGTGTGTCTATATCTAAAGGTACTGTGTATAAATCAAGCCATTTATCTTCTAAGATAGCGTCAGCTAAATCTGATATTATTTCTTGTCCATTAGTAATATTGCTTGAATTAAAATATATAGATAATACGCCAGTGTGTAATGTAACTGCTTCTGAATGTACACGACTTAGATTAAGAACTATACGATAGAAAAACCACGTTTCTGTTTGCGACAATTTCCCTTGCCAAGTAGTTCTATGTATATGATCCTGCCACGTTTTTAAATAATTACCTACTGCTTTAGTTATTTTATTTATATTCATGCCATTCCACCACCATATAACATTAATTCAAGAGGATACCACATTTCTTTATCTTCTTCATTTATACCATACGGAAAATAAAAATACCAGTAATCATCAATACTTTTCTTTCCATACGCCCAAGATTCTGGCTCTTCGTCATCACCAGTGTATTTCATTATATCAGAAAGTATTTCTTGTTTTGCTTCTAACCAACCAGTTGCTATGGCTGTGGGTGGTTTTTGTACTGGTACACCTTCTAATGATCCATAAGGTGTCGTCTTTCGTCTTTTTGTATCGATAGTGCCATACCAAGCATCGTTACCTACTACACCATAATCTTCATTAAGTAGTCCTACATATAATCTTGACCTGCTATATCCAGAACGTTCTCCCCAATTAGCAACTATGTAGTTATAGCATGTCTGAATAATCTTTGATGCTTTAGGTAATAAATTGTCAAAGACTTTATCATTATGACTTTGAAACTCTGCTGACTGTAACATTACCTATGCCTTTGTAATATTGCTTATAATCCAGTTCTCATACCAATTTGATTATGTGCACATGTCAACTCATAATGACTTAGCGTATCTCTTGTATGAAATACTCTTGATGTTACTACAGTATATATGATTGGGTTCTTTTCAATTTCAATTCGTGTACGTTCTTCTATGATTATAAAATTCTTTAAATCGGTAGCGGCGATTAACACACGTAAGTAATTACCAGGTAACACATCTTGATCTTTGCCTGTATTATTTTTTAAATATGCCCTTACTTTAATTTGAGAAGACCCAATATAATTTTCTTCGTCTTCGTCATTAGCTTCATTAGTTAAAGTAGCCCATGTACCGAATGTATCTATCATTAATTTAGACAAACCATTTGGGCCTGCAAATAGAGAATTAATGTTCAGTGTTTTTACAAAGGTCATGTTGGTATTCTCTATTTGTTCTACTTATCCTCGTATTAATATTCTATATTTACTCGATTTATCCTCGTATATCGATAGGTATCATTCTCATGTTACCTCGACCACAGAATTGATAACCTAATTCATTCATAAACTTATCTACAAATTCACCAAATGGATTAACTGGTTCATTTAAGTAAGTTCTACTTCGTTGTACTTGGAGTACGTCAATTCGTATTGACGTAGCTCCATTAAGTAATTGATTCAAACTATTAGTATTCCAATCAAGCATCTGCCATACATTAGCTTGCTGAAGTAATAATGGAATCGGATTCAACTCTTTAATGCACTTATCCAGACAATAACCCATCTCAAGTTGCAGAGCGGCAAAGTTTAACATTTGCTGTTGCTGATTTTGAGTTAGGTTATTTGTCCATACTTCTTGAAATTCGTGACCGTAGTTCTCAAGTAACTCAGTAGCGAATGCAATAGTAGTATATGATAAGTTTGCAACGGCCATTAGTATTTACTCTGCTGGTTGAACAGGTTGTTCTACTTGTTGCGGTGATGGTACTTGTGGCATTGAAGGAATAGGTGGCATCGGTTGCAACTGCGACGGCTGATGTTGAACTGGTTGCCACTGCTGTTGCTGTTGCACTTGCTGCTGCACCTGCTGTTGCTGCATATTAGGATACACTTGATTAGGTGTTACAGTCTGTGCAGTAACAACATTCAAAGGTCTATTCATCACACCATCAAAACGATAATGTTGCCGATGTTCTGTATAAAATGATTTCATAATTGGTACAACAGTTCGTGAACCATCTGAAAACCATTCGTATTTATTACCTCTTGAAAAACCGTATCTGACTAATTTCTTTTCTGACATAGTAAGTTTCTTTCTAAATGTAGAAGATACAGAGGTTACAAGCAAGGCACTAAACTCGTAACTTGTATCTTCCATAACTTTTTGTAGTGCCTTTATTGATTACTTTTAAGAAACAACGTTATAAATAACGCCGACATTAGCAAACGAGTTCAACCATTCAATAGTCATCTTAGCTCTTACGCGCATAATAGAACCATCAAAGTCGTTTGCATTTTCTGGTCGAACCGCGATAAGTGTAGGTCGTTCCCTATACACGATAGACGCCTTTGAAGTATTGATAAGAAATACCTGATTACCAGGCATGTTCCAGTCAACTACTACAGGAATAATTGCATTAGTGTATGGACTCCTAATAAGGTTATGGAATCGTCCATAAATATTTGGTTCCGTATTAACTACCTGTACTGGTTGTGCGAGTCCATGTGACCAGTAACTAATCTGGTGCTGAATACTACCGTTACATACTAGCGCCCACTGGTCACCTTGCTGGTCAAATTCAGCAATCATACCAAGTAGCGCAGTAACATCAGCATACTCTAACGGGCCAGGTACTGCCTTATAAATCTTAGCACATCCAGTAGCAGTATTGACACTGTTATCTACTGATGCCAGCCACGCTACACCACCGCATCGTCCAGTATTACCAGCGTCATCTCGTGAGTTACTACGTTCTGCCCCAGCAATGGCTGTAAGATTTAACTCACGTGCCATAATACTTAGCATATCCGTCACTTGTGTAAACATCTGTGACGAATCATTATGCGTAGCCATATCCATCATAGTCTGCGTATGAATGCGGTGTTGTCGATAAATTTGAATACCGTTCCAATCGAACGGGTCTTCTTTGAATCCACCACGGCCATCGAGAAGATAGTTGACTTCACTAATAGCTCGTGCTAATACCAACCATGTTGCTTGGCCCGTAGGAATACCAGTACCTGGAGGAGTTAGCGTAAGATCAAGTGCACTACCATTCCAAGATACTACCTCGACATTAGCAGTGTTGCCTGCTACAGCATTGATCTTGACTTGTACCGAGTCATTTTCTAACATCAGTACGTCACCAGCACGTAGCTCATCCGTATGTCCGATAGCAAAAGTAATTACACCTTGTTCTGGTGTACCACCGGCT
>JGI24702J35022_10002159_pt1 | contig 12129 bp, 14 predicted proteins | sample TergutTh196P4_FD_35022 | JGI IMG/M metagenome (IMG submission 35022)
GAATAACGCCGACCAATTTTTTTTACTTTCAGACTCCTTACTTCAGGATAGTTTGCGCTGAATAGCGCCATGAGATGTTCTCTCGTTGCTTGAACGCCCGTTGCGTTCCTTTGACTTACTGTTGTTGTCATAATAAAAATGTTTAAAAAGAGGCGGATCACTGACAACAACATCTATTAAAGGAATAGAATAGTCTCGGAACTTGCACCCGTATGCCCGCCTCCTTGTTAATAAAATTGATATATCAAAAATTTTTTGCATAGATAAAAATGTTGTTGTCGCTGCAAAGGTGCGGACAATTTTTGAACTGTGCAAGTATTTCGGAAAAAAAATTATTTTATCTTCGCCTGATTGCCATTCCTGAGGCGGACACATCCGACAGTGCTGTTTCTCCTGTCTTGAGTTTTACCCAATTATAGGTAAATTTCAAGTTTATTATTCCATCAGCGCCATTTTTTCGGGCTTCCTGGCAAAGCACATATAAGGCGTCCTCGGCATTAGCTATTATATACCGCTTGCCTTCATATCCGGTTTTGACATTTGATGTGACGCTTCCTATCGGCTGATAAGAGAAACTTACAGAGTTGGATTCTGATAGAAAAAAATCTCCATATTCGTTGTATTTCAAAATGGATGAGGTTTCTGTATACCTCATTAATACACAACTGTTAAAAAATAGTACCGCTAAAATGCAAATAATTATTCGTTTCATATTTCATAAATTGTAAAAATGTCTAAAAACAATCAAGCGCGTGATCGCTATGACTTGATGGCAATGGAGCCGATTTTTTTTGAGATGTCCTGTAATGCAAAATTCAATGTTACAAGTTCGTCGTTTGAAAATGCACATGGTTTCCCGTTTTTAATGTTCCCGTTGATCTTCTGATGCAACCAGGAACGTGTTTTTTTAAAATAATTCTTTGATATGTAGGATAAGGATACTATTTCCTTTACATCCAATAATTGCAATCTTATCTCGGCTTCCTTAATACAGTTTTCAACCCCATTTCTTATATCAGACAATTCTGATGCAATAAAGTTGTCAATTTCACGCCTGTCGGTTTCGGTGGTGAAATGTGCATGGATGAAATCAAATTTCTTCTGAAATTCATCGGGGTTCTTGCCTCCCATGCAGGTTTTTAACTCTTCCAATTCTTTTTTTATTTCCATAATGATAAAGTGTTGTGCCTCCCTTCTGGGGGGCGGTTTTTAAATTCTACTTCTAATTTCTTCTTCAATTTTATCCAGGTAATGCAACCTGTCGAGTATCTGATCCATTTCTTTCGTAAGTTGTGCGTTTGGGCGTACATTGAGGATGTAACTTATCTCACGCAATCTGCTTTTTAACTCCATCCTGTCCATCACTATTTTGGATAGCCATTCCTTATAATCCATAATCGATTGTTATTAATAAACGTCGCAAAGGTAGTAAACATTTGTTTACATTCCGTTCTTTTTTCCGATTATTTTTTGCATTACATGAAAAAAGCCGGATTTCTCCGGCTTTTAAAGGACAAAATAGAAAGGTTACTTCCCTGTCTTTTCCTGATTCTTGATGATCTGCTGATACTCAATTAGAGCTATACACCCCGTGCCCTTTGCGGGTCGATTCTCCCTGTTCGCTGTCCGGCAGCTGGTTGTGGTATTCGCCCCATAACAGATACATCAATGCCGTAGCCAACTGTGTAGAGTTAAGCGCCTGTTCTTCGAACGGCAGTTTTTCGCTGCTTTTATCTAATATGATCCTGCCTTCGTGACGTTTTAGCGGGCTGTGGTTAATGGACGAAACCAGCGCTTCACATTCGTTTTTGTCTATCAATATCTTTTCGCGTTTGTTGTTTTTGCCGAACAGGAAGTTTAGCAGGTGATAGTGCTGTTGCATGGTGATTACTTTCTGCTTGATGGACAGCAGGTGAACGATCCAGCCGCGTTTCACTAACTCTTCCTTCAGCATGATGGCATCCGTATCGTTCAATCCTTTTTCGCGGTATCCGGGATAGTATTTCTTCCATTCCGGTTCGCGCTGGTTCGCCGCCCGGTCGTAGTGTAGGAAGATGATTTTGCATCCTCCCTTAAAAAAATCGTTTATCCGGCGTGCCAGCTCGTCCTGCTGGTCTGGATGAATCACCCAGAGGTCTTTTATGACCCGGAACTCTTTTTTGGGCTTGTTTCGCTGGGCGAACACAATAGACGAAAACGGGCCGGCATCGTAACCGGCATAAAGCGGCAGTTTCGGGTTGTAATATTTCAGGTTCCGGCAGGATTGTTCCGCAGTTTCGCCGACAGCTAATTTGTCTAAATGCGTATAGTCGATCCCATCATCAAAAAGATGCTGTTTGCCGAATTTCCCGAAAAACATGTCTTTGACCTTCAATTTGCGTATGGCAAAAATGGCTGTGTTGAGTTCGTCCTTGTTTTTGAGCGTTTTTATTTGGTTCCGAATGTATTCCGTACCAAGAATTTTGATGTTTGAAAAAGAGGAAGCGCGTATGTAATACGTTTGTCCACGTCTAAGCTCATTGACCCGTTTTTCCCATCTTTGGATGAACCGTTCCTGTTTGTCAACTTCATCCAACCGTCCTTCCGCTTTTGCACTTTCCAACTGAAACCGGCGATTGTCGATTTCGAGCGCTATCTCCTGAATACGCTCAATGAGCGCTTTGTTTACATCCCGCTCGTATGCCAAAAACCAATCCTCGTCAGTCTCGAAGTTAGGAGTTGACGAAAATCCGGATATTCCCATAAAATAGGGTGAATCGCCGTATTTGGAGCGGTCGGCGCGTAAGGCAGGGATGATCCTTTCCAGAAACTTATCCGCTTTGATTTTTAGCATCTCGTCAACAAAGAGGTGCGCGGCGTTTTTGCCTAACATAGATTCCGGACGGTCGACGGACACAAATTGAACGACACACCCGTTACAGAACGAAATCGTATGTCGCCAATCGATAATCAAGGTGTCACACGGCTTGAAATGGGCGGGAGGCTCTTTGCCTATCTCAAAATAAATGCCTCTCTCGTAATTATCCGTCAGATAGGTTGTTATTCCCTGCAGGATATTGTCGAAGATGCTTTTATAGGTGTTGGCAGCCAATACTAACAGGGCGCCGGGCATGGAGTTCTGGACGCGGTCTAAACGTGGCGCCAGGATATGACTTGTCTTACCCGCCCCGCGCGCCAGTTCGCAAAACAGGAAAGTAGTGTCTACCAATTTAGCCTTTATCTGTACCGCCGACAGGTAGGTGGGTTTAAACAGTTCATTCAGCTTAGACTTCTTCATGCTCTGTATCGATAACGTTAAACTCTGCTTTTACTTCATCTATCAATCGTTTTAGCTCCACATCGTTTGCATCTACATTCTTGACGATAGTCAGCGCCTCGCGGTATGATTCGAGCAGTCCCTTATGTTCTATACGCATACGTTCATTTGTTATGTCGGGCGATACGATCTGATGTTTGAACCGGGTACGGTCGGGGTCGACAGCTCCGGATGAAGCCTTTACCCTGCAGTCAAGCGCATGTTGCAAGTTCAATCGCGCTTCTTTGAAATCCTGCGCTTCAATGGTTACTTTGAACAGGTTCATGTACATATCGGCATAGTAGAGATACCATGCTGACTCTGATACCGTACAGGTATCGTTGAGATAGTTTATAGAATCGTAAATGCGGCTCTTGCATGTATGGATAGAAAGGTTGGGGTACTTCAACTGTAGTTGCTTTGCACATTCGGTTATGGAATGGTGTTCCTTATGCAGTTTCATCGCAGCGTCTAACTGAAGGATGTACGCTGCTAACTTTTCGTGTATGCCAAGCGATTGTGCGTCGTGCGTTACCAAAAACATCTCTACCGTTTCCGGAGCTAACTTTTTTAACTGGGTTATCATTTTGCATTACATTATATATATATATGCACAAAGTAATGAAATGTTCAAACCGGCAAAAAGGACGAATCCAAATCCGTGGCTTTTCCACGACATTCCGTGGTTTTTTCGGATTTCTTTCATGCCGGTATGATTACAGGCATCGAAGTGACCGTTTGCACGAATTAATCGATTGATTTCGTGTTTTTTGTGCCTGTTTTTGAAATGTTAAATATTGTTAAAATCATATTTCAGGCGGCGGATCGATTTTGTAATGCAAGGCCTCGAACCAGCGGAACGGTCTGAACTCAGACAGTTTTTTAAAAAAAATATCGCGTTTTTTTGTATACAATTGATTATATGTGTTTTGAAAGTTTTGAAAATATCAAAACACCAAAATCCGCATGTTTTTGAAACGAATCCGTAGTTTTTTTGAAAAATTATACTAATATTCCAATTCAAAATAATCCCTTTCTACTCCCTAACCAATTTGCCCATCTTTCAGTATAGAACGTTTGATATCTGTTTGAACTTAACACCGTACAAGCAATAATTGAAGGTAACCCTATTACAATCAAATATAACCACCCAAGCCATTTAGATTGAAAAGTATGGCCATATTCATGATTAACCAATTCTTTTCCCCATGGTTCGTCTGTATAATTAGCTTCATATTTTTCAGGGATTCCAAGGATTATGATACCACCCATACTTATACCCCAATATATATGTTTCTCTAACCTCACAACCCATACCTCCCTAAATTTAGTCAGTTTAATATCCTGCCTACAATTCATAAATATTTTATACAACGCTATCAATAAATATCCCACAATCATTTGTGGCAATTCCCATAGCATAATTAGAAATTTTATAATCTTTATCATCATTCTTAATTCTTATAATAAATTTTCAAGCGCCTGTTTTCGGATGAGCGCTTTTTCGAGGTTTTGTTCCCATGAAAGTTTTTCTTCCTCCGACTTGTATTTTTTGTTTTTCAACTGACTTTGGATGCGACGGATGTTTTGAATTACATTTGTGATCTCTGTCAAAAATGCGGATGGATTTGTTCTCTTTAATTCTAATAATTCTTCGTATAAATCACGGTAGCGATTCTGTCTTATAACTAATGGATGCTTGTTTACAAACTTGCCGGTTTCATTAAACGATGTCAATTCCTGATGTGCCTGCCTGTTGCGTTGGTCTGTCAGTACCATTTCCATTGACAGCGCCGGATTGTCGTCTAATAAAACGTCAATCTCCTGCATACGCCGGTAAGAGGTTACGCGGTCATCATACAGGAGAATACACATTTGAATGTCAGGGTTGGAGTTGTCAGTCCAGGCTATTCGGGGGAACTCTTCATATTTGCTTTTTTTTTAGACTCTTGCGCTCCTTCTTTAATAAGTGCTTTTAACTCGTCTTCATTTTTTATTGCGTTGACTATAATCTGTGCTGCGAGTTTGGATTCCTTTTCTGCGAGTTCCTCCTTTTCTGCAAGTTTGGATTCCTTTTCATCCACTGATCCTATTTTATCAATCAGATCGTTAAGCGTGGCTGCTTTTTTCCTGTTTGAAAGGATGTCGTCAGATGGTATCTTATCAAGCAGATCGTGAAGCATTTGGCCGTCCAGGGTTCGTTTATTGTAAGACCTGGCGCGCTTCAGTTCGGGATGGAGGCGTGATTCAGGGAAATGTTGTTTGTACAGGCACAAGTCCTGTTCAAAGTACTTTTCGCTTTTATGCTTGACTATGAAGTCGTTTTTCTTTATGAAATCCATGATACAAACTTTTATGGTTCTATTTCAAACGGGGTGACATCGTAGAAATAGTATGGTTCCGGACATTCCTGTCCCTGAAATTGTAATGCAATACCGCCGATGCCGCCATCTAACGTGCCGATATTGGTGTAGGATAGTTTCAATCCGCTCGAACAGGGCGAACCGGCAATAAACAACTGCTTGTCTATGCAACGCTCCCATACAACGACACAATCTTCGCCGACGTTTTGATAAATCCAACTAAGGGATTCTTTTGTAATCCCTTCTATTACCGGCGTTAAGGTAAGGATACCGTTGAGCGGTGATTCGCCGGGCGCTACCGACGGGTTGATGGACTTTGCAGTTGAATCTAAATAGTTCCATTTTTTCCCTGATAGGAGGACGTTGGTTGATATGGTCGCGTTGGCGGCTGTCGGCCAGTTATCGACGTCTACGTCACTCAGGTTGGCTATATAGATGCGATACATCGGCTGACCTTGCTTGGAGGCGCCCGGTTGTTTTGGTAAATTTGTAAACATAACTGTCAGTTTTTAAGAATTAATTAAGGGATGTGCGGGGGGTTGGCCGCACATCCTTTGGTATATAATGCATTAGAGACTAAGTGACTTTTCGCTCGAGTTCTAAGAACTTTCCGGTAGGTTCTACTACTACCTTCGAATTACCGCCAATAATTACAGTTGTAGTCTGCAACTCGGCGTATACTTTGATGTAATCGCCAACCGCGGTCGGAACCCAGTTAGAAGCGATTGTAGAAAAATTGCCTGCCTGTGCTATCTCTGTGGCATTGGTAAGGTCGCCACAGATTATTTTGTAGACGCGGTTGACGCTTGCATTGTCGATGTCGATGATGGCTGTGGCGGCGGTGTTGGCGACGGTTTCAATTTCGTATCCAAGTCTGCCGTCAATGGTGGTAGCATCCGGATCGAGTACTACGACAGGGTAGTTTGTGAACAGCCATTGCATTTGGCGTCCGGAGGCTTTGAGGTCGGCAAGCGTACGGAACTGGACGCCGGGGGCAAGTACGCCGGAACCTTCCTTCCACCAGGAGATCATCATTAGTTGCTCTATGTCCTGCTGGTAGTAGAGTGCGTACATTTCGTTGGGCTTGTTTTCGTAGTTTTCGACGTTGCCGTGGGCGGTGATCCATACTTTGAAGTCGACCATGGACATGTTAGGCACCCAGATGATGTTTTCTGGGGAGAGGTCTAAGAGGTTTTGTTTTGTGCCTGTAAAGTCGTTGTCAGCGGCATATTTTGCGCGGTAGGCTTTGAGGTACCAGGTCTGGTGCTTTTTGTTGGCGTAGACACGCAAATTATTCATGTTTGGCAACAGGGCCTGTACTTCTTCGTAGAATGTCTCAATGTAGGTGAGGATCGTGGAGCGATCGTATTGTTTGAAGTCGAAGAAGGGGAGTACCTTCAGTTCCTCTTCGGTGCGCTGGATGGCGCGTAGGACTCCGTCTGATGCGAAATTGGAGGGCTGTGGGAAGTCTCCCTGACGGGGTACTTTGACGCCTACTACACGGCGGGTCTGCTGTTCGTTGAATAACAGGGTGCCGAAGTGGACGATGCACCATTCGAAGAGTGTCCATTTCATTGGGTTGGAGCCTTCGCGGTTGAGGTAGCCTATGTACTCTTTTTCGAGTTTCTTGGGATCGTCGAAGATGAATTTAAACATTACATCGTCGACGTGGTAGGTTTCGCCGTCGAAGTTGACAGCGCCCTTGAATATGCGACCGGGTTTGTAGCTCTGTGAGAGTTCTTCAAAGAAGGCGGTGGGGGCGGTCATTTTGTTTTGGACGTTGCTGACTACGGGGAAGATGCTGCCGACGCCTTCGAGGGTACGTAGGTAGGCGATGATGGCATCCATGCGGCGGACGATGTATTCTCCGAGTTTAGCGTTCATGCGGGAATAGTCGACGTAGCTTTCGCCACGGATGATGGCAGCGTAGTCTAACATGCCTATCTGTTTTGTATCAAGTACTTCTTTGTACCGGGTAACAAAATCTTCAACGTATTTGTTGTAAGCTGCACGGAATTCGTTTTTTGCCGATGGCAGGTAGTCGTAGTCACTCTTTTTACCGGTAATGAACAGTTCATTCCACCAGTTGCCACGTGAAAAATGGGGATGGTTGATGCCTAACAGGTGAGTTGTGGTGTGTGGCGCACTTCCGAGTACGATGGCTTGTACTTCGGGCGACAGGCGGCGGGTTTCGGCATTTACTATATCCAATGGCTGTACCGGTTCGGGATTTTGGGCCATTCTGCGGAATCCGGATGTGATGGCGTTTAGTGCAGTGGTAAGTGCGTTTGTAGCTTGGCCTACAGTGGTTGGCGCTTCTTCACTGGCGGGTTCGCCGGTTGCTTCGGCGGCTTCGTTTAATGCGGCTAATACCTGTGTTTGGAGTTCAGTGGAGATAGTTGTTTCGGGCTGTGCGCCTTCTGTCGTTGTCTCTTCTTCAGGTATGGCAAGGTCATCTTCGAAAGATATGCCATACTGTTGGAGATAGGAGGCGTTGAACTTTTTCCAGTCGGATTCGTTCATTCTGTTGCGACTTTCTTTGGTGATGAAACCTAAGGCAGTAAATACCTCCTTGATTCGTTTTTTTACTTGTGATGTCATAATTTTTTATAAATTAGTTAATATTTGTTTTCTGTTCTCTGTCAGTGTGGTGAGTTGGTCTATGACCTGGGATAGGGTGCAAACTCCGTCTATTAAGCCGAGTTCCTGTGCTTCGTAGGAAAAGTATGTTTTGCCGGTAAGGGCTTCGTCGGGGACTTTGGGGCGGTTTTCTTTTACGATGTTTTGGAAGTGGACGGCTAATTTGGAGAGTATTTCTTTCATGGGTTCTGCGTTTCCTTTGGCTAATTCGCGTTCCGGGAAGTTTTTGTCTTTGGATTCTTCCGGGTAGGCTTCTTTTATCTGGTAGGAGGCCTGCTTGTCGTTGGGAACTATTAATTGTGCAAAAACGCCGATGCCGCCTACGCGGGCCATCTGATTGATGGAGTATATTTTGTCCATGTAGGAGAAAGCAATGTATCCGCAGCTGGCGACCATGCCGTCGATGTATCCGTAGGTGGGCTTGGTTTTTGCGCTCAGTACTTCCTGTAGCAGGAATAGTGAATCGATGTTGCCTCCTGGGGTGTCGCCCTTTATGATGACTGCGGATATGTTGTCGGATTCGTATGCGGCACGGATGAAGCCAGCTATTTCGTCGACGCCATACCACCAGTAACCGCGCTTTGTCATGATGCCTTCCAGGGGGATGATGGCGATGGAACCGGGTTTCCATGCGTCGAAAGGGTTGGTCTGGTTTTCGTCGGTTTCTAATGCTTCACCGCGGATTGATATAATGGGCTGGTCGACTACTTCTGGGATGAAAGTGCCGTTGTGGATAGCGTTGCAGATGTAATCAATAGATTGATAACCGGATGAATGAAGCATCAACCGGGCGGATTCTATTTCTTGAAGGAATTGATGACGTAACATATTGCACGCTATTTTTTATGCAATAGTAGTGGGTTTGGTTTTGTGATTAAAGGACTTTTATTTAATTAGGAATTAAGAATTAGGAATTAAGAATTAGGAATTACATGGGGGAAGTGGAGGTGAAGGTCCATGTGTCGTTGATTCCGTCGCCGGATAGTTCGACGGTGCATGGGTAACGGTCGGTGCCGACGTAGAATGTTTTCCGGTTGGTTTTCATGCGTAGTACTACGCCGTGCGCCAAGTTGCGCTTTAACAGGCCGTCGATGCCTGATTTTGTAACGGCGGTGACTGTTTCTTCCGTGATTGGACCGGCATTGTCGTTTCGTTGGTTACACGAATAGACGGGTTTTTCTTTTACGGGTAGATATTTCCAGCTTACCCCCGGTTCTAATGTTACATCGTGCGGCGTGATGACGGCTATTGTTTCGGCGAAAACATACTCTATAGAGTTACAGATGATCTCAGACATTTTTTAATTATTTAATTTTTAGTATATTATATTTTATGGATGAATTTCTAAAAAAAGGGACAAAACAGACTGTTAGCTCGTTAATTTTTTTTTCTACCATAGCTTCTTTTCTTTCGATATCTTACGTTGTTGAGCCATCTGTAACAGTTTTTCTTTAGTCCATCTTCGGAAATGGATTCTAAGCAATACTTTTTCATGAAAATAAAAATAGATTCTATGTAGGACCGACCTAAGCGGTTTTTTTGTTCTAATACATAATCGTGAAACTCTGCAAGGAAGATGTTTTCAATGCGTCGTTCAATAATTTTTTGTGACTTCGAGCTCAAGTAATTATATGTCACAGGTGATTTTCCGATGCTTCGCTCCGGTAGAATTATCTCGAGGTTTCCTTCATCAGGCGGACATACGTTCGGTCTCCGTTCGGTAAGATCCCAGATAAAATGATATATATCAAGCCTTTCAGGGAAACGGACGAGGCGGCCTGTTTCTGTTTTACCATATTTATTGATTATGTATTCTGCCAAGTGAGGTTTGACATTGATCTTAGTCGTAATCATATTCAATATTTTAATTTGCAAAAGTAGTGACTTTTAAAATTATATGCAATTTCAAGTGAAAAAAACAACCCTTGCTAAAACAACCCTTTCAAGTGAAAACAACCCTTGCTACTTTTTGCTTTCTCCCGCCGTGAAATTAAAAAAAGGTAAAAATTTTCGTATTTTCGTAACTATGTAAATCTTGTTACGTATATTTTTGAATATTAATACATTATGTGGTTACATATTTTTTTAATTTCCCGTTACAAAGTTTTTGTAACTTCGTAACCGATGTATATTTTTTGAAATGGATACAAAAGGTTACGAAGTTACAAACTTGAAAATATTTTCGTAACTTTTTTGGTAACCTTTTTGTAACTTTCTATCTTATTGAATATCAATTCTTTTCTTACTTTTTCTAACAAAGGTTACAAAGTTACTAAAATTTAGACTAAAAAAAGGGTGACGGGAAAAAAATTGAAAACGGGGACGGCAAACGCCAAGAATATGACGCGGGATGTATGAGGGATGTATGAGGGGGACGGGAAAAAGGTAGCCATTCCGGACGCTGGTCGGAATGGCTTTGAGAAGAACGCCGGCAAGGCGCGGGTTGATTAATATTTAAAAGGGTGTGTTGGTTATTACTTCGGTTTGGCCGTCGGGGTTTATTGCTTCGGCGAGTTCGTCGTCGGGTACTTCGGCGTATTCGCTTTCGATGTTGATGGTTGGGGTGGTCTGGATGTAGCACATATCGGTAGCTACTCCTTCTGGGTGTTTCAGGCTTTTATACTTGCGCACGATGCGTCCGTTTGCGTCTAACATGGATTGGGGGTTGAGGGCCAGGATACGAGGTTCGTATGCGCAGTAATCTTTGAGTGATTTTGTGAATCGCTGGGATGTCCAGTCTTTTTTGCCGGTGACGGCTTTGAAGTCGTCGTGCAGTTCGGATCGTGAGTGGAGGCGGTCGCAGTTGCCTGATTTTTCGCTGAAGAATACTTGTGCCCAGTCGAAGAACTCGTCGGTCATGCTGGCGCGGAGGTTGCGTGCGATGACGTTCGACATGGGGGGTTGCAACTTGATGTTGTCATTTATGATGGATAGGTAGAATTGGCAGCAGTCGACGAGGAAGTTGATGTCGGCGTTCCATTCGTAGTCGGAATAGGATTCACGGAACAGGTTTTTGCCGAAATCGTTGTTGACGGTGCGCGTTTCGAGGTAGTCGTTTTTGGGTGTTTTCTCGTGGTAGTAGTCGGAAAAGACGGTATAGATGATGCGTCGGGAGGTGGATGGGTCGAAGTTTCGTAGGGCGAAGTTGCTTGTAATGCAAAATTTTGGGGCTTTTTCGAAGGGAATGAAGTAGGATTTGGTGTGTTTTGGGTTGACGGTGAGGTCGCCTGTTACGATGTCGAAAAAGAAGCGGAAGGGGAAGTACTGGTCGGCGTCGTCAATGAGAATGTATTTGGTATATTCGGTTACTGATTCGAAGAGGAATTTGTTTTCTGTTATCCTGACGTTACTTCCGGAGATGGTGACGGACTGCAGGAATGAGCGTAGTGTTTTGAAGCAAAATGATTTGCCGCTTCCGCCATGTGACTCGTCGGTTCGTCCCTCTTTGTTGTCGATGGCGAGTACGCACCATGGTCGGTTTTCGGCCTTGTAATGATGAAGGAGGTATCCGATGCAGAAGATTTTGTTGACGAGGTGGTGTTTTTGTTCTTCTATTTCTTCGGCTGACAGGGTTGGTCCGTCGATGGCAAACTTATATTTGTTGCGATAATCGGCGAGTTCGTCTGGGGGGAAGAGGGGGTTTTCGAGTTCTTTGCGCCAGAACATGCGGCTGGCGTTGATGAGGAAGCGGAGGTAGTTACTGTTGTGGCTGGGGTTTATGGTGATGTCCCATTTTCTATTGTCATCGTCGGATGGTGTGTGTGTGATATGAAAGGCGGGGTCGAGGCGGCGGACATCGTGTTTGATGAGTTCGTTGTCCCATACGTATTG
>JGI24702J35022_10002160_pt1 | contig 12127 bp, 12 predicted proteins | sample TergutTh196P4_FD_35022 | JGI IMG/M metagenome (IMG submission 35022)
ACGTGTCCCGGAGTGTCAATCAAATTGATTTTATAAATTTCTTCTTTGTATTTCCAACTGGCGGTGGTGGCTGCGGAAGTAATCGTAATTCCACGTTCCTGCTCTTGCTCCATCCAGTCCATAGTTGCGGCTCCGTCGTGAACTTCTCCGATTTTATGAGTAAGTCCGGTATAAAAAAGGATGCGTTCCGACGTGGTTGTTTTACCGGCATCAATATGAGCCATGATGCCAAGGTTTCGTGTAAATTTCAGTTGATGATCTGAATTTTTTGCCATTTATCTTTTTTACCTATTATTTATATCTATTTCAAAATCTGAAGTGAGCAAATGCCCGGTTTGCTTCGGCCATTCGATGCATATCTTCTTTTCTCTTGAATGAACCGCCTTGATTGTTAAATGCGTCAACTATTTCCGCCGATAATTTGTCGGCCATTGATTTACCTCCTCTTTTACGGGAATAAGTAATCATATTTTTCATTGAAACCGATTCTTTACGGTCCGGACGGATTTCTGTAGGAACTTGAAATGTAGCGCCTCCAATGCGGCGGGATTTAACTTCAACAAGCGGGGTAATGTTGTCTAAAGCTTGTTTCCAGATTTCGAGAGCAGAACGTTGCTCGTTGGGTAATTTAGTTTTTACTTTATCTAAAGCGGTATAAAAGATATTGAAAGCAATACTTTTTTTGCCGTCATGCATCAAATGGTTAACAAATTTTGTAACTCTTTGATCACCAAATACAGGATCTGGAAGAACCTGTCTTTTCTTTGGTTTTGTTTTTCTCATTTTTTCTAAATTTTTTATTAATAATCGGTTGTTTACTTTTTTTGGTATCTTCAATAAATTCCTCCGAATCTATTTACTCAACCTTTAATTGAATTAGGAATTAGGAATTAAGAATTAGGAATTAGGAATTAGGAATTTTAAGATTAATAAAAAATAATTCATAATTCATAATTATTAATTCCTAATTATTTCTTCTTCCCTCCTTTTGCGGAAGCGACAGGAGCTTTACCTGCTTTCGGACGTTTTGCGCCGTATTTGGAGCGTCTTTGCGTGCGTCCGTTAACGCCGGCGGTATCCAATGTTCCGCGTACAATATGATAACGAACGCCCGGAAGGTCTTTGACACGACCACCTCTTACCAATACAATGGAGTGTTCTTGCAAATTGTGTCCTTCACCCGGAATGTATGCGTTGACTTCTTTGGAACTTGTCAAACGGACACGCGCTACTTTACGCATGGCGGAATTCGGCTTCTTGGGTGTTGTAGTATAAACCCTCACGCAAACGCCTCGTCGTTGCGGACAAGAGTCCAATGCGGGAGATTTTCCTTTTTCAGGTAAAGTTGCCCTTCCTTTTCTTACTAATTGATGAATTGTAGGCATTTTAAATTTTTAATTCTTTGCTTTTATTTTATTAATATATTCTCTTCAAATCATAAAACGGGCTGCAAAGTTATATCTTATTTTTGAAAAAGCAATCAATTATTTTTAAAATTTTCAATTTTTTTGAGCTAAAACACCATAAATGTACTTTTTTTATGAGAATAGAACAAATTGCTTAAGGAGGTAATCAATAATTATGAATTGAAATAAAACTTAAATCGTATAACTAAACTTAATCTTTCCAGAAACAAATAATTCATAATTCATAATTCATAATTCATAATTTTTTAACTACCTTCGTAGCATGAATTTTAACAAGCTGTTTATTTATTCTCCTTCGGAAAACGCCCAACGATTGGACTACATTGCCCGGCATCTTTTTAATGCGGTATTAGGCAGTGATTATTCGATTATCCGGGATAAAGCCACTTTTCTTAGGCAAACCGGCGCTTGCATCAATTATTCGAATGAAAACTTAGGCCATGGATTATGGATTTTACCGCAAGGTTTACTGTTTGAAAAAGGAGTGCGGGAAATATCCGATATTGAAGTTTCCGAATGGAACGGTTATTTTTGCTTTTTCCGTCAAATGCAAGGAGATATTCCTTTTGATTTGTTCGCCGCTTCTTTTTATCTTCTGGCTTTATACGAAGAATATTTCCCTGAACAATTAGATGAACACGGACGGTTCGATCCGAACAAATCGTTGGCTTATCAAAACGGTTTCCTTGAAATCCCGTTGATTGATCGCTGGGCGTATTTATTGAAGGAAGAGTTGGAGAAAAAGTATCCGGATGTACATTTTAAAAAACGGGAATTCCGGTTCGTAAGTACTTTTGATATTGATCAGCCTTATATGTATTTAAAAAAAGGATTGATCCGATCGGCCGGAGGAATAATTCGGGATTTATTGAACCGGAAATTTGAAAATATTGCAATCCGGTTTTCCGTCCTTTTCCGCTTGCAGCCCGATCCTTACATGGAAGCCCTCCGGTGGATTGACCGTGTACATAAAGAATCCGGCAAATCCTATTACCTGTTCGCATTGATGAACGATCAAGGTAAATACGGCAGGAAGACCCTTTATCCACTGACAGCTTATTACCGTTACCTGAAGAATCTGGGTTCGGCAATAATCGGATTGCATCCTTCGTATGATACCTATCGTAATCTTAAATTAATAAATAAGGAAAAAAAACGCTTGGAAAAAGCCTTGAGAAAACCCGGAATCACTACTTCCCGTCAGCATTTTCTTCGAATGCATGTTCCCGATACATTTCGCCGGTTGGAAGCAGCCGGTTTCCTTGAAGATTTTACTACTGCATTTGCACATGCACCCGGATTCCGCTCAGGGACAGCTGTACCCTATTATTTTTACGATGTTGAAAAAGATACTACCGGTGAATTGCTTCTACATCCGACCATTGTGATGGACTCCTGTTTAATAACCCATTTAGGATTACGTCCTGAAGAGGCTCTTGTAAAAATAAAACGTTTAATTGACGAATGTAAACAATCGGGAGGCGATTTTGTAAGTCTTTGGCACAATTCCAATTTGACGGGCAATAGCAATAATAATCCATGGACAAATGTATTTATTAAGACGTTTCGTTATGCAATTTCAACGGAAAATGATACCTTTGTATCCGAATAAACTACTTGCTTTAGAATGATTATACACAATTTAGGATTAAACGACAGCATCCTTAATCAGTATATGGCGGAAATGCGTGATATCCATATCCAAAGCGACCGGATGCGTTTCCGCAGAAATATTGAACGGATAGGAGAAATTATCGCTTATGAAATAAGTAAAACATTGAAGTATCAAACGATCGAAGTACAAACGCCTTTGGGAATACAACCCGTTTCGGTTCCTTGCGATTCAATTGTGCTTGCAACGATCCTGAGGGCGGGATTGCCTTTTCATCAGGGATTCCTTTCGTATTTCGACAAAGCGGACAATGCATTTATCTCCGCTTCAAGAAAATACAACGATGACCACAGCGCATTCACGATTGAATTGGGCTATTTGTCTTCTCCGTCAATTGACGGAAAGACATTGATTATCATTGATCCGATGCTGGCGACGGGAAGTTCGCTTGACCTGGCTTATCAATTCCTGTTAAAAAGAGGGAAACCTGCCTTGATTCATGTCGCCTGTGTAATTGCCGCCAAGCAGGGAATTGAAGCGGCAACCCGAATATTTCCCGAGAATATATCTACCCTTTGGGTAGGGGCTATAGATCCGGATTTGAACGACAAAGCCTATATTGTACCCGGTTTGGGCGACGCCGGCGATTTGGCATACGGTGAGAAAATATAATGGAAAATTACAACATACGTTCAACAACCATCAGTGAAAAAGAAAAGGAATTTGAAAATGCGCTACGTCCTTTATCTTTCAAAAGTTTCAACGGACAGGANAANATCGTTGAAAACCTGAAGGTATTTGTCACTGCCGCCCGAAGGCGCGGTGAAGCNCTCGACCACGTCCTCCTGCATGGGCCTCCGGGATTAGGAAAAACAACGCTTTCGAGNATTATTGCCAACGAATTGAGCGTTGGTTTCAAAACCACTTCCGGTCCGGTATTGGACAAACCCGGCGATCTGGCCGGCGTTCTAACATCGCTGCAACGAAACGACGTTCTGTTTATTGATGAAATTCACCGCTTAAGCCCGGTTGTAGAGGAATATCTCTACTCGGCGATGGAGGATTACCGGATTGATATTATGATTGATAAAGGGCCCAGCGCCCGCTCGATTCAAATCGTGCTGGAACCATTTACTTTGGTAGGAGCAACCACCCGGAGCGGATTATTGACTTCTCCTCTCCGCGCCCGTTTCGGAATCAATCTGCATTTAGAATATTACGATGCTGAGACATTGACTTTCATCGTTAAACGTTCGGCAGGAATTCTGAATATTTCCTGTAGTGATGACGCCGCCCAAGAAATTGCCTCCCGAAGTCGTGGAACACCGCGTATTTGTAACGCTCTTTTGCGGAGGGTGCGCGACTTTGCTCAAGTCAAAGGCAGCGGCGCTATTGACAAAGAAATCGCCTGTTTCGCTTTGGAAGCGCTTAATATTGATAAATACGGCTTGGATGAAATTGATAATAAAATTCTGTTAATCATCATTGATAAATTCGGCGGAGGTCCGGTCGGCCTCACAACTATATCTACGGCTCTCGGTGAAGACCCCGGCACCATCGAAGAAGTGTATGAACCGTTCCTGATTAAAGAAGGGTTTATCAAACGAACCCCGCGCGGAAGGGAAGCGACTGCGTTAGCTTATCAACATTTGGGTCGAAACCGGGCGGAACAGCAGGGGTATTTGTTTTAAACGGCTATTATCATTATACTAAATATCTGTAAGAAAATTAAACTTTATCAATAATACAGGGTCATATATAATGAAACTTGGTATAATTATTGCCATAATTAATTAGAAATTTTTAAATAAAAATTAAAAACAATGAAAAACTATTTAACAACATTTGCCTGCATTATTTCAATGGCATTTATAGTTGCCGGTTGTACACCTTCGACATACTCCAGAACCGGCAACGGTTATTATTACAACGACAATTATGGCGACGGTCCATTATATGATTATTATGGAAATAATCAGAGTTATCAATATCAGCAACCGGCGAGCGTTTCAGTGAACCTGAACTTTAATGATTTTTACAATCAATTATCGCCTTATGGAATATGGGTAAATATCGCACCTTACGGACAGGTATGGGTAGCTAATGTCCCAAATTTTCAACCTTATTCCACAAATGGTTATTGGGCTTATACCAATTACGGTTGGACTTGGGTTTCCAACTATTCATGGGGCTGGGCGCCTTTTCATTATGGCCGTTGGGGTTACAACAATAGATATGGTTGGTATTGGGTGCCGGGATACATCTGGGGACCGGCTTGGGTAGCATGGAGTTCCAGCGCAGATATGTATGGATGGGCACCATTGATGCCGGGAATGAACTATAATGTTAATCTGTCTATCAATGTATTTCCTTCAAGTTATTGGACATTTATGCCGGGCAGATATATGGGTTATTCCAATATTGGGGGTTATTATATCAACCGTTCGAGAAATGTTACCATTATTAAAAATACTACAATTATTAATAATTATGGATCGGATAACAACAGACGTTATTCTATGGGACCGAGTGCTAACGACGTTCAACGATATACGGGCAGAAATGTTCAACCGATGCGTATAAGCGAAGTTCAGGACAGCAGAAACGCAGGCGTCAGCAACAACGAATTACGCGTTTACCGCCCTGAATTGCAATCTAATACATCAAGCAGAACGACGTCCACTCCCGACAATAACAGAACTTCAACTCAACAGGCAACAAGATCGCAACCCGATCAATCGTCGAATGGCAGGACTTCAACGCAAGCTGCAACACAACAGGCAACAAGATCGCAACCCGATCAATCATCGAATAGCAGGACTTCAACGCAAGCTGCAACACAACAGGCAACAAGATCGCAACCCGATCAATCGTCGAATAGCAGGACTTCAACGCAAACAGCAACACAGCAGGCAACGAGAACGCAGCCGAACCAATCGGCGACGCAGCAAAATGCAACAACACGCGAATATCGTCCTAATCCGGCTCAACCAAGAGTAACGAATTCGGCTGCTCCACAAACGACAAAACAAATTGATGCCGCTCAAAAAGATAATACGAGAACGCAACAGCGTTCTGCAACAACATCGGGAAGAAGATGAAAAAGATTAAAAAACGAAGAATACGTCAATGACATTGACATTCTGATTGAAGATGATATTGATCCCGACAGGCTGATACAACTTAAGATACTGTTAGAAGAATCGTTCGACAATTTTTATTATTTCAACGAGCAGATGAATTTTAACGCTTCCTTCAACTTGATGGCAAACATTGGCGAGTTGTGTACTAAAACAAGTGGTGAGTTAAAAAACAAATATCCAAAAGTAGAATGGAAAAAAGTTAGCCTTTTGTCCTTTGGGTCGAAGCAGAAGAAATATTTATTTTGAGTTTTTGAAAATATTTTTGATTGAATCTCCCTGTTGCTCCACTCTTTTAAATAAATCCTGAAATAAGGAACTGTTGTTAGACACTGTTACATTAAGTTGTCGTTGCTTTCCTTTCGTAATGTTAATGTTTACTTGTTTATCCTTCTCAATATAAGAAAACAGATAAGCGGCATCTTCAAATCTGTAGTTTAAATTTAAAGTAACCCCTCCTTGTCTATTCTCAGTAGACTGTATCGCTTCATCTTTTTTCAGACTTCTGAAAGCCGATAAAAATTCGTCCATCAATGCAGGATTATCATTGAATTTAATACTAATTACCTCCCGCTCTAATTCCTTTGTCTTCGCATTTCTTGTACGCACAGCATTAATATCTACAGACGTCATTGTTTCACATTTTTTTACCAAAGCATCTAAATCTTCTTGCGCAAGAAGTTTCATCGAAAAACTGCTCAAGATAAGGAGCAGTGATATAATCCATCCATTTTTTTTCATAACTATTTATTTATTAAGTTTATAATTCGAGATTAATTAGTTTTAATATTTCACTACGGATGCTTTCATCATCCAATTGTTCTACCCATTTCAGTTGCTGTTGCTTGATTTCTTTCATAATCTGTTCATAAGGATCTTCTTGATTTATTTCCAGCAATTGTTGTAACAATATGTCAAATTCCATTTCTTGTTGTTGAGCCCAATAGAGTGTTTTTTTTATTTCCGGATACACTATCTTAGGATCGGTTATTTTCACTCCGTTTCGAATAATATAACTTCCCTCGTATAAATTATATTCTTTTTCCTTCATGAAATGATATATTCCAAATGAAAGAAGTATCAACAGGGAAGCGGCAATGCTCACCCAAATGCTCATTTTTTTCTTTAGCGACGATTGTATTATTCTCGGAATGACTGCTTGCCGGTTGGATTCTTCCTTTATTCCTGTTTCAAAATAAGCGAAAACCGGACGATACGGAAGAAGATGTTCCGGAACATTTTCACTCGAAAAAAAAGAGTATAATTCCAGTTCNTCTTCGTTGGAACTTTGTCCTTCGAAAAAACGTTCAATCTGTTCTTCTATCCTTTGGTAGTCTTGTTTCATTGTTTATTGTTCTTAAAAAATATTTCTTTCACTTTTTTTCTTGCACGAGAAAGGTTCATCCTGACGGCTTCCGGAGTGCTTCCGGTCAAAGCGGCAATTTCATCTATCTCTAATCCATCCAAATGTTTCATCTTTAATACGGCTTGTTGTAAACCGGGCAATTGATCAATTATCCGCATTACTTGTGCAACATGGTCTTTCTGCTCCAATTGTTCTTCAGGCGAAATGTTTTTATCAATCAAAACAAGCCCGTTCAAATCCTCCCGGTTCCGGCAATTAACTTTCAGCCGATTCAGGCATAAATGCTTGGTTATTGTAACCGAAAGCGCATCAATATTCGCATAATTACTCAATTCGTCGCGCATGTGCCACAATTTAAGAAATACTTCCTGAATAATATCTTCGGCGTCGCTTTTATTCTCCAACAACCGCTCCGCATACGATAACAATCGCTCCCGTAAAGGTAGGATTTCTCTTTTAAATTGCGCTTGTTCCATAATGTAACACAAAGACAATTGAAATCGAAAAACGTAACATCCCGGTCTACTTTCTTTGTGTCCTTAAAGGTAAATGATTTGTTTAGCAAATTTTTTTGAAACAAAATTCTCCAACGACAAGCAAACCTCTTTGGCAAAAGCTTTTCCGCTTGTAATCAGTTCGTCCCAAAGCTTTTCGCATAGATTGGGTAAATCGTCCGGTAAGATTCCGTTTTTCATGCATCCGAAAATGATACCGGCATTGAAATTATCGCCGGCACCGATAGTACTAACCGGCACAACGGCTTCCACCGGATAGTTTTTTTCAAAAACCGGCGTTTTTAATTGAATTGTTCCTTCACCTTGGGTAACAATGAAATTATCACATTTCGGCGCAATATGTTCCCTGTAAATCGTTTCAATAGTCTTTCCGGGGAAAAGGTTTTCTAAATCTTCATCTGAACAACGCACAATGGAAGCATTAGCGATGTTTTCTAAAAAGAAAGGCATAAGCCGGTTTCGTTCCCAAGCATGTGCTTTCCGAAAGTTAATATCATAGTAGACAATGGCTTTTTGTTGCTTTGCATACCGGATAAGTTCCCGGATTCTTTTCCGCAATTCGGGATTTACGGCAAAATATGAACTCAAAATCAAAATATCGTCTGCATTGATTTCCGGCAATGCGATTTGAAGCCGTTGTTTAGGGAATGCTCGAAAGAACTGGTATTCCACCTGTTGATTATCATCTAAAAAAGCAAGAGAAACCGGCGAGTTACCTTCATCAAAAAAATCAATGTACTCGGTAGAAAGATTATTTTCTTGCATAAAGTTTCCAAGTAAACGACCCACCCGGTCCTTACCCAATTCACTTATAAATAACGCCGGAACATTGCATCTTCCCAACGAAACCATACAATTGAAAGTCGAACCGCCGGGAATTGCCTTTTCCGGTTGGTTGTTCCTGAAAATAATATCTAAAAGGGTTTCTCCTATACCGATCACTTTTCGCATAGATTTTAAAGTATAAGATTTTTTAAACAAAATAAGAATATAAGAACAAAGTTACGATAAATTTGGGAACCGGCGAAATTGAATATTTTAATATTTTAATATACCTTTGTACCCCAAATTCGTTTGACAACAACAGAATTAAATATAAATCATGGAGTACAATTTTAGCGAAATTGAAAAAAAGTGGCAGAAATACTGGGAGGAAAATAAAACATATCAAGTAACAGAAGATGTATCCAAACCCAAGTTCTATGTAATGGATATGTTTCCGTATCCTTCGGGAGCAGGTTTGCATGTCGGACATCCGCTGGGTTACATCGCTTCCGATATTTATTCAAGATACAAACGCCTGAAAGGATTTAATGTCTTGCATCCCATGGGATATGATGCTTACGGACTTCCCGCCGAACAATATGCAATCCAGACCGGACAGCATCCGGCGATTACGACCGAACAAAACATCCGGCGTTACCGTGAACAATTAGATAAAATCGGTTTCAGTTTCGACTGGTCGCGGGAAATCCGCACTTGTGAACCGGGATACTACAAGTGGACGCAATGGGCGTTTATCCAAATGTTTGATTCGTATTATGACCACACCCCCCGACCCCCTCTCCGATTGAAAGGAGGAGCATGCCCAATAACAAAATTGATTGCTCATTTTGAAAAACAAGGCAGTAAAGGTTTGAATGTCGCTTGCAGTGAAGAGTTGATTTTTTCTGCTGATGAATGGAATTCAAAATCGGAAAAAGAGAAACAGGAAACGCTGATGAATTATCGGATTGCTTATCTTGCCGATACAATGGTAAACTGGTGTCCGGCTTTGGGAACGGTTTTAGCTAACGATGAAGTGAGCGAAGGCTTTTCTATCCGCGGCGGCCACCCGGTGGAACAACGCAAAATGAAGCAATGGAGCTTACGGGTCTCTGCTTATGCCCAACGACTGCTCGACGGCTTGGAAACCATTGATTGGACGGAGTCGCTGAAAGAAACGCAACGCAACTGGATAGGACGAAGCGAGGGTGCGGAAATGCAATTTAAGGTGAAAGATTCGGATTTTGAATTTACCATTTTTACAACAAGAGCAGACACCATTTTTGGTGTCACTTTCATGGTATTAGCCCCTGAAAGCGAGTTGGTTCGGCTATTAACTACACCCGAACGGGAAGCAGCCGTTAATGAATACATTCAATTAACCAAAAAGAGAACAGAACGTGAGCGCATTGCCGACCGGAAAATAACCGGCGTTTTCTCCGGTTCGTATGCCATCAATCCGGTAAGTGGCGAAACGATTCCCGTTTGGATAGCCGACTATGTATTAGCCGGTTACGGAACTGGAGCGATTATGGCTGTTCCCGGACACGACAGCCGCGACTACGCTTTTGCCAAACATTTCAATTTGCCTATTATTCCTTTGATTGAAGGCGCTGACATAAGTGAAGAAAGTTTCGACGCTAAAGAAGGTATCATGATGAATTCCGGCTTTTTGAACGGTTTGACCGTTAAGGAAGCAATTGAAAAAGCGAGAGATTATATTGCAGAAAACGGATTGGGAAAAACCAAGGTCAATTTTCGTCTGCGCGACGCTATTTTTAGCCGCCAGCGCTATTGGGGCGAACCTTTTCCGATTTACTACAAAGACGGTATGCCTTATCCCGTTGCTTTGGATGACCTCCCCATTGAATTACCTGAGGTAGATAAATTTTTACCTACAGAAACCGGCGAGCCTCCGCTGGGACGGGCGAAAGATTGGGTGTATGAGGAAAAAAAATGATAACATACTTTTTTTAATGTGACATGGAAACTGCTATAAAAATATTTGAAGAAAAAAAAGTTCGTACCCATTGGGATGAATCTTCTGAGGAATGGTATTTTTCGGTTGTTGACGTAGTTGAAATATTGACCGGTAGTACGAATCCTCGTGACTACTGGTTCAAAATGAAACAACGTGTTAAACTTGAAGACGGAATTGAGTTGTCGACAAATTGTCGACAACTGAAATTAATTTCTTCTGATGGTAAGAAATATAATACCGATTGTGCTAATGTTCGTAGTCTTTTTCGCATTATTCAGTCCATTCCGTCACCAAAAGCCGAGCCATTTAAACAATGGCTTGCGAAAGTAGGTTATGAGCGAATTCAAGAAGTTGCCGACCCCGAACGCAGTCTCGACCGTGCTCGCGAAAATTGGCAACGCCTCGGACGAAGTGAAAAATGGATTCAGCAACGAATGACCGGACAGGAAACCCGCAATAAACTGACCGATTATTGGAAAGAAGCAGGTATAAAAGAGCAGGATGAATTTGCTGCTCTTACCAACATTATTCATAAGGAGTGGACAGGTTTGACTGTAAAAGCCCACAAAAATCTGAAAAACTTGAAAACGCAAAACTTACGCGACCATATGAGTGAAGCGGAATTGATTTTTACAGCATTAGCTGAACTTTCAACTCGCCAGATTGCTGAAAGTGAACAGGCAAAAGGATTCGTTGATAATGCAATAGCTGGTAAACGAGGCGGCACAGTAGCAAAAAATGCCCGCAAAGAGTTGGAAACCGAAACCGGGAAATCAGTAATCACCGGCGAAAACTTTCTGCTGCCTGCTAAACAACAAAAGAAATTGAAATGAATAAAAATTTACAATATGGAAAATATGAACAACAAAAAATACCCTCTTGAACTTAACACCATGCCGGGCTTTGCAGGTTCATCGGCCTATTACCTGCGTTACGAAGACCCACATAACAATGAATGTTTAGTTTCCAAAGAAAATAACGAATATTGGCGCAACGTTGATTTATATATCGGCGGGACGGAACATGCTACAGGGCATCTGATTTACAGCCGTTTCTGGAATAAATTCCTTTATGATTCAGGCGTTGTTTGTGAAGAAGAACCTTTCAAAAAGCTGATAAATCAAGGAATGATTCAGGGACGAAGCAATTTCGTATACCGTATCAAAAATACAAATACTTTCGTTTCTCATGGTTTGAAAAACCAATATGAAGTAATGCCCATCCATGTGGATGTGAATATTGTATCCAACGATATTCTTGATATTGAAGCATTTAAAAATTGGAATCCCGAATATAAAACTGCCGAATTTATCCTTGAAGA